>Ga0247611_10003817_pt1 | contig 21777 bp, 21 predicted proteins | sample 177DNAGHGhighgp2_FD_192422 | JGI IMG/M metagenome (GOLD analysis project Ga0247611, IMG submission 192422) | Sheep rumen microbial communities from Palmerston North, Manawatu-Wanganui, New Zealand - 1770 DNA GHGhigh gp2 | ecosystem: Host-associated > Mammals > Digestive system > Stomach > Rumen... | reverse complement strand
AGTTACTCATTTTCAGTGAGTTGACCAAACATCGAGGCCATTTTTATTCCTATTTTATGTTAAATTATGCAGGTGCGCCATCACTTGCGAAACTTTAGTTATTATTATCTTTTAATGCAAGAAACTAGTGATAAACAGAAGTATGAAGCCATTGAGGTAATGAAGAAATGTGGCATGTATAAGTTCTTCTGTGCCATTATTTGGATTGAGACTAAATTTTTAGGATTAGATGAGGAAAGATGGATTGTACATACAAATGAAAAAGCTGGTCTGTTCGTATTAAACGAGATGCTAAAAGGTGGTAACTTTGGTAATTGTTTCAAGACAAATAATCGGAATGTATTTGTCATATATTTAGATCAAATGATTTATAGATTGAAATATACTATTCAGTTCCCTTCAGAGACTTTATCTCGACCTTTGGCTTTAGTATGTGACTATATTAATAAAAGATTATTTTAACATGGTACTATGGCAGCAATACCAAATTCAAAAGAAAAAGAATTATTGTTCAAAACTATTGGTGACCTGAAAACCATTTTGATAATTCTTGTAGTGCTTATTCACTGTTATATAACAAGTATCAGTAAGAGCGGGGAAATTATATACATAAATAGAGCTACTTACCCTGTTTTTTGGTATGTTTCTACATTTCTTTCGAATATATTAGCAAGTGTAGCTGTGCCAACTTTCTTTTTATTCTCTGGATTTCTATTTTTTTACAATATCTCATTTTTCAATTATGAGGCATATAAGAAAAAAATAAAAAGAAGATTGAAGACTTTGTTTGTTCCTTACGTTTGTTGGAATTTAATAGCACTAGGTTTTTTGACAATAGGAGGTCTACTGATACCATCAATGTTGCCTGAGAAAATAAAGTCAATAACAAATTGGTCTATTATTGATTGGCTTGGAGTGTTTTGGAACTTTAGGGGCGATGGCACCCCCGCTGATTATCCTTTGTGGTTTATTAGGGATTTGTTAGTTGTAGTTCTCTTTACTCCTATAATATTCGTATTTATAAAAAAAGTAAAAATAGCATTTATCATAATTTTAACGATAATATGGATTCTATATTATGATGTACACATAACAGGATTTTCTAGGACTGCCTTATATTTTTTCACAATAGGTGCTTATTGTGGAATAAGAAAACTCAATTTTGTAAATAATGTAAGCCGATTATCATCAAACCGTTTTTTAATATTTATTCTATTGATTCTTTATGTAGTAAGTACTATCGCAATTTTACGCTTCTCCTTTATTTATAATTGCGATTATATTAGAAACATGAATGTTCTATTAGGTATATTCCTACTAATATGCTTTTATACTTTAGTAATTCAGAGATTTGATGTGTGCTTGCCTCTGATATTAAAGGAATCGACATTCTTCATTTATGCGGCTCATGGTATTTTATTGAAACCTATCCAATCATTGCTACAGATTTCTATGGGTGATATATCAGAAACCAAGTTGTTTGTTATTTATGGATTGAAATTGGGGGGGGGTAATTCTAATATGTATAGTATTGTTTTATACCATAAATAGAATTTCTTCTACCCTTACGTCAGTACTAACTGGTGGCAGATAATCATATTATGTGTATGAAAATTTTAAAATTAATTATATTCGATTTGTTATTGTTATGCCTGATGCCTATCGAGCTTTGGGCGTTAGAGCAACCACATTTTAGCGTGAAGCATGGTTTGTATGAGTCACCATTCAATCTTTCCATTACTTCAGACAATACTACTACTATATATTATTCTTTGGATAGTAGTAGCCCTACAGAGGTTAGCAATAAATATGAAAATCCGATTGAGATAACCAAAACAACAGTGGTCAAAGCTATTGCAATTGATGAGGACGGAAATTGTTCTTCTGTAGCAACTTCAACCTATATTTTCCCTGAAGATGTGGTTTGGCAGTCGGATGAACCAGAAGGATACCCTTCAACATGGGGAGAGTTTATTACGATTGAAGGCTATGCTCCTGCAGACTATGGGATGGATCCTCTTATGGCAGAAGATGAATATCTAAAGGAGAAAATTATTAAAGGTCTATATCAACTCCCGATAGTGTCAGTTTCTGGAGATAAAAAATATTTCTTTTCACATGAATTGGATTCTGTCAGAGGAGGCATTTATATATATACCGGTGTAACAAGATCGGAAAAGCAACTTGGTAGAGGGTGGGAACGTCCTGTAAGTTTTGAGCTTTTTGATGGTCTTGGAGATGAAGATTGTACCATAAATTGCGGAATAAAAATACATGGGGGGAATTCTCGAATCCCAGAATGTCAACCAAAGCACTCTTTCAGATTGCATTTTAAATCAAAATATGGGGCATCTAAGTTGAATTATCCTTTATTTGGTGAAGATGGTCCAAGTGTTTTTAACGATGTGATTATACGCTCATTTTATAATAATTCCTGGACGCATGGTGCGGCCTCTCAAAGAACCCGCGCCCAGTATATCAGGGACCTATGGATAAGAATTATGCAAAAAAAACTTGGTCATCCTTCAAGTTCTGGCCGTTATTGCCATCTATTCTTAAATGGAATGTATTGGGGATTGTATTGCCTATCAGAGCGAATAACTGGAGATTATTGCAAAAATAACTTTGGCGGGAAAAAGAGTGAATATGATGTTATTAAGGTGGATGAGTGGAATCATATTGAAGTTGCTGATGGTAATCCTGATGAGTGGAATAGGATGATGCAAATGCTTAATGATTATACAGAACCTAATCAATTATATGAAGTTATTTCTGAAATTCTAGATATTGATAATTTCATTGATTATATGATTCTCAATCAGTATGTAGGTAATACAGATTGGGATAGACATAACTGGATCGCTTTCAAGTTACGCGAGGGTGGTAAGTTTAAATTTGTGTGCTGGGATTCGGAAACAATATTTGGGAATTTAGAAGATGATGTTACTAATCTGAATATAACAGGATGCCCGTCCTCAATATTTATGAAACTCATCAGTAGTGAATCATTCCTTAATCATTTCTCAGAAAGAGCGAATAAACTTTTGTCAGCAGGAGGGGCCTTAAGTCCAGATAATGTTGTTGAGGTTTGGGATAGCCTTTATTCTCAAATTGAACTTGCAATATATGCTGAAGCTGCAAGATGGGGGGATTATAGAAAGACTAAGCAATCAACAGATCAAGAATCAAATATTTATACAGTAGATAATCAATATATTTTTGAGAGAAATAGACTTTTATTTGAATACTTCCCTTTCAGGACTTCTATATATAGAAATCAACTTGTTAATAAGAACTGGCTGACTGATACTGAGACTTCTGTTATAATTCCTATGGAGAAAAAACTAACACCTCATATTTATGATTTACGAGGTAACGTGCAGAATATAAACAAAATAAAGAAAGGAACCATATATATATATGAAGGTCGTGTGTTTATAAAACATTAACACTCGTTGAACTATGCAAGACGGATCTAATAAGGCGATATTATATAATTCGATTATTCTCTATGTCCGACTGGGCATTGTGGCTTTGTGTCAGTTGTTTACAACGCGCTTTTCGTTACAGGCATTGGGAGTTGTAGACTTTGGTCTATTTAGCTTGCTTGCCGGAGTAATTGCTATTGTTGTTATTTTAAATAATATTATGATGACCACGACTTATCGTTTTATAGCGGTAGAGTTGGGTAAAAACGATATAAGAGGAGCAAACGTACAGTTTAATGTTAGTTTTATTATCCATGCGGCCATTGCTGTTATAACGCTTGTCCTTGCAATTCCTATTGGAGATTGGTATATTAACAATTTTCTTGTGTTTGACGGCGATTTTGAGGTTGCACGTTGGGTTTATAGAATATCAGTTATTGGAAGTGTTTTGTCTTTTGTAGGAGTTCCGTATAATGGTGTTTTAGTAGCTAAGGAAAAGTTTATTATACCATGTTCTACTGATATACTGACAAATTTAGGGCGTTTGATGGTTTCCTATCTTCTAATCTTCCATTTTCAGGATAAAATGATTATCTATGCTGTTGCAACTGCATTTTTTACAGCATATCCTACATGGGTGTTTGTGTTGTATTGCCGTCGGAAGTTTAAAGAAATTGTAACATTTCATTTTGTCAAAGATAAAAAGAAATATAAGGAGGTCTTATCTTTTTCAACGTGGGTTGGTTTTGGCGCATTTGCCTTTATCGCTCGAAATCAAGGTGCAGCTATTCTTGTAAATGGCTTTTTTTCAACAGTTTTGAATACTGCTTTAGGTATTGGTAATACAGTGAATACCATGTTGAATCAAATTTCAAATGCTATATCACAGCCTATAGCACCTCAAATTACTAAAAGCTATGCAGCTGATGACATAAACAGAAGCACGAGTTTGCTAATATTGTCAATTAAAGCAACTTTTTTGCTGACATTGTTGGTAACATTTCTTATATCTATTGATATAGAGTGGATTTTATCCTTGTGGCTGGTTGAGGTTCCTCCATATGCTGTTTCATTTACAATATTACTAATGGTGGACACTTTGATACAATCTTTGAATTCGGGAATATCAAATTTAATATTTGCTTCTGGTAGAATTAAAAGATATCAAATAATAACAAATACGTTTCGCCTGTCTGCAATTATTATTGCATACTTTGTCTTAAAATCAGGTGCTGCCCCTTACTTTTTATTATTTTCGTATATAACAACATCGTTCTTTGTTTTGTTAAGTAATCAATGGTTATTACACAAAGAGATTGGTGTTGATAATATGCTGCTTTTGAGGAAAGCATACTTGCCTTCTCTTTTTGTTTTAATATCATTAATCCCTATATATTTTGTTCTAAATATCGACTTTCATGTACTTAAACTTATAATAGCCTTTATTTATTGTTTATTGTGTATTATTATATTAGGGCTTTCAAAAGGCGAGAAAGAAATGATTTTGGGTGTGTTTAAATCAAAAATTTTTTAATATGGAACAGAGACCTGTTATTAAAGAAGAAGATAGAGACAAAGTCGCTATAGTCGTAGTTGGGTATAACCGTATAGCACCACTAAGCAGGTTGTTGACATCTCTACAGAATGCGGATTATAAAATAAGTGGTGTCCCATTATATATAAGTATTGATTGTAGTGGTGATGAAGAACTGTATGAATATGTCGATAAGTTCGTTTGGAATCATGGTAACAAATACTTAAATATACAAAACGAAAGGCTCGGATTGCGAAACCATATAATACAGTGTGGTGATTTAACACAATTTTTCAAAGCCATTATTCTTCTTGAAGATGATATTTATGTAAGTGAGTATTTTTATAAATATGTTATTGATGCCATTGACTTTTATGGTGATGATGACAAAATAGGGGGCATATCTCTATATCAACATGAAATGTGGAACGGAAACTTACCAATATTATATTGTCAAGGAGATAGTGACACTTATTTGTGGCAACATCCTGCATCTTGGGGGGAATGTTGGACAAAAAAACAATGGTCAACTTTTAGAGAGTGGTATGACAAGTTTGAAGATTCAGAATTTCAAGAAATTGATATGCCAGAATATATGAAAAGATGGAATAAAGCGTGGTCGAAATATTTTATGGCTTTTTTAATTCAAACGGATAGATACTTTGTATTCCCTTATATTTCCCTAACAACATGTTTTGGAGATGCTGGCGAACACAGTAATTCATCATCAATGTTGGGACAAACAACTCTTCTTGCAGGAGAAAGAAATTTTAAATTTTGTAATTCAGATCTATTAATGCAATATGATATATACGGTGTAAACCAAAATATTTATAATTGGATAGGAATTTCCAAACAAGACTTGTGCGTAGATTGGTATGGAAATAATAATAATATAAGAAGATGTAGATTTTTATTAACAACCTTTAAATTACCATTGACAATTGTTCGCACTTATGGATTGTTTCTGAAACCAATTGATCTTAATGTAAAATTGAAAATAAAAGGGGAAGGTATTTACTTGTACGATTGTGAAGAGAATATAATAAAGACAGCTGACCTAAAACTTCCATTAAGCAATATAAAATATTATCTGAAAGCTTTTAATATAAATTATCTTACAAAATATGTTTTAAAATATTACTATACACGAATTCTTTATAAATTTCGTCTAACAAATCAAAAATTTTAATAATGAAAGTTGTTTTATTAGCAGGTGGTTTTGGTTCTCGTATCAGTGAGGAGAGCCAATTTAAACCAAAACCAATGATTGAAATTGGAGGTATGCCTATACTGTGGCATATTATGAAGGAATACACTTATTATGGTTATACAGAGTTTATAGTATGTGCTGGTTATAAACAGGAATACATCAAGGAATGGTTTGCAAACTATTTCCTCCACAATTCTGATGTGACTTTTAACTATCGTAATGGAAAGAATGAGATGACAGTGCATCAGACAAATATGGAATCTTGGAAGGTGACGGTCGTAGATACTGGTTACAATACCATGACAGGCGGTCGTATCAAGCGCATCCAAAAATACGTTGGTAATGAACCCTTCATGCTTACATATGGTGATGGAGTCTGTGATGTAGAGATTGATAAACTTGTAGAATTTCATAAGAGTCATGGTAAACTGGCGACTTTGACAGCTGTTAAGATGGCACAGGACAAAGGCGTTCTTGATATTAGTGAGAACAACTCTGTACGCTCCTTCCGGGAAAAGAATGCTAGCGATGGGGCGCCTATCAATGCAGGATATATGGTATTGCAGCCAGAGGTATTTGATATGCTTGATGGGGATTCATGTGTGTTTGAAAAAACCGCATTGGTTGAACTTGCAAACAAGGGAGAGCTGATGTCCTATATCCATGAAGGCTTCTGGCAGTGTATGGACAATATACGTGAAAAGAATATGCTGGAAAACTTGCTTGCACAAAACAAAGCACCTTGGAAGCGCTGGGATAGACAAGTTCCAAACATCGAAGCAAGAAAGGCAACAGGAAATTTTTAACTAGATAGTAAAAAGAATAAAAATATGGCAAAAAAAGAAGAATTAAAAGTTCAGATCTTAGAGCTTACGCGAGAGTATTATAAGGAAGTGCATGGACAACCCAAGGAGTTTATCCCTGAAAAGACCAAAGTGAATTATGGCGGTCGTTATTTTGACGATGCTGAGATGGTGAATCTGGTGGATTCATCATTAGATTTCTGGTTGACAGCAGGTCCGTGGGCACACAAGTTTGAAACCCGCTTTGCCAAGTGGTTGGGCGTTAAGTACTGTTCACTCTGTAATAGTGGTTCCAGTGCCAATCTTCTTGCATTTAGTGCCCTGACCGCTCACGAACTGGGTGACCGTCGCATTAAACGAGGTGATGAAGTGATTACTGTTGCAGCAGGATTCCCCACCACAGTGGCTTGCATTGTTCAGTTTGGTGCAGTGCCTGTATTTGTGGATATGAGCATTGAGGAGAGCAACCTTGATACCACACAACTGGAGGCTGCCCTAAGTCCCAAAACAAAGGCTGTGATGGTAGCACATTCGTTGGGTAATCCTTTCAACCTTGAAGTAGTAGTTGCTTTCTGCAAGAAGCACAACCTGTGGTTGGTTGAGGACAACTGCGATGCTTTAGGTTCTGAATACTTCATTGATGGCGAATGGAAGAAAACCGGTACCATTGGTGACATTGGTACTTCTTCATTCTATCCTCCTCACCACATGACTATGGGCGAGGGTGGTGCTGTTTATACCAACAACCGTGAATTGGATAAGTACGTAAAGAGTTTCCGCGACTGGGGACGTGACTGCTGGTGTGTCGGTGGTGTAGATAACACCTGTGGTTGCCGCTTCACTGGTCAGTTTGGTAAACTGCCTCAGGGATATGATCATAAGTATGTTTACAGTCATCTGGGTTACAACCTGAAGGCTACTGATATGCAGGCAGCTATTGGTTGCGCCCAGTTGGAGAAACTGGACTTCATTGTTAGCCGTCGTCGTGAGAACTACCAGACCATGTACGATGGTTTGAAGGGAACTCCAGGCCTGTTGCTTCCTGAGCCTCAGAAGAACAGCAAGCCCTCTTGGTTTGGTTTCTTTATCACCGTAAAGGATGATGCTGGTTATACCCGTAATGAACTGACCAGCTATCTTGAAGAGCATCAGGTTCAGACTCGCAACCTCTTTGCAGGAAACCTTCTGATGCATCCTGCTTTTGAGGAGTATGTGGAGGGTAAAGACTATCGTACCGTAGGTAATCTGCCTGTTACTACCAGCATCATGAAGAACTGCTTCTGGTTGGGTGTATATCCTGGCATGACCCCCGAGAAGTTGCAGTATATGATTAAGACCATCAAGGATTTTGTTGCAAGCAAAACCAAATAACATGATTGATATATTCAATAACTTTTATAAAGGCAAAAGAGTTCTTGTAACTGGCCATACTGGTTTCAAGGGTTCATGGCTTAGCATCTGGCTTCACGAACTGGGTGCAGAGGTGGTTGGCGTAGGTCTGGAACCCTACAGCGAGAAAGACAATTTTGTTCTCTCTGGCATTGGTAAGAAGATAAAAGCAGATATCCGTGCTGACATTCGTGACGGAGAGAAGATGAAGGAAATCTTTAAGCATTACCAGCCTGAGATTGTCTTCCACTTGGCCGCACAGCCCCTGGTACGGCTTAGCTATGAGATACCTGTCGAGACTTACCAGACCAACGTGATGGGTACCATCAACATTTTGGAGGCTATACGGGCAACTGAGAGTGTCAAGGTTGGTGTGATGATTACCACCGACAAGTGCTATGATAATAAGGAGCAGATGAGAGGTTATAAGGAGGAAGACCCGTTTGGTGGATATGATCCATACAGTTCCAGCAAGGGCGCTTGTGAAATAGCCATCCAAAGCTGGCGCAGAAGTTTCTTTAATCCAGAGGATTACGGCAAGAAACACCATGTAAGTCTTGCCAGTGTCCGTGCCGGTAACGTGATAGGAGGTGGTGATTGGGCAAAAGACCGCATTATTCCTGATTGCATCCGTGCTTTGGAGGCTGGGAAGCCTATTGACATTCGTAGTCCAAAGGCCGTGCGTCCCTGGGAACATGTCTTGGAACCGTTGAGCGGTTATATGCTTCTTGCACAAAAGATGTGGGAGAATCCTACGGAGTATTGCGAAGGCTGGAATTTTGGACCAGACGCAGATTCTGTATCTACCGTATGGGAAGTAGCCACCAAGTTGGTTCAGAGTTTTGGTAAAGGGGAACTGAAAGATGTTTCAGACCCCAATGCTTTGCACGAAGCGAACCTTCTTATGCTTGACATTACCAAGGCTAAAACACGTTTGGGATGGAAACCACGTTTGAATGCTTTGCAGACCATAGATTTGGTGGCTGATTGGTATAAGCTGTATCAGAACGAGGAGGTTTATAATATTTGCATTAACGAAATAGAGCATTTCTTGAATAATGGCTAATAAGTGTGTAATGACCGGTGCGACAGGCTATATCGGTTCGCACGTACTGAAATATCTTTTATCTAAAGGATGGGACATCCATGTAATTGCAGATCCAAAGTTTGGATATGCAAATATAGAAGATGTTTTGCCTCAGATAGATGTCTTTGAATATGATGGTAATATTCTCTCCCTTTGCGATTATTTCCAAACAGTAAAGCCAGATGTTGTGTACCATCTTGCAGCAGCGGTTATCACTAACTATAAGCCAGAACAAGTTCCCATACTAATCCAGAGTAACATCCAGTATGGAGCAGAGATTTTGGAGGCAATGAAGTATTCAGGAACCAAGTTGTTAGTTAGCACGGGCTCTTATTGGCAGAACTATAATAGCAATACTTACAATCCAGTTGACTTGTATGCGGCTACAAAAGAAGCCTTCGAGAAAATTGTTCAATTATATATTGATGCCTACGAATTCCGTCATGTGAACCTTCGTCTATTTGATGTTTATGGAGAGGATGATAAGAGGCCGAAGTTATGGAATGCCCTGCGTGATATAGCAGGTACAGATAAGCATATCGCGGTTTCTCCTGGCGAGCAGTTATTGGATTTGATTCACATTAGTGATGTATGCACTGCGTATGAAAGTGCTTTTGAAACATTAATAAATGACCCTTCAATAATCAATAATATTTATGGTGTTCGGACAGGTAAAACATATTCATTAAAAGAAGCTATTTCTACGTTTGAGAAGTCTATAGGAAAGAAAATCAATGTTGATTTTGGCGCAAAGCCATACAAAGAACGAGAAGTAATGACACCTTATTCCGAGTATGATTATTTGCCAAATTGGAAGGCGATTGTTTCTATATATGATGGATTTGAGCGGTTTAATAATTTGAATGAAGGTGAAATATAAAAGCTAATGTAGTTATTGATGTCATACTTTTGGGTCTTCAATGACAATTAGAATAAGTGATTTTTTTGATAATGTTTTTTAATGAAGTTATGTATAAAGAGGGACAATTAACAATTTTAATACCGACATATAATAGGCAAAGCCAATTGTTGGAATTGTTGGAAAGTTTACAAAAGCAGGGGCATTTTGGTGAATACTCTATCATAATATGCGACAATTGTTCCGATTATGATATAAAAAAAACATTATCTGACCGACTGGTAAAAGATTTTATTAGTTCAATCAAGATTAATAAATGGTCTTTTAATACTGGAATGGCTACCAATTTATCCATCCCTTTTCTGCTTGTTGATACTGAGTGGTGTTGGTTTTTAAGTGATGACGATTTTATAACAGAGAATGCATTAGACGTGATTTTGACTCAAATTCATAAATACCAGAACGTATTAGCGATTAAAAATTCACTTATTGGTCATTTGAAGCATGACGATATATATATAAATTCTGTGGAAGAATTTGTAGATTATTATAACAATGATCAAAGAAATGGAGAGATGATGTATCTATCTATGATATATAATATGAAGAAATTATCTCCATTCTTTGGTAGAATTACTGAGTATTCGTATACTAACTTGTCTTTTCTTCTTCCGGTATTATTCGGATTATCAGCTGGTGGAAGGATGAAACTAGAATCATTTGAGGCAATTCAATATAGAGAAAATGCAGGGGATAATTGGACGAATGTACGGGCCTTAAAAGTTGCCTTGGGTATCAGAACGCTTATGGATGTAGATTTTGGAATTGGGAGAACTTTGCATAAAAGATTAATGAAGGTTCTTTTAAGAAATGTAAGATCTTTGTTCTGCTTAGTGGCTATTACAAAACATCCATCGTGGTACTACCGTAAAATAGTATGGTCAAACCTTCAACCAATGTTTAAATTGAATACTCCTTGGTATAAAAGATATTTATGTAATATGCTTTTTTATTTATTTCAATATACAAAAATTAATATCCCAAGATTATTGAAAATAATAATCTAATAAGATGTTTGTATATTAGCAACTTGTTGGTGATTGCTGTAAAATGATAATAATTGATAAATATTTTTTGATGTAGATATGGTGAAAAGTAAGAACGATTTGAATTCTTGCATATTGTTAGACAAAATACATTATGAGGAAATTATTGGCTATAAAAAGTATCGCCACCATTTAGTTACAGATCCGATAGCTGATCAATGGTACATATGGAAATATATTAAAACCATGCGTTATTGTGAATATCACATTAATAATGATGGTATAATTCACACCTTGAAAAAAATATGGTATCTTCACAAATTGAGGAAGCTGTCACGTATAACTGGTTTCCAAATTCCTCCTAATACAATAGGGGCTGGACTAACTATTTGGCATTGGGGGCCAATAATTATTAATCCAAAGGCACGGCTAGGCGAACAATGTACCATAAATCCAATGGTAATAATCGGACATAAGCATCCTGGAGAAGGAGCACCGCAACTTGGAAAAAATGTTTTTGTAGGAGGTGGAGCAAAAATAATTGGCGATATTGTTATAGGTGATGATGTTATAATAGCTCCTAATGCTGTGGTCGTAAATAATATTCCCAGTGGAAAAGTAGTGGCAGGAATTCCTGGCCGAATAATAAAGGATAATACCATAGGTTAATTCGGTTAATTCTTGCAAAACACGAAAGCATTTTAAGAATCTCATTTCTCTTTTGTATATTACAGATAATAAAACTTATAGTCATATGATTAGACCTCAAATATCAATTATTACAATTACATACAACAATTTGGTTGGGTTAAATAATACTGTTAAAAGCGTTATTTCTCAAGATTCTTATGAGAAGATTGAATACATTATAATAGATGGTGCATCAACAGACGGGACTGTAGAATACCTAAAAACTCTACCAGAATCTATTAAATGGATAAGCGAAAGGGATAGAGGTATTTCGGATGCATTCAATAAGGGCTTAAAGATAGCAACAGGTGACGCAATATTGATGCTTAACTCTGGTGATTTTTTTATTAATAATAATGTTATCAAAGAAGTAATTAATGATTGGAAAGAGAACACTGTTGATTTGCTGAGTTATAAGGTGATCGTGGATGACAAGACAACGTTGCCTCAAGTCGATGCACCGTTAAATGTGTGGAATTATTGTGATTTACCCCATCAAGGAACTTTCGTTTCAAAGAAGGTATATGATGAGATTGGCGGATATAGTGAGGAATTTAGGATTAGAATGGATTTGCATTTTTTTGCTCGTTGCAAGTCCAAGGGTTTCTCTTTTCGTTATATTCCAAAACCAATCACACATTATGAACCAGGTGGAGTTTCTATGAAGAAAGAAAATAGGAAAATCTTCTGGACTGAAGGTATGGCTGTTAAATTAAAATATAGCATACCAGTAACTCTTAAAGATTTTGTGAAGTTTTTACTATATCTGATTAAATAACATGTTATATTTCTCGATATTATTATGTCTCGCTTGTTTGGCTGGTGGGACTATTATTGGAATAATGAAATACAAGAAGTGGTATAATCCAATGTCACTTCTAAATGCTTTGTTTTTCGTAATCGTTTTTTTTGCATCTTTCAGATTCTTTTCATATAAAGAAGTCCATGATACGACATATTTATTATTAGCCTTTGCCGCGTTAGGATATAATGTGGGGTGTATACTAACACTAGCGGTTAAGCATGCGAAGAAGTGCATACCCATCATAGATCACTCCCCAAAACTAAGCAAATATGTGTGGCTAATGGATGCTGTCCTGTTTGTTCTGTATGTATGCGAATTGATAAATGTTTCGCCTTTATATGTGGCTGGTGCGGATAGCGCTACAATACGTGGCGTTTATTTTGAGGGAAATATGGAGACGATTGTCGGCTCAATGGATTTATGGTCATTAATAAGGCCCTATATTGAGGTCCCTTTGACAATAGTTTGTGTTGCCATATCTTGTGTATGGCTAATTAATTATAAAAACTATATCCAGTTCATTTTTGCTATTCTTTTTGTTGCAGCAAACATTGCAGTATCATATGGAAGATTTGTATTATTCTATATTGTTATTTGTTTGTTATTAACACATGCATTGTCAAAAAGATTTTTATTGACAAAGAAAAATTATGTAAAATTGAGACTGACACATTCAATGGCAAAAGGCGTTTCATTGAAGAATAAAAAAGTTGGTAATGTAAAATGGTTTGTCGCGATTTTTGCTGGCACAATCCTGTATTTGTCTGTATATAGAGGAGTTGATAAGTTTACTGCATTTTTTTATGAATATTTCTGTGGATGCGTTTTTCTGTTAGATCAACTTATTCAAGAACTACCGGAAAATTCAACATGGGGCGTTTGTTCTTTTCAATCAATTATAGCACCCATATATACTGTGTTACACCAGTTTGGAATTCCGTATAGCGCTGAATATATGGATGCATTAAATATATTGGCATTGAAGGATGGTGCTCATGTTATTTCTGAAAAAGGTCAAGTAACCAATGCATTTAGTACTCCTATTTTTGCACTATATGCAGACTTTGGATTGGTAGGAGTCTTTTGGGGAATGTGTTTGCTTGGATTTATATTTTGTGAGATATATCAACTTGCGAGGAACAAGCCTACTGAAAGAAATATTTGTTTGTACGCAGTTGTGGGGATAAATCTTTTTAAATGCATACAAGAATATCCTTTTAGTACAACTCTATTTACATTCACAATGGCATTTATTTGGTTGTTATACAGGAATGAAAAAGTGTATACATTTAAATAATTGTTAAATGCAACATAATCATAATACAAGATTGAATAAAATAATAGAATCTATATAAATATATAAAGATGGGAATGAAATATGATGTAATAATCCCTTTAGCAAAAAAGGATTTAAACTTTGTAAAACGAGTTGTAGAATATATACGTCGAAATTTCGACGACGCTCAAACAATCTATTTAATCACTAATAGTAGTTTTTTCACAAATCTCAGAAAGTTGGAGAAAAAATACAGTTGCATTCTAATTGACGAAAACAAGATGATAGATGGTTTAACCTTTAACTCGATTAAGAAGATTGTATTAAGAAATAATCAGAGAGCAGGAATAACTGGTCATTATTTTCAACAATTCTTAAAAATGGGATTTTCGCTAACTCCATATTGTAAGGATTATTATCTGTCATGGGACTCTGATTGTATACCACTATCACATATTGATTTCTTCAAAGAAGACAAGCCATTGTTTTCTATTAAAACAGAATATAGGCAACGCTATTTTGATGTTATGAAACAGGTTTGGAATATTGACAAACAAATAAACGGATCATTTATTGCTGAACATATGATGTTTAAAGGTGCTATTATGCGTGAACTAATTGCGAAAGCGAATATGAATGATAAAAGCATCTCTTGGTTTGAGACAATTATAAATTGTACTGATAAAACAAAAGTTGATGAAAACATAATGTCAGAATTTGAGTTTTACGGGAATTATTGTATGGTTAATTATCCTGACTTGTACGGTTTTCATGAATTAAAATCATTCCGACATGCAGGCATCATAAGGGGGCGCCACATTAGTAAAAGACTATTAAGTAAATTGTCATACGATTTAGATATGGCAACTTTTGAAATTTATGATAGCCCCTTTAGTGTCGCCAAAATTAAATATCTGTTTAGGAATGTATATGAGGTTTTGGCTGGTTATAAACTGGTAGAATGGCCAGGCGTTATTTTAAAAATTATAAAGGGAAATTATAAGCATCAAGATTGAATATGATAATAACAAAAACACCTTTTCGCATGTCCTTTTTTGGGGGCGGAACTGATATGCCAGCCTTCTTCAATGAACATGGCGGAGCAGTTATCTCCACCACGTTTGACAAATATTGCTATGTAAATGTAAGGCATCTTCCCCCCTTTATGCCTTATCTCTCGGAATTGGTATATAGTAAGTTTGAGCGGGTAAATAGTATTGATGAAATTGTCCATCCTCTTATACGTGAGTGCATGCGCCTGCATAATATACATGAAATTAGGCTGACTTATGAAGGTGATTTACCTGCTCGTACTGGCTTGGGCACAAGCAGTACTTTTGCTGTAGGAATGCTTAATGCTTTTTGTGCATTGAAAGGCAAAATGATGAGCAAACACCAATTAGCACAGGAGGCTATCTATGTTGAACGTGATATTTTGCAGGAACATGGTGGCTGGCAGGATCAGGTGGCTGCTGCTTATGGCGGACTAAATCGTATTGATTTCTCAGATAATCAATTTAGGGTAACACCTATTATTATTCATCCTGACAGAAAGAAAGAACTGGACGATAACTTAATGCTCTTCTATACTGGCGTTCAGCGTTTCTCATCGGAAATACAAGCAGATACATTTGCAAAGCCCGTTGATAAGACAAAACAGTTGCTTGATATGTTGGCCTTAGTAGATGAAGCCCAGAATATTTTGACAGATAAGAATGCAAGTCTGAATGAATTCGGAAGGCTTCTTGACTACACATGGAAGCTTAAACGTGGCACCGGCAATAAGGTAAGCAACAATTCTATTGATGACTTGTATGATAGAGGCATCCAAGCTGGTGCTTTAGGTGGAAAACTGTTAGGTGCAGGCGGTGGCGGCTTCCTTCTGTTCTATGTTGAAAAGGGAAAGCAGGAGAATGTGTTGAGGGCTTTGGATAACCTTATGCACGTTCCCTTCCAGTTTGAGAGCGAGGGATCTACAGTTATACACTACAATCCAATTGTGTACATTCCAAGAAAAGAAATAAAGTTAGATTAATATGAGTTATATAGTTACAGGTGGAGCTGGATTTGTAGGCTCCAATATGGTTAAGAAACTGAATGAGAAGGGTATTTCAGACATCATCATCATAGATTCTTACGGTGATGATAAGATGAAAAACCTTCTTGGACTAAAGTTCCGTGATTTTGTGGACTATCAAGACGGCTTGAAGGCTGTAGGTGATTATCTGAACACAATTGAGAATCCACAGGGTTTCTTCCACATTGGCGCAAACGCTGATGTATTGGTGTATGACCCCAAGAAGATGATGAATGAGAATTTTGAGTTCTCTAAAGTCTATTGTGAATATGCCAATTCCAAGAATATTCCATTCATCTATGCATCATCATCTGCTGTGTATGGCAACGGAAAAGGACAAGATGTAAACGGTGGTGAGGAAGAACCTCACAATACATACGCTTGGTCAAAGTGGTTGTTTGATCAGTATGTGTTGGGAAATAAAGACCACTTTGCGAATAAGGTGGTTGGTTTCCGATTCTTCAATGTATTTGGCTGGGGCGAGTTCCACAAAGGTAAGAATGCTAATATTGTGTACCGATTCTATCGTTTTATCAAAGAGAAAAACTTCATAGATCTGTTCAATAAGGAGATTATTCGTGACCATATCTGGGTGGAAGATGTTGCTGAGGTAATGTATCAGGCGATGATTCGCCCAGAAATGACAACAGGTATCTATAATCTGGGGGGAAACCATCCTATTTCTCACCGACAGGTAGCAGAGATTGTAGTATCTACTATGATGGAAGAGGGGGTGATACCCGTGACTGATGTTGACAATTACATTAAGCCTATCGAGATTCCTGAAGAACTCCGTGATAAGTTCCAATTCTATACACATGCCACAGGGCAGCTTGATTTTATCACAGAAATAGCCAAAGGTAATGATGTGAAGATGAAGGAATATGTAAAAGCTCTGATAAAGGCAAATAAATAATTATGACTATGGAAGAGCAATTGAACCTCTTGATTGAACGCTATCCCAAACTTGCACCATGCAAAGAGGATATTAGGAAAGCTTACGAGCTTCTTGAAGTAGCTTATTGCAACGGCCGTAAACTCCTTGTTTGTGGAAATGGAGGTTCAGCATCAGACTCTGAACACATAGTGGGTGAGTTGATGAAGGAGTTTAAACTTAAGCGTAAAGTATACGGTGACCAAGCTACGGCACTTAAAGAGATTGACTCTGTGTTGGGACAGGTGCTTGCTGACAACTTGCAGGGGGCATTACCCGCTATCTGTCTTACAGGTCACTCCTCTTTGACTACCGCATTTATGAATGATGCAAATGCTGACTTAGTGTTTGCTCAGCAGGTGAATGGATATGGAAAGACTGGGGATGTTTTTCTTGGCATATCTACCTCTGGTAATAGTAAGAATGTGCTTTATGCTGCAGTGAATGCTAAGGCAAAAGGGTTGAAGGTGATTGGCCTTACTGGCGCTAAAGAAAGCAAACTGATGAAGTATGCAGATGTATGTGTTCGTGTACCTGAGACGGAGACTTATAAAATACAGGAGTATCACTTGCCGGTGTATCACTGCCTGTGCCTGATGTTGGAAGAGAGATTCTTTGGTGAAAAATGAAAGTAGTAATAATGGCAGGCGGACGAGGAACTCGTATCGCTGAGCTTTTCCCTGATATACCGAAGCCATTGATTCCTGTGGACGGTATGCCTATTCTCGAAAGGGAGATTAGGTCACTGGCATCACAGGGTTTTAAGGATATCATCCTGACTGTCGGCTATCTGGCAGATAAGATAATTGCGTATTTTGGCGATGGTAGTCAGTTGGATGTGAAAATTGACTATTTCGTAGAGGAAACACCCTTAGGTAATGCAGGCGCATTATTCCAGTTGAAAGATAAAATTGGTGAAGAACCTTTCTTCCTGCTTAATGCTGATGCTGCTTTTGATGTGGATTTCAATCGCATGCTTGACTATCATAAAGAGCATGGAGGATTAGTTACTCTTTTTATACATCCCAATTCACATCCGTATGATAGTGGATTGATCATTGCAGACAAGGATGGAAATGTCGAGAAGTGGCTGAGCAAGGAAGATGACCGCCCCCAGTGGTATAACAATAGAGTGAATGCAGGTCTTCATGTGATTGACCCGAAGGTTCTTGAACTTAGTGAAAAGAATCTGGAGATTGATTCAGCAACGGGTTATCCCAAGGGCAAGGTCGATTTGGACCGCCAGATCTTAAAACCATTGTGCGGAACAGGAAAGATGTTCTGTTATGATAGCCCGGAATATGTAAAGGACATGGGAACCCCAGAACGCTTCCGTCAGGTTGAAGCGGACTATAAGAATGGTGTTGTTCAGGCAAAGAATCTTCACAACAAGCAGAAAGCCATCTTCCTTGATCGTGATGGCACTATCAATAAATATGTAGGCTTCCTTCGCAATATCGATGATTTTGAATTGATAGAGGGCGTGTCGGAAGCCATCAAGCTGATTAATCAAAGCGGTTATCTGGTAATTGTTGTAACTAACCAGCCTGTCATTGCCCGTGGTGAAGTGACGTGGGAAGAGCTCCATGAGATACACAAGAAGATGGAAACTCTCCTTGGTAAGGATGGTGCCTATATTGATGGTATTCATATCTGTCCTCATCATCCAGATAAAGGTTTTGAAGGTGAGAGGCCAGAGTATAAATTTGACTGTGAGTGCAGAAAGCCCAAACCAGGGTTATTTTTTCAAGCAGCTAAAGACTTTAATATTGACTTGACACAATCCATTATGATTGGGGATAGCGAGAGGGATGTTGAGGCCGGAGTAAATGCTGGGTGTAAGCAAAGTATAATCATTGAAACTAATGTGCCTTACGCATTGTTTAAAGTGACAAAAGATAAAATTTAAAAGTGATAGGAGTAAGATATGATTACGCGTATATTTAATAAGTTTTTTAGAGAATCATATAAACTATTGCGGCCTAAATTATGGGGGAAGTCTCTCCAGATTAATGGAATACCAACTATCGGCAACTTTGAGCTGTTGAAGTTGGGACGTGACGTGTCACTAAATTCTAACTGCTATATCCAGTGTGGGGGGGAGAAATAGATGATTGTGTAACAGTGAGTTACGGTTGCACTATTCTCTCCTCAGGGCTAGATAGTGTTGATTACCCGAATAAGTGTATATGTAAGTATCGCGAGCACAAATTGGCATCTGTACATATTGGTAAAGGCGTATTGCTTGGTGCTGGCGTTAAAGTTATGCCAGGAGTTAGTATGCTCCCAAAATTATTGTCGGTGCAGGAGCAGTGGTAACAAAATCATTAGATAAGGAAGGATGGTTTTATGCTGGGGTTCCTGCAAAACCGATAAAATCACTAAATATTTAGGATTATGAAGATTATACAAATAATAGGAGGTCTGGGCAACCAAATGTGGCAATATGCCATGCTGGTTTCATTAAGAAAGCATTTTCCCGATGAAGAGGTGTATTATAATGCTTCATTTTTCAATGGTTATCCTCTTCATAATGGGTTTGAACTTGATCGTATTTTCAATATAACGGCCCGACAGGCACCGATGAAGGACATAAGAAAGTTGTATCACTATTTCATCGGGCATTACTTTTTTATGCGGGTCTATACTCACTTTTTTCCTGTTATTAAGACTGAAGTAAGAGAGAAAGAATCAATGCCATTCCGAGAGGATGTTTTAAAATTAAAAGGGGATTATTATTACAATGGTTATTGGGCTGATCATCGCTATTTTGATAGTTGTAAAGACGAGTTACTGAAAGAATTCTCCCTTAAGGCTCCTTTAGATGATAAAAACAGAACGCTACTTGAAGAGAATAAAGGGAAGTATGTTTGCAGCCTTCATGTTAGAAGAGGTGACTATCTTAATGACCCTGATTATAGAGGTATTTGTGATTTGAATTATTATAAGCAAGCAATTGATATAGTAATATCGAAGGTCAGGAGGCCTGTAAAATTTCTTGTTTTTTCTAACGATATATCTTGGTGTAAGGACAATTTATCAAACAGCTTTGGAAATAATGAAGTTGTATATGTTGATTGGAACAAAGGCAATGATAGTTTTAAAGATATGTATATGATGAGTCAATGTCAGGCTAATATTATCGCCAATAGTTCCTTTTCATGGTGGGGGGCATACTTGAACGAACGTCCAAACAAACTCGTGGTATCGCCTTTGCGCTATAAGAACAAAGATATGGGCTTTAAAATTCCTCTTGATGACTGGATTTGTATTTGATATGATTAGCGGTATGAATAGTATAGCTGTTATACTTCCTGTATATAAAAAGGATAAAGTAGAGTACTTGTGTAAGGCAATAGAGAGTATTGTAATGCAGTCCCATAAAGACTTCCATATATACATTGGAGTGGATGGTCCTGTCGGTAATGATTTGGGTGATTATCTTAAATCAGTTGAAAAGCAAAGAGAAATCTCTATTATATGGTTCGAAGAAAATCGTGGATTGGCTTGTGTGCTAAATAGCCTACTAGACATCTGCTTTAAACAAGGGTATGAGTATTTTGCCCGTATGGATGCAGATGATATATCTATGATAGATCGTTTTGAAAAGCAGATGGCTTTTTTGTTGTCTCATCCTAATATCGATGTTGTTGGCGGAGCTATACGCGAAATAGACGAACATGGTGATAGTCGCAAGAAAACCATTGTTTATCCAGAAGGACCTGTTGAATGTAGAGAATTCTTCTCAAAGAGGAATCCTCACGCACATCCTGCTGTGTTGTTCAGAAAGAGTTTCTTTGATAAACTGAATGGTAAAAAATACAGGCCTGAGTACCGACAGAATCAAGACACAATGCTATGGTATGACGGTATGATGGCTGGCACGCAGCATGCCAATATTCCCGATGTGGTATTGCAGTTCCGTATGACGGACACCATGTTCAAGAAACGTAGGAATGGTTGGGATTTTGCTAAGAAACAATTCAAAGATCGCTTGATGATAAACAAAGGTCTTGGATATGGATGGAAGGCAGATGTTTATGGCTTTGCTATGTTTTGTATGCTGGTTTCCCCTGTCTGGATTAAGAAAATAGCTTATAAAGTATTTAGATAGAAAATGTTGTTAAAATGGTTGTTTGATAGATTAGTCTCTTTGGTGGGATTATTGTTCTTGTGGCCTGTACTCTTTCTTGTTGCCGTACAGGTAAAGATAAAGATGCCTGGAGGTCCTGTCCTTTTCGTACAAAAAAGAGTCGGTAAAGGTGGAAAATTGTTTAGGTGTCATAAGTTCCGTACAATGACAGTGAAGCATAATGGTAGTACGGTGAGTGTGGCTGGGGATAGTCGTATCACTCCCTTTGGTGCTACATTACGACATTATAAACTGGATGAACTGCCAGGGCTATGGGATGTACTGATAGGTAACATGAGTTTCGTGGGGCCACGTCCTGATGTGCCGGGATATGCGGATAAGCTTCAGGGTTCGGATAGGGATGTGCTGAAGCTTCGTCCAGGTATCACAGGGCCAGCGACATTGAAATACCGTTTGGAAGATGAAATGATTTCTGAGTATGTGGCTCAGAAACAGAAGGCTGGTGATAATCGGCCTATGCAGGAGATAGCCGTAGAGTACAAT
>Ga0247611_10003816_pt1 | contig 21781 bp, 20 predicted proteins | sample 177DNAGHGhighgp2_FD_192422 | JGI IMG/M metagenome (GOLD analysis project Ga0247611, IMG submission 192422) | Sheep rumen microbial communities from Palmerston North, Manawatu-Wanganui, New Zealand - 1770 DNA GHGhigh gp2 | ecosystem: Host-associated > Mammals > Digestive system > Stomach > Rumen... | reverse complement strand
CAAATTCTTTCTAGTACCAGAAGTAACGGAGCAGGAACTCGGTATAAATGACTTCTTGCAATCACGGCAGAGGAAACGCTGAACACCGTCTTTACGCTTACCGTTCTTAACAACATGAGAACCTTCGCAAAAGATACATGTATTACCATCGCAAATACGTGTTTCGATAAGGAAATCCTGAATGTTATCCTCGTGTACATTTACAGTATTGGAAAGAGTCGTATAGAACACGATACGGTCAGTGAAGGACAATTTCTTATATGCAGCAAAGACTTCCTTCAACTCTGACATCGTACGGGCTCCCTTCAAAAACAAACAAACGTTCTATACATATAATAGAACTAGAACGAATGTTTGTCAACTGCGAAATTTAAAAGAGCCTAAATCATTAATTAGGTCAATACATGTCATAGTGATATAATTTCAAAAACAGAAATGATCATCTTCCGATATCCAACCCTAGAAAGGAGATTGATTCAATGAATTTCTTATATGATTTTCTTATTGAATTTGTTGCTGCCTTTTTGGGGTTTTTATTTGCTATTGTATTCTCAGGAATCAACGCAAAATACGAAGCCAGGAAAAAGCTGAAACTTATTATCAACGGAATCAAAAACGAATTGCAGGACATTCATGATTCGTTGAATGAATATATAGAAAATAAAGTAATCATGAAACACAGGGCGCCATACCGACTTGGGATTCCCTTCAATTTGCAGGCGGAGTGTTGGATCTGTTAGAGAAACCATATTATGATGATCTGCTGACTGTATATTCTGAGATCAAGATTTTCAATGAAGAACGCTTTTCCATGAGGGACAAAGAAATAATGAATGAACTTGAATCTATAGTAAAGAATTCACAAACTGTCTTGAACGCAATAGAAAAGGAGAATGCAAATGGCTAGAATCCCAAGTATTAATGACAGCATCAAAGGCGACATCGAATCTTACGGCGACTCCGTTGAGCAATTTGTGTATGAGAATGGCAGCCGTTATGAGGAAGCATTCTCCGGATTTTTAATGTCCTACGTTAAAGATGATCCGATATTGAAGAATTTCTATATACGCTTTGTATTTGAATGCGAGATCATTAAGATCGTTATAGATAAGCAAACCAAGATCAATCTTTCGCGATTGGAAATGCTTGTGGATAACATGGAAACAGCTCCCAACACTGAGATACTGGCTGTTTATGATTCGCAATTCCACCAGGAACTGTTTGATATTGCAGACAGAGAAGAATTCTTTGACTGGTTCAGGCTGCAATCCAAAGACCTGTCCACTTTTTTGTCCGGATTTTGGAAGGCAATCGGATATGGCACAGATTATTATCATGAATTGCTGATCATACACAAAGAGATCTTCAATGCGGTTAAAGAGAAAAACAAGGATAAGGCAGTTGAAATGATGGAGAGACATTTTTCCATCCTGTTATTCCAACTCCTGGGGACAATGTTCTCTCAAAGGAAGAACTGATAACTTTTTTATTTTGTTTCGTCTTTCCTGAAACTCACACGGATCGACAGCACGCCGTCTATCAGGTCGGACTCTATAGTGCCGCCGTTCTTTGATATGAGCTCTTTTGCGATCGAGAATCCGAGTCCCGTCGAAGTGTTGCCCTCATTGACCGTGTAATAGCGGTCAAAGAGCTTTGCCGCAGATACCGGTGTAAGATTGGGCGCGGGATTGCTGAAGACCGCACAGGCGTTCTCATCCAGTTTTACGTCCAATGCGTTGTCCGCGTATTTGATCGCGTTGCTGATCAGGTTCTCGAAAATACGGTTCGCGCTCTTCTTCTCACACAGCACATATACCGGATGATCGGGGAGCTCTATCTCGGGCTCTATCCCCTTTTCCTTGAACGCTGCATAGAACGAGAGTATGCACTCCTCGAGCGCGCGGCAGATATCTATGGAGACTGACGGGACATCCGCATCCTGAACAGGGTATTTGTCAGGATCTGCGGATGTGCTGTATTTGAAAAGTTCATCCGCAAGTTCGCTCAACGAGAGCGTGCGGCTCTTTATGCGCTCGAGATACTGGGCTTTGAGCGTTTCATCCTTCTCGTCTTCCATAAGGTCCAGATACGAATTGATCGCGGTAAGCGGAGTCCTGATGTCGTGTGAGATGTTGGTAACAGCCTCAGCAACTTTGCGGTTGCCGTCATGATATGCATTGCGCTCATCCTGAAGGTTCTTGAGTTCCCTGTTGAGAGTCTCGGCAGTGCGTCTTGCATGAGGATCCGTGGTGGTAAGTGTGACCGGTATCTGAGTCTGCCCCTTCACCTGATCTTCGATGTTGTCGGTAAGCTCGTCATAGCCGCGCTTCAGCAGTACGATCTTAATGACCGCAGCCACGAGCGCTATCGCCAGGATGATGCATATGACTATCAGGATCTCCAAAGCCGTTATCCCCTTATTTTATTGAGATAATGATACCACAAGGAAGGTTTATGTCAGTGAGTCTCACGTTTCCTGAATACCAGGATACCGGCCGTTGTGCTGAGCAAGATCCAGAAGAGGTTTGCAGCAAAGTTGATCGTCATTACCCCGTCACGGAAAAGCAGATAGTACGGGATATCAGTGTTTATGGTCAAAGCCGGATCCAGATATATCTGCGCGTACAGGACTGCCTTATAGAAAGGATCAAGTGTGCTTTCGTTATACTGATAGATCTCCCTGTCACCGTAATACAATGTGATGTCATACAGCTCAAGATCGAGTCTCTCGTAAAACACGTTGTTTCCCTTCTCGGCCCGTATCTTCCTGTATTCCTCAAAAAAAGCCTCTTCCTTGTCAGCTTCCAATATATATGATGAATGCAGTTTCTCAACGGCTGAAGAATTCATCGATGTGAATAACGTGGCGGTAAGTAGAAAGCCCACAATAAATGATATGACTTTACTGGAACTGCCAAAAAGTGCTGCCAGGCTCAATGATGAAAAGACGAACAAAAGAAATATCCTTACGGCTAAAGACATCAGTATGAGCGGCATATACAGTGGCGGACTCCAATGATAGATCAAACAGAAAACCGCAAATATCACAATGTTAATCAGCATCAGCGCGATATCGATCACAAATGTAAACAGGAGCGACGAAAAATAGATCTTACTTTTCGAGTACCCGCAGGCAAGAAGATTCTTCAATGTTCCGTCACTGTAAAACCTTCCGAAAAACAACGGGATGAATATGATAATGATCATGCACGGAAAGAGGTGAAGTACCATAATGATCTTACCCAGGACCTGCTGTTCTTCCGAGACGAGATTAAACTCATCATGAAGCTTACGGTAAGCTTCATCCGGGACAGGCTCCCCATATAACCTGTATGCATCGAGAGCACTTACACCAAGGCTTTCGAAGCAATAATCCCGGACGTCGCCCCCGTCTATATTCACGACGCTTCCGTTCCATTCCCTTGTAATGGAAGCGCATGTGACCACAGCATCATCTGTTATCACATAAAAGATATATATCGAAGATACAATCAGCAAAGATAAAAGTGCCCATGTCTCAACACTCTTAATAAGTCTGAAGAATAACCCTGATATGATCTTTTTCACGTCAAGACTCCCGTAAGAGCATCATTTTTAAGAAAGACTCAGCAATGTATTTCCTTCCTGCGGAATATAAGGAGTCCGCAGGCCGTGGATACTGTCAGCCATAAGACCGCGGTTATTGTATTAACCGTCAAAAGGCCGTCGCGAGACACCAGATAAGGCGCTGCGTACCAATGGTTGGAAGCTACGGAATGTGATACCAGTGCCGGATCAAGATAGAGCATGCCAAGAATCACTTTGTTCAGGAGCGGATTGGACGGGGGATTTATCCCGAGCAACTCCTTATCTCCATAATAATATGTGTACGTAAACTGTGAATAATCGAACTTCTGTTCAATGTAATTCCAGCCTTTTTCCTGAACAATGGCTTTGGTCTCGTCAATAGCCTCCTGGCTGATCTCATAATTCTGATAGGAACTCTCGAGCACTACCATTGCTATCATCGAAGATGACGGGAATGCAAGATAGAGAGCCACAAGAAAACCAACCACGAACGATACGGTTTTCTTTGAACTTATGAAAAGTCCCGAAAGGCAGATAGAAGAAGCCATGAACATCATGAGAACTGCCAGGATGAGCATAGGAACGAGGACCGGCATATAAACAGGCGGTTTCCATTCAAAATAAACACACCATACCGCAAACGCGGCAATATTGATGAGGAGCGCTATAAGATCGAGCACCATGGTAACGATCATGGATGAAAATAGTATGCTGCCCCTTGTGTGGCCACCTGCTATAAGGTTCTTGATCGTTCCGTCACTGAACATCCTTCCGAAAAAGAACGGAATGAAAAGGATGATCATTACAGACGGCAACAGATGTATCGAACCCAACGAGACAAACAGAAAGCGGATCTCCTGATCATAATAATTGTAAGTATCTTCGAGTCTGTCAAAAGCTGCCTGATCTATGGTCTCAACCCTTGCCCTGTAAGCATCTTCAACGCTTACGCCGAGATTCTCAAAACGGAATTGTTTAACGTTGCCGGCATTAACATCCAGCTCCACACCATTTAGTTCTTCACGTACGGTCTCATCGCTGTGGAGCATGTAAAGGTACATCTCATCATCCATCGCCTTATAATTGAAGAAGAGGGCGCATATTACAGTCAATGCAAGAAGGATCCAGATCTCAAAACCTCTGATCATTCTGAAAAACATTCCGGCGATGATCTTTTTCATGATTACTGATACTCCTTCTTCCCTATCGCTATAAGCCCTGCCGCAGAAGACAATGCAAATATCGTTCCTGCCGCAATGGCTTCCTGCGGGAAACTGTTCTCATTTACGATAAACTCATAACTGTAAGGACTGGTCTCACTGATGAAGGTAAAGATCTTCCTGGCGGTCCCTCCAACATAATCCGGATTCTCTTTCCACGCTACTTCTCCGGTCTCTTCATCCACATAGCTGTATCTGTAAGGCTCATCCAATTGAGACTGGATAAATATCGTTCCGAACATAAGACAAGGGATCATTAACAGAGAGACTATCAGTGCGAGCAGCTTAGTGCTCAGGAAAAACTGCAAAAGCGTGTATAAAGATGCGAAAGCAAGACTTATGACCAGCACCTGTGAAAAGATGCCTAAAAGAAAACTGCTGATCCTAACGTCAGATTTTACAGGTACAAACTTTGCAAAAAGGAAGAATATGCCTGTCATGATAAAGAGCGAGAACAAAGATGAGAGCACAGTAACTATCAGGTCTGCCAGATATATGTAAACTCTTGATATGCCCGTCGATATCTTGTTGTTTATAGTACGGAAAGATATGTCATTTCCGGTAAACATAGCCGAGAAGATCGCGGTTGCAAACGGCATGATGTAGACGAGTTTCAGGATACATGTCATGACAAAGGAATTGGAAAGAAACCTCGGTCTTTTGAACATGTAAAGCATGAGATCAGACGAACATGTCTGGAAGATCACAAAAAGTCCCAGGACTACGGAAAAGATCATGATCTTGATCCAAAGACCCGTGCGGAAGAATCTGAAAAAAGCTGACTTTAGAGCCCTGCTCATGAGATCCCGTCCTTCTTTGCCACGAGATTCATGAAGTATCCTTCAAGACTCTCGTTGTTTTCTGTGATGCTGACGACTTCAACGCCCGCCTCATTTGCAAGGCTTATAATCCTGCTCGCGGTGATGTCGGAATAGATGTCCATATCAGCATCATCTTCGACCTTGTAATCGATCCCTTCACGGTCGAATACAGGACACAGAAGTTCTGTTGACGAGACTTTGAGCCTCGACGCTTTGCGCACCTTGCTCATAAGCTCGCTGCTGCTCAAAGTCTGAAGTATCTCGCCCTTCTCTATGAATGCGTAGTGTGTTGCAAGCTTCGACAATTCCTCAAGGATATGGCTCGAGATGAGGATCGTCGTATGCTTCTCGTGATTGATCCTTAAGAGTATCTCTCTCATCTGTATGATGCCCTGGGGATCAAGTCCGTTTATGGGCTCATCAAGGATGAGGATGTCGGGATTGCCGCAAAGGGCTACTGCTATGCCGAGTCTCTGCCTCATACCCAGAGAGAACTTGCCGGCCTTTTTCTTACCCGTATCATTAAGCTCGACAAGATCCAGCAGATCCCTTATGGTATCGAAAGACGTCATTCCGAGGTTGATATATTGGAGTTTTAAATTGTCGTATGCTGAAAGGTTCTTATAGATCGCAGGGCTCTCTATTATCGATCCCATCCTTCTTCTGACCGTAAGGATCTTGCGGTCACTGCTCTTTATTCCGCCCAGGCTGTATGTTCCCGAAGTAGGTTCGGCAAGACCCGTGAGTATCCTCATCAGAGTCGTCTTTCCGGCGCCGTTCCTTCCGACGAGTCCGAAGATCGAGCCTGTCGGTATCTCAAGTGTTACGTTCCTTAAGACGTGTGCTTTACCGTAATTCTTACACAGATCCCTGGTCGAAAGTACATTTTCCATTTAAGATTCTCCTTTGAGCTTGAAGCCTATGCCCCATACGGCTTCAACATATTCGGTATCGGTTACTTCTTTTATCTTCTTTCTGAGATTGCTTACATGTACCTTTACGGAACTCTCGGTACAGTCCGGAGTCTCGGTCTTTATGAGGTCCAGCAGTTCGGACTTTGATATTACGCGTCCGCCTCCCGTTGCGAGCATCTTCAGGATCGCGTATTCGGTCCTCGTCAATTTTAATTCTTTTCCTTCTATAGTTACCTCATGTTTATCAGTATCGATCTGCATCTCACCGCACTTTATGAGATTGCTTTTCTTCTTTCCTTCCGCGGTGCGGAGCGCTGCCACGACCCTCGCCTTCAGTTCTTTTATGTCGAAAGGTTTTGTTATGTAATCGACGCATCCGCTGGTTAAAAGAGAGACCTTATCGTCTATCGAAGATCTTGCACTCACTGCTATTACAGGAGTCTCTTTAGGGATATGCGTAAGCAGTTCTTCGCCCGTTAGACCCGGAAGCATCAGATCCATGAGGATGAGGTCAGGATTTTGGGCCAGCATCACGCGTCCTTCCGTGCCTGTAACGGCTCGGATGACGTCATAGCCGTCCTTTGAGAGTTCTCTTTGAAGGACTGCACCGATATCTTCATCATCTTCTACGATCAATATCCTGCTCATGTAAAAATCTTATTCCTAAACCTTTGCTAAATCAATTTGAGCAGTTAAATGTTACCTGAATCTTAACTCTTTTATAGCCGGTATTGGTTTACAATATGCTCATGAGAAAAGAGCATTTCAGAAAGTTTATTTCATTATCAATGGCATTGCTTTTCGCGGCATCTTCAGCTTCATGCTCATCCAAAAAGCATGAGGATAAGATCATTAAGGAAAGCGACACTTGGTACGGGTGTAATTCTTTCGAGATATCCAATCTCTATCCCAAAGATAAATACGATTATTCGGAATTTGAGACTGCAGGAACGATAGACGACTGCATCTATATGAGAGTGCAGGCCATGAAGAGTTATGAAGGCGATAACAAGAACATGACCGAAGAGGAATACCTCAATTCATTTGAGACTTCGATCCTTAAGTTCTCATTCGACGGCGAACTTCTGGAAAAGACCGACTATCACTCCGTCGCTGACAACGGGGTATACAGAGTTCTCCAAAAAGCCTGGGTATCTGACGGCAGGCTCAACACTCTCGAGGAAAACTATGTCGCCGACACAGGAAAGCTAACCTATTTCCTTAACGGCGAGGAAATAACGGTTTCGGAAAACAAATACGATTACTATTACCAATCCCTGTTCATCGATGACATATACACCATAAACGGTTATACGTTATACACTTCCGGATATCACGGTGCTTCGCTCAACATAATCAATCCTGACGGTTCCGTAGACGAGATCTACCTTTATGAAGCAGTTAACGGCGGAGTGGAACAAACAGGCCGGTTCATCCAGGGAGAAAACGGGACAGTTATCCTGCCGGTATACACTTCATCTTATGAAGAAGTATTCATTTCGATAGATCCCGTAACAAAGGAAGTCACTGAATTGGAAGGTCTTTACGGCACATCAGGTTTTTGGGTCGAATACGCATCCGGAAAATCCATAGCCAGAGACTTCAGCGGTTTTAATCTCGTGGATCAGGAAACCGGTGAACTGACACTCCTGTTCGAATACAACGATGTGGACGAATCTCTGTCTGACATAATGGAAGCCGAATGTTTCTACGTTTCAGAGAACGGTGATGAGTTGATCCTCGGCATAGAAACAGCGGTCAACACAGGCAGTTACACCACTGAATGGGGATATAAGATAATGCATCTTTCCAAAGCAGCTTCCAATCCTAATGCGGGAAAGACAGAACTTATCCTTACCACTACAGGAGACTACTACTTCCCTGATGAATCTGATTTCCATGCGATCAGACAGTACAACAAAAGCAACGGCTCATACTTCATAAAATACATAATGCCATACGAGGGTATCAGCGATGACATGCCCGTCTACAAAGACGTCGATGCGGATATATTCCTTGCATATGAACCATCCATGGATCCTTCCGACAGCAACCGTTATATCGATCTGGCACAATACATCGATCTGAACAGTGACAGTTTCAGAGAAGAATACTTTACGAATGCAGTTGATGCCGCAAAGGCCGGAGATGCTTTATACCGCGTTCCTCTCGATATATCAGCTGAGGGAATCCTCACAGCTTCTTCCAATGTTCCACAGGGACAAAAGGGATTTACTTTTGATTCCTATGTTAAGTTCGTCGACGAGATATGCAACGGCACCGATCCCATGACTAAGACAGCCGGATATAAGATGGGCAAGGCCGAATACTTCACAAGGCTCTTCACGAACATGAGTGAGTTGTTTATTTACGACGGCAAGGTCCACCTGGACGGTGATGATTTCCGCGCACTCGCAGAGTATGTTGATAAGTACGGCACGGAAGATGCGGAGATCGAACAGGATGAATATTACGATTCGCTCATAGAGGAACACAATCTCGTCGTCGCACAGGTAATGGAGGCAATTGACGACAGAAATGCACAGCTCGAAGGACGGAGCGGCGCTGTCTACGGCAATCTCTATTCATTCGACACTTATGTTGACTGCTATCTTCTTTACGGAAACGGAATAGGCATGTACGGTCTCCCTTCATTCGACGGAAGAGGCCCGATGACCGTATCTCACTGTTTCGTAAGCGTTTCCGCAGCCACAAACCATCCCGAAGCATGCGCGGATTTTGTAAAGCTCCTTCTGTCTTACGATATCCAGAAGACCAGAACCGGCAATCCGATCAACCGAAAAGCATTAAGGACAGACTGCGAGGAAGTGCTCGCAGAATACAACAGGATGCTCTCTAACGGTGGCCTGAGCTATTACCATTATTCCGGTGAGGTTCCTGAAGAGGCAATCGACAACTATATCAACATATTGTCTTCCTCATACGGCGGGATGAACGCAGGAAGCGCAATAGAAGATATTATCAGAGAAGAAGCTTATTCGTATTTCAGCGGCGGACGTTCACTCGATGATGTCATACCCGTTATGCAGAAGCGCATCCAGACGGTTCTTGACGAAAATAAATAATATGGTCAGCTGACGTTACTGCAGATTCTTTTTAGCCCATTCCCTTAGGAAATCGGCTACTGCATCTTCATCGTTGCTTCCTATAACAGCCGTGGCGGCGTCCTTCAGCTCATCTATGGCATTGGAGACCGCATAAGCCTCATCGGCTGCCTTAAACATCGGAAGATCGTTTATAGAGTCACCGAATACGATAATCTTTTCAAAACCGTACCTCTCTTTAAGCTTCAGGATGGACTTTGCTTTAGTACAGTTCTGGGGACATATCTCGAGCCAGTATTCGTCCCTGTAGATGTCTTTTGAGAACACGCTCTCCCAGCCGTTGTATTTTCTGACTTTTTCATAGAGGGGAGCGATATAGTCATTACTTCCTATCAGTGTGACATAGCCGGGATGACCCGTGAACATTTCATCAAAACCTGTTGCGGGCACGGTACCGGGATCGTCCTTATAGTAATCGAGATAACCCTGAAACTCAGGCGTGTGTTCTGCAGGAAGAAACATCTTGAACATCATGTCGCCGTCAAAGCATGAAACAAAACCGCATGCCGGGAGTTCCGGAAGCATCGCTTTTAAAAGCTCTACCTCAGCTTCAGTGAACACCGACTTTTCAAGACACTTTCCCGTTCCGTTATCGGCAAGCACGCAGCCGTTGCGTGTTATTACAGGAAGCTTCAGATCGAGATTTCCTGTTATCGTCCTGGCGCTTACTATTGAACGCGCAGTCGCATATGTGAAAGACAAGCCATTCCCGACAAGCTCATTGATTATCCTTACAGTACTATTGGAGATCGTAAGGTCACTATGCATCAGTGTCCCGTCAAGATCAGTAACGAAAAGGACTTTCCCGTTTATCTTACACATAATCTTATTTCTGCTTCTCGAAAACGATCAGGCCGCATTCCGTCGGGTGATCTAAAAGGACAACATCCTTACCGTTCGTCTTATAACGCAGGAGCATTCCCGTGATGAGGATGTCTCCGCATCCTCCGAGCACCTGCATAAGGCCTACCAAAAGGAGCACGGGGCTCGCAATTATTATCGCTACAATGCTTACCACGACACCCAGTATCGTCAGTGGCATCATGGAGCCGAAGACATACGCGCCCTTTGAGAGCGGAGAACGGCAGTAACAATAAGGCGTGAGCTTTTCTTTAATGAAACCGTACTCTATATCCTTCATGTGATGCTCAGCGCTGATGCCCCAACTCAAACCGTGAATCCATTCATGTACGATAGCAAGGGGAATTATGGATAATCCTGCAAGGACAATGGATACGCCTGTCCAAAGAGAATGATCTTTTATCACTTCCCTTACGGGTTCAAAACCGTACAGGATAAGGAATACTGCTATCAGAACGGCCATTATGGGCAGAACGAGAAGAGGTCCTACAAGATTTGCCTTCTCTATGCTGATGGTCAGATCCTTTCTGACATAACCTTCCTGCTTCATTTTTTCTTCGGTGACGGCAAATGCCTCCACCCTCTTCTTCTCGGCTTCGGAAAGATTTCTTTCCTGCTTAACAGTCTCATTTGTCTTTTCTTTGTTTTCCGAACCCATAAAGTTCCTTACCTTCAACCCTCTGTTACTTATAATCGTCCACGTCGAATTTTCTGTCGCGGAAATAAAAATCCCTGTCTGCTTCTGTGATCTCCCTTACCACACGGCAGGGATTGCCGTAAGCGAGCATATTGTCGGGAATATCCTTTGTAACAACACTTCCGCCGCCTATAACGACGTTATTGCCGATCGTGACACCGGGACATACCAGAACATTTCCGCCTATCCACACGTTATCTCCGATGGTTATGTCAATACCGTATTCATATCCCGAATTGCGCGTCTCCGGATGCAGAGGATGCCCCGCAGTGCATATCTGGACATTCGGACCGCACATGAAATTATCGCCTATGCGGACCTTGCCTACATCGAGAATGATGAAGTTGTAGTTTGCAAAAAAGCCCGTTCCGACTTCGATGTTGTATCCGTAATCACAGTGGAAGGGCGACTCGATATTAAGATAACCTTCCTTTGTCTTTCCCAAGATCTCACGGAGGAGTTTTTCCCTCTCCTCTACGGCATCCGGCGGGAGATTGTTATATGCAAAGACCTTTTTCTTGCATTCCATGCGCTCTTCGCTAAGACCGTCGAGCCAGGATCTGTACGGAAGATTTGCGAGCATTCTTTCTTTGTGATTCATAGCAACATCTCCTTTTCAAAAGATTTACTTTGCCTTCTTGGGCCTCAATGCCTTTCCTACCTTCTTGTCGAACAGACTCAAAAGGAATGACACGGGTATGGCAAGTGCCAGTACCACGAGCGTGAAAAGCGGAACATCCTTGATATAGTAGATGGGCTTTATTCCTTCTTTGATCATGCAGTATCCGAACATGTGGATAAAGATGCCGTGAACGAGGTAAAGCTCAAGCGTAAACTTGCCCAGGAACCTTAAAACGGGATTTCCGATCCTGAGTTTCATGCTGAGAAGATAATAAAGCGACATAAACGCAAGCGTATAAAGCACCTGGAATATCGAACCGATGAGGTCAGCCCTGTAGCCGCTTGTCTCGGTCCATTGGATGTTATTGACCTGAAGATAGTATCCGCCCGCATTATCGGCGACATACCTTAATACCAGACAAAGAATTATGGTAATGGTCAGTCTTATCGGATAGAGCTTCTTGCAGCTTTCGAAAAACTTCTTTTCATACTTAGCGACAAGGATGCCGATAAGGAACATATGGGCCGTGTTAAACCACCATGTACCGTATCTGAATTTTATACAGAAGAATATCCAGCCCGCAGTACCCAATGCAACTACGAGTATCCCCAGCCAGTCCTTCTTTAAAAGACCGAATCCGATGTAGAAAAGGAGATACATGAGGAGCATGCACGGAATGTACCAGATATAAGGATTCAACGTGTCGTGGCCTCCGACCTTGAACGGATTGACGACCTTGATCGGCATCTTCCTCATGTATCTGAAATAGACATATACGAGTGTGGTAAGGACAGCAGGGATTATCACAGGGAGCATCCTTACCGGTATGAAGCGCTTGAAGAAATCAGGCTTTGCCTTTGCGCTCTTGAAAAGACCGAATCCGGAACAGAACAGGAAAATAGTCACCATCGGGTAGCCTGCGGTCACAAAGATCTCGAGTCCCGGTCTTATGTATTTGGGATTGAGCCACGGAGCGCATGTAGCCTGCGAGATGTGATGGAACGCAATGATGACTGCGCAGAATCCCAGAAATGACTTCGTCTGATCGAAAGACATTATCTCGTCATTCCATTCATTTTTCGCGCAGAACTTCGCGCCGTAAACAAGCAGTACGGCCAGTGCGACATACCAGATATAGATCATAAAAGAGCCCCCTCTAAACAGGACGCCCGAAGCGCCCTGTCACAACAGTATTTCACAAACATTAATTGTATCAGATTATGTCTCTTCGATAAAACCCTGTCTGGGGACAAGTCTCAACTCAAATGTCTCTCTGTATCTGATGTCCTTCTTGACAGGCTGTGACGTGATGTTATCCTTCGTCCTCTCGATCTCCTTCGATGCAAAATCGCAGAAGAACTCGCAGAAATCGTTATTCATGAGCTGTTCCTCATGCAGGAACTCGTTCATCTGTTCCGGTGTGTAAGGAAGTACCGTAAAGTCGAACTTCGGATTGTCTCCCAGTCTTCTGATCTCAACGGAATCGCCGTCACCGTTTGTGATCTTTACTATCTGCGTATCGGTGTGTGATGAGTTCTCGGCAGGTCTTGCGTAGGGGTGATAGATCTTGCCTGCGCCGGCGGAATAAACGCCAAGCCTTGCCGCATTCTTACGGTCTACATAAGACTCGCCAGGTCCTCTTCCGTACCAGGAACATACGCAGTCGTTCTTAACGATCGGAAATCTGATACCGTATCTGACCATGTCATACTTAGGCTTGAAATCGAGCGTGACTCTCAGTATATCGGCCTGAGGGACCTCATAGAAAAGGATTACCTCACCGCTCATGGCAAATGACTTGTATCTCGATATCATCGTGAACTCGCCGTCCCTGGTGCTGTATTCGGAACCGATGAACCTGATGGAGTTCTGGATCTGCTCGTAATCGCTCTCCTTTGAGAATACGGTCCTTGCGAGGATAAAACTCCTGTCCGTTCTGTCGATGTTCGAAGGACAACGGTAGAAGCTCGGCGCGAGAGGTCCCTTAAGGAAATTGAACCCTGCTATCTCAAGACTCTCCAAGCTGCCCGGGTCTCTCGAGAAACCTATCCTGAGACTGCCCTTTCCGACATAGAGACCGTGAGGTACGGTACTTACCGTGTTGTGCGTGATGACATCGACGATCTTCTCCTCTACGGGAGTTGCTCCGTCAGTAAATGCCACGCTATTTGCCAGCTCGGCGCTGTTCTCGATCCTCTCGACCTTTCCGCTGTCGTCTTCTGTAAGGAGCGCCTGGTCGTCATTGACCGCGAGGTCGCTGTCGATTCCCGTATCAAGACCGGGATTTGAAGACACCTTCCTTCCCGAACCCAACTGTGCGACATTCTGCTGATTCTTGTTGCCGCTTCCAAGGCCCTGAGCCGCTTCATATGTATCACCGACAGGACTTGCTATCTTATCCGTAAGAACGTCCTGATAGAATGCGACCTCATACCCTGCCTGCGCATAGTATGTGTCCTTATGGAGCTTGAGCGTGATATCGAATACGAGCTCTTTCGAAAGAGCATTCATGTACATCTCGATGAATTCGGCCTTGCCCTGCGCCCAGCCTGGTGTCGTGAATATCTCTGTGGCAAACGGGAACTTCAGCGTTCTCGAACCGAACGGTTCGATCTCGGGAATCATGCCTCTTCCCGACATGATGGCTCTTCCGCCGAGAAGTATCTTCCACTCCAGATCGAGTTCTTCGGTATAGCCGAACTGGTTGGAGTTGCGCATTGTAAGATTTGCAGGGTCACCCGCATTCGAGAAGATGGCGATGGTCTGGCACTGCTTCTTGATATCCAGATAGATCGGGTGCGGATTACGTTCAGCATCAACGATGCCCTGACCGATGCAGGAATTCTCCTTCTGCTTTCCGCCGACGAGATCCGCATGGTGAATCCACTTGTACAGAGTATCGTCATCGGTGAACCTTGTTCTGCCGGGTATGGTCTCGAAAAGGTTTCTTCCCGTCCTGTTAAGTCCGAATATCTTCTTTCTGTCGAGGCAGAGATCTTCCCATGGTCCGAAGACAGCACCGGCATCACTCGGCATAGGCTTCATGTCAGAGACCTTGCCCTGTGTCCTTACCTTCTTGCCGTTGGCTGTTACGGGCTTTACCACTTCGCAGTACCACGGTCTCGTATCGTCTATGAGAGTGCATTCCTGCTTAAATCTCAATGCCGTCTCCGGATTGTAGTTATACTTCTGCACACCCCACATAACGATGCAGGGGTGATTCATGCATGCTTCGACATAATCCCTCATGCAGTAATCAGCGGATGTGGCGATTACATACATGCCATACTGGTCGCAGAGATTCAAGAACTCATCAGACAGTGGCATGCCGTCGGCTATGACGCCGTTTATGCCTGCACGCTTCATGAGAATGATGTCCTGACGCATACGGTCCTGAGGGACAGCTATACCGCCCTGGGGATCGAATTCGTAGTATTTTACGAGCATGAGGTTAACGCGGCGGTCATTGACATTGAGCTTGTCCTGAACGATCTCCGTCGTTCTGAAGCCGAATCTCTTCTTCTTTGCGCAGATGACCTTTCCTTCCGAATCCATCACCTCGAATATGATATCGTACTGCACGGGCGTGCAGTCAGACCACTGAGCGACGTCCAATGCCACGAAGTCTGTGCTCGCGCGTGTTTCCTTGAGAGCATCGACAACGCCCACTACAGGCTCGCTCTGCCCCTTGATGTTTACGAACGGCAGCTTATAAGGATCGTATTCGGCCCTGGCCTCGAGAAGCGAGATCCTGACCGAATAAGGGATCATGTAATTCGTATGATTGCGCATCGCGAAATCGACTTTTATCATGAAGTCGCCGTGAGGCACACGTGATACCGACTCGCGGACTGCGAGAGAATCCATTTTCGCAACTTCGGATATATAAGCCGAAGGCACATACTCGAGCTTAATGTGAAGGTTTGACAGTTCGAGCAAGGAATCCTCGACGATCATTACCGGTCTGAATATACCGGAGAAACCGTAATTCATCATGTCGAGAATGATGTGTCCCGTATCGTCCCTGTCGTAACGGTTTACGATAATGGTTATCTGGTTGACGCCAGCTTCGACAAGACCCGAGATAAGAAGTCTCTTGCGCGTGAAGATGGCATGAGAATTGCATAAGAGCTTTCCGTTGATGAATACCTTGAAGCTTCCGCAGATGCCGGATGTCTCAAGATAGAGTGCCCTGTCGATATCTTCGGGCGTAAACACGACAGTAGTCCTGTAGATGCCGACTTCGTCGTCCTCGTTTCCTGTGGACTTGAGGATATATTTGTCACTGATGGTCTCTTCTCTCCTTGCGGCATTCTCCGCAAGTCTCAGGGGGTAATCGTAGATAAGGTTCTGTGGCAGACCGAAGCCTTCTGTCTGCCAGGTTGAAGGACAATTGACGAGTGCCCATTCCGAGTCATCAAAAGACGTGTTCATAACACCGAAAGGTATCTCGTTCTGTCCGCCTGCAAGATAGAATCTCCAGGTCGTAAGTTTCTTTAAGTAAGGTGATGCGACCTTGCCGAACTCAGGCATCTGTCGCTCGTTGAAAATATAGTCAAATGAATCGTAAGGCAAAAAGCCGTCGTTCGAATATGTGAATTCCAAGACATGTACCCCCTTCAGTAGCTTGTCCGATAATACGCTACGATAATTCTATCATTTTAAATAAAGGACAAAGTTTCAGGAGCGTTACAAAAACGGAGTAATTCTGTGGTAAACCTATGGCAATCGGGGCTTAGTACTGAATGCCTCCGACGACCCATTTATCGTTGATCTTAACGAAATAAACATGTGCATCAGTGGGTATTACTTCAGGCTCGCTCGAACCCCAGTACATCTGCATCCACTGCTCCACATAGATCTCCATGTAAACGACGTCGTCTGAGAATACAATACAATCCCTGATCTCCTCGTTGTGGATCGAGACGCTTCCATGCTTGGTATAGAGTTCTCTTGAAGAATTCCTCTTGATGTAGCTCAAAGCCTGGCTTCCGCTCGGGAAATACTTGTCGAGAGCATTGGCTCCGGCATCCTGGGAGATGTAATTTGCGAAAGTCGAAGTAAATGCGATCGCATATTCTGAAAGCTCGTCCTTACCCTCAAAGTCCTTGATGAATCCGACGGTATATGTGTCAGTCTTCTCATCGTAGATGCAGCTACACTTGTTTCCAAGATAATCCTCAGCGGTAACAACAGGCTTTTTGTAAAGGCCTTTTACGAGGTAATTGGCAGTACCGGGGATAACCGCATAGGGGTCGACATACTGATTAAGCTCAGACGGGATAACTTCGCCGTTCAGATATGAATCATTGAGTGCCACGCCGTTAACGAACACCGTATACGTCTCAGGAGCGGAGATATTGGCAGAGAATGAAGCAGCGGTATAAAACTCCAAAGACTCGCCCTTCCATGCCTTAAAGCCGAACGGAAGGTTTACGGACTTGTCTTCTTCAAGCTCAAATCTTGCCACCAGCAGTCCTTCCTCTGTCTTCACATAGTACTCCGGCTCATCCTCTCTCGAAGTATCCGTCTCGGTATAAACAAAACTCTTTCCCTCGAGCAGTGAAGCAATATATTCCTTGACCACGGAATCGTCTTCAAACTCGGTTACCGAGGGCTTGGATGACATGTTGTTCCAGATGTAATCGACATCGTGATCGTTAAAACGCGCAGTCACGGCTTCAGCTGTGTGATAAGGCAATGAATCCTGGTACTGGGCTTCGTAGTTAGCCGCAAAATCATTAAACCTTAAAAGAAACCATGCGATGAATCCGGTGACAACGATAAGCCAGCAGATAAGGAAAACGAGAAAGAAATTGATCTTTCCCTTCTCCTTTTTCCCGTTGGAATTTGCTTTATCGTTCTTGTTTCCGGAACTTTTCATTTAATTCACCGACACCTGCTGATCTGCAACACCGCCCTCTTTCTGAGGCAGGATGATAAATGCAGTCGGCATCTGACGAGATACCCTTATAGAAGAACTCGATACGAGTTCCTCATCGTTGAGCCACATAGCAGAAGACATTCCGCCGTCGAGATTTGCGGCATTGACCGCACCGTATTCTAGCATTATGTCGATAAGGTCAGCCATCGTCGCACCCATGGATGAAGTCTTTCTTCCTTCGATAACGAGTAGAAGTATCGCACCGTCTTCTCTCTGGCCTATAGCGGATCTCGGATTGAGTCCGCCGCCGCATCCGCTGTAGTTTGCTGCAACACCGTTTACGATAAGTTCGGGACCGAAAGATACCGCATCCCTTACGCCGATATCGAGCGCATACTGAGCAGTCATCCTGCCTACTACGAGTACGTTGTCATTGGTCATGCCGTAGACTTCATAAGTACTGCCGGGGTTGCCCATCCTGAGCTGGCCTTCGGAGATAACAATGCCTTCAGGCCATCCGCCGATTCCCATTCCGTTGGTATCTTCGTACTGACCGCCGTTGATACCTCCGACGCCGCCGTACTTCTCGATGAGTTCCTTGAGCGTAAGACCGGCACCGTTGTGATTATAGTTGTCGATCGTTGCAACCATGATCCTTGAAGGATCGTAGATAACGAGCATCTTTCCGTGATACATCGGACCGCTGATATCGTGCACTTCGATACCGTCTCCGTCAGGATCGAGCTCATTTACGACTGCCGTATCAGCATTCGCATTTGCATTCTGCTGTGCCGCCATCGCATTAACGAGAGTTGTGTTTGTGATCTCATCAAATTCATGTGTCGTATTGCTGTTCATTATGGAATCGATCTCTTCATCGGAAAGGATCATCTTTGCAAGTATTCCGCCTGCCGAAGACTCCATTACTGAAGGAACAAACTGATCCCTCAGATGTGCCGAAGGACCTTTCATGATTATGCCCAGGAATGTATAAAAACCTGCAAGAACGATAACCAGAGTGGCAACAACCGTTCCCAATAGTCTTCCGAAGCATTTAAGGGTGAACTTACCTGCCTTCTTTGCAAGCGCGATATTCTTTTCCCTGCGTATCTGAGCCTCAGCCTGCTCACGTTCTCTCTGCTCAATCTGTCGTGCGACCTGGTCCCTGCCGGCTCTTGCCACAGCAGGTTCAGCCTTCTTTATGGGACGCTGAGCAGGTCTTGATGCCTGCGGAGCATTCTTTCTTACCTGGGGATTCCTGACGATCTCGAGTTTCCTGTCGTCGTGCGGTCTGTTCTCAGTCCAGGTGCGGGGTTCTCTTACTTCGTAATCAACTCTGCCGGACTCTTCAGAAACACGGCCGCTCGTTGCGAGCACCTTTTTCGTTGCCGTGATCTCAATCTTGCGCTGTTCGGATATCTCAACCATGCGCTCAACGACCTTCATGGCCTCTTCCCTCGACATACCCTTCATGCGTCCGAGAAGTTCTTCTCTCTTTTCAGCCGGAAGTTCAGCTACTATCTTCCGGAATTTTGCAAGATTATCCGACTCCATATATACCTCGAAAAAATCGTTATTATCTTTTTAAACGGTCAATTCGGAGTATAGCATAAGGGTTCTTTGACAAAACCCGGCGAAAACAAGATGTCAGCAAGATGTAATCTGTTTGTTATCTAGTCCGAGATTGTTTTATTTTCCGTGCTTGTTAGTATTCTCAAATCGCAATCACTTCATCTTGCTTGCCAGATAAAATGCAATCAAGACCAAAACAATTAGAGCGGAACACAGAACCGGAATAACAATCTTATATCTTTCAGACTTGCTTAAAACCATATAAACAATAACAGATAAAACAATAGCACTTCCAATGCACTCGGCTATATTTACCAATGGCAAATGATCTGTTGCTTTCCAAGCAACATCAATGTCAGTATCTGATTCAGAAATAACTTTATTGGTTGTTAATGCTATACGGCCCTCATATCTTCCATTAACTTTAACAAATAATTCAGAAGGCAATATCTCAAACAAAGTATAATCTAATCCTTCAATTTGAAAATCAGTTACTTTACCTTCACATAACTCTTCAAACAGTTCAACGACCTCTTCTTTTGACAGTACATGTTGTTCATTATATGTATCTTTAAGTACAGTCTCATCCACAACAACAAACGCTTGGTTATCATCTGAAAACTCTATTATTCCGTTCTTCCTTCCAACAGCAAAAACATTTTCGACTATAGTCCATTTTAAATCCAAACTATCAGAATCGCTTATTCCATTTACACCTATCAAGGTTTCTTTAAGTTGAACCTGAATTCTCGGATTTCTATAATTCCATTCTATTTCAGGAACTGCAAAAGCGATAAATACAGAAACAAACCAAATAAGACTAAGCATTATGGTTGTAAGCAAAGCGATGCTTTTTTTCATACTAGTACACCAATGGAAAAGAAATAAACGGAGAAATACCAATAAACTTGTCGGAGTATAGCATAAGGGTTCTTTGACAAAACCCGGCGAAAACAAGATGTCAGCAAGATGTAATCTGTTTGTTATCTTGCTTAATATGATTACTGTTCTGCCTGGACAATCGAGAGCATTTCTTCCAGCTCAGAACTCAATTTTCACTCTCTTTTCTCTTTTTCCCAAAGTAAATAACAGAACCGATACAACTCATTATTATCACTGAAGAACTCACACCGATAATCATTCCGTCAATCCGGGCCTTTCTTACACTTGAATAGTACTGTTCACGCGATTCCTTATACCCGTCAAGAACTGTCTGAGAAGATTCGATTTTGCTGATATCAAAGACAATAATATATTTATCTGTTGAATGTGGGTAAATATCCGTAGCTTTAACTACCTGTTTTTCCGTTTTACCGTCGAAAGAAATCACCGCTTTTATATAATCTCCGTTTTCAAGAAGAATGCTTGTGCCGATATAATCATATCCATTAATATCTCCGCTTGAAGTTATTAAATCAGATATACTCCCATGTGAACCTGCTTCTATAACAACAGCATGTCCATATTGTTCAATAATCTCCGGTTCGTCAAAGACCAAAGTTTCAGAAATGATAATATCTTTATCAAAATGTCCGGAAAATCCTTTAGCATATTGATTATTCATCAAATATCCCAAAAGACCGCCGGCAGAAACTACAAGCAAACTGATTATCAGAAAAATAATTACATTTCTTTTCATTCTGCAGTTTTTCGTTGAACCGGAAGATACCCTTTACCTTGTAACACCGATTATCTTCGGCACGAATCCGATAACGAAATGGATAAGGATGCTGCCCCATACGGACTTGGTCTTCTCATAGAGATAACCTGTCGCGATGCAGAGTACGGCAGCACCGAACATCATGGGAAGTTCATAACCCATGTGGAGTACAAAGAAGAACAGTCCCGTCATCCATACGGAGAAATGCATATTATATTTCTTGCAGGAAGCAGAGATGTTATCCTCTACGATACCCTTTACGAAGAGTTCCTGCAGGACTGCGCTGATGGGATAGAACCAGCGCATGTAGGTCGTAAGATAAAGCCCAAACCACGGTCTTTCGGCAATCTCGGGGAAAAAGAAATTCTGAACAAAGCGGATGATCACAAGTATCACGATAAGTGAAACGCTGATTATACCCGCCGCGATGAGATCTTTCTTGAGCATCTCCTTTTTGGGAGTAAGGCATTCAAAGTGGATCTTGAATCTCGTAAAGAAAGCAAAGATGAGTGAAAGAACAATGAGATATCCTTCCATTATCCTCGTGAGGATATAAGCATTGTCCTCAACAAGGGGCTGTCCCACTACAGAAGGAAAGATCTTAATTACAACAACCTGGCAAGCCACCGCGACCAAAAGGAACAACAGCGTAGCAAGTGCCGGAGTCAATCTCTTTCTGTGTGTCATCTTTATATCCCCTTTATGCAAAAAACTCTTTCTTTTGCAATTATCTAAACAAAAGAAAGAGTTTCTGACGTTTGGTGCTCAGAGACAGAATCGAACTGCCGACACGGGGATTTTCAGTCCCCTGCTCTACCGACTGAGCTATCTGAGCAAG
>Ga0247611_10003815_pt1 | contig 21787 bp, 7 predicted proteins | sample 177DNAGHGhighgp2_FD_192422 | JGI IMG/M metagenome (GOLD analysis project Ga0247611, IMG submission 192422) | Sheep rumen microbial communities from Palmerston North, Manawatu-Wanganui, New Zealand - 1770 DNA GHGhigh gp2 | ecosystem: Host-associated > Mammals > Digestive system > Stomach > Rumen ... | reverse complement strand
ACTTAGGATAAATCCACGTTCGACACGAGCCTCCATGGCTTCAACTTGAGGAGCCATGTAGGCCATCTTAACTGTTTTGAGTTGCTTTTTCATCTTTTTGATATTAAAATATATTTTTATTAAACAAAATACTAAAAAAAAATGACATAGAAAAAAAACTCTTACCGCACATAACAATGATAACCAACCACATACAAATCTGCTTCGTGTACAAAAAGAACACAAAATGTTTTTTACGGTTCCCTTTTTTCCAAAAAAAACGCAGCAATTCGCTTACCCGAAAGCAGTACGATAGTACAAATTCCAAATAGTTGATTGTAGATTAATTAGTTACATGGTTATAAACGCAGACATGTCATCAAGAAGATGGTAACCACTAGCAGCCATCTGAGGAGCATCGATTCTATGGTCTGATTTGGGCAAAAGAACCAACTGCACAAGTGGCCATGCTGACAAAATGGCACAACGCCATAGTGGCATGGTTATTGAACAGGGGGCAGTAGGAAATTTGTATTCCGTAAATAATGCAAAACAAAAAAAACATACGATAACATGAACGGCAATTTGAATGTACAGACCGAGAACATCTTCCCGGTTATCAAAAAATTCCTTTATTCGGACCATGAGATATTCCTGCGTGAGCTAGTGTCCAACGCCATTGACGCCACACAGAAGCTGAAAGCCCTTGCCTCGCGCGGTGAGCTGAAGGGAGAGACGGGCGACCTTACGGTGGAGATAGCCATAGACAACAAGAAGAAAACCCTGACGGTGAGCGACCACGGTATCGGCATGACCGCCGAGGAGGTGGAGAAGTATATCAACCAGATTGCCTTCAGCGGTGCGACGGACTTCTTGGACAAATACAAAGACGTACAGGAGAACTTGATAGGCCACTTCGGCCTTGGCTTTTACTCGGCCTTTATGGTGGCCGACAAAGTGGAGATTTTCTCCAAATCGTACAAGGATGAACCCGCCATCCACTGGAGCTGCGAGGGCAACCCGGAGTTCACTATGGAAGATGACAAGAAGCACACGGAGCGCGGCACTGACATTGTGCTGCACATAGCGGACGATTGCAAAGAATTCTTGGACGAGCAGCAAATACTGCAGTTGCTGAGGAAATACTGCCGCTTTATGCCCATCCCCATCCGCTTTGGCGAAGAGAGCGTGTGGGTGGACAGCGAGACAGAGTTTGACGAGGTGGACGACGGCAACGGCGGCAAGAAGAAACAGCCCAAACGGGTGGAGAAAAAACAGCCCCGCATCATCAACGACACAGAGCCTGCCTGGAAGAAGAATCCTGCCAATCTGACAGACGAGGACTATAAGAAGTTCTACCACGAACTGTACCCGATGAATTTCGAGGACCCCCTGTTCCAGATTCACCTGAACGTGGACTACCCCTTCAACCTGACGGGCATCCTCTATTTCCCCAAAGTGCGCAAGACCATCGACCCGACACGCAACAAGATTCAGCTGTACTGCAACCAGGTGTTTGTGACCGACAGCGTGGAGGGCGTAGTGCCCGACTACCTGATGCTGCTACACGGCGTACTGGACAGCCCCGACATCCCGCTGAATGTCAGCCGCAGCTATCTGCAGAGCGACAGCAACGTGAAGAAGATTTCGGGACACATCAGCAAGAAGGTGGCCGACAAGCTGGAGGAGATGTTCAAGAACGACCGCAAGGACTTTGAGGACAAATGGGACGACATCAAGATTTTTGTGGAATACGGCATGCTGACCGACGAGAAGTTCTGCGAGCGGGCACTGAAGTTCGCCTTGCTGAAGAACACCGAAGGGCAGTATTTCAGCCTGGATGACTACCGCGACAAAATCAAGGCACTGCAAACCGACAAAGACAAAAACGTCTGCTACCTTTATGCCAACGACGCCGAAGAGCAGCACGCCTATATCGCAAAGGCCAAAGCCAAAGGTTACGACGTACTGCTGATGGACAGCGTGCTGACACCCCACTGGGTGAACCTGTTGGAGCAGAAGATGGAGAAGAGCCGTTTTGTACGCGTGGATGCCGACACGGTGGAGAAATTGATTGCCCACGAGGACAGCATCCCCGAGAAAATGAGCAAAGAAGACCAGGAGAAGCTGAAACCCATCATCGAGGCCGAAGTGGACAAGAAGAAATTCACCGTGCAGATGGAGAGCATGGAGAGCGACGACCAGCCCATGGTCATCACACAGAGCGAATTCATGCGACGCTACAAAGAGATGTCCGCCACCAGCGGCGGCGGAATGGGATTCTACGGCGAACTGCCCGAGAGCTACAACCTGGTGGTGAACGTGAACCATCCGCTGATAGAGCAGGTGCTCAAGGAGAGCGACACTGAGAAGCAGAAGCAACTGGTGCACCAACTCACCGACCTGGCACTGCTGGCCAACGGCTTGCTGAAAGGCGAGGCACTGACAGAATTCGTGAAACGCAGCATCTCGATGATTTAACCCAAATACACTCCTGTGAAAGCGGAGGGCTCCATATTGCGGAGTCCTCCGTTTCATTTATCCCTAATCGGTCATTGGAATATACCTATTCGAAATCTCCCATGGAGAATATATCTGTATAACAACGTGATATGCTATTAAACGAAAGCCCCTACGGGGCAGGGATATTCCCCATACTTTGCACGATTCGGCAGGTACTCAGTAGGAGTTTTCGCTTAATAGCCAACGCCATACCCCTCCCAATGATACTCCGTAGGAGTTTTCGGTTTCCTAATGACCAATTTGGGTTTATCCCAAATCGGTTACTGGATTGTATCTGCTCGACATCTCCTGCAGAGAATTATTCTATCTCTCAACCTGGCATGCTATGATGCGAAAGTCCCTCTGGTGCTATGCTCTACACAGGTATCACACAAGTGGCCCTACTGTTCCCTTTTCGATTGTTCGAGAAGGCTGTCGTATTCGCTCATCGACGACAAGCTGTCGGGGTGGAGCGGTGCAGGAATGAAATCGCTGAATTCGGGTACCTCTTCCGATTCCTCGTATGCATGTGACAGCCTATCGGTGAGTTCCATCACCTTTTGTTCACTGATGCCGATGGCCGCCATGTTTTTGCGGTTGTTGACACGCATGGTAGCTGCCCCTTGGGCGAACCATGCCCTCATGAAGTGGGTGCCTTTCATCATGCGACGGACTTTGTTGTTGCTAAGAATCTTTATGGGGATGGTGCTTCCCTCGTAATCGTCAGGATGGTCTTTGATATTAAGAATCGTCTCATTCACCTCGTTGATTCGTTTGTTCCAATACTGCTCAATCGAATTCATGGTCGAGAAACACTGACCCACCAAATAAATGAATTCCACATTACCCATGTTCTTCCACGTCTCGATGTTGTTGGAGAAAAAATTCTCAGCCGATTTGTCGTAAGTGAGGAAAGGAAAGGTGTTTGCCTGGTCGATCAAGGCATTCAGTTCGTTTTCCGGCAACCGTTCGAGATCCTCGATAGGCTGAGAGAGCAGCCACGTGGTAATGCTGTCGGTAGAGGCCAGGTATGCCTCGTAAGAATCCGCTATACGGGCGAAAGCCTCGATATTACTCATTACCATCAACGCCGATAGCTTGCGGTCCTTCTTGCGCTGGATATCATCGGTCAGCCTGGCCGCAAAGATAGTGAAGATGAGCGAGATGGTGGTACCAATAATAATCATGCCTATCTGTTTCCAGAATCCGCCTTTGCCACTGAAATTAATCCTTGGGGGTTTAAACTTGAGCAGAGCCATTATACACTTGTTTTAATTACTATTATCCAATACTATTTATCCAATCAAAATCTCCACGCATCGGAAAGGCCAAGAGAACCATCTAACTAAAAGACCATCAGGCAGCTAGACTCACACGGCACCTGAGAAATTGTGAAGAATTCCGCTGCAAATACACACAATAATCTTGACAAACTGACATCCTTTGCACAATAAAAAAACGCAACGGGCGTTAAGAAGCTGTTTAAATTAAATTCAATGCTTTTCTTAAAGCACCTGAACGGCATCTTTTCCTTCTTTTCTCAATTACAATGGAACCCCATTGTGCAATAGAAAAGAAGAAAAAACTACTCGTTCATGTCCACAATTAAATTTAAACAGCTTCTAATAAAAAGTCAAAAACGACAGGAAAGAAAAGCCCGAAAAAGAAACATCATGAAAAGGACGATCATCATCACCGGCGGCGCCGGATTCATTGGCAACCATGTGGTACGCCTGTTTGTGAACAAATACCCCGAATACAACATCATCAATCTCGACAAACTGACCTATGCCGGCAATCTTGCCAACCTCAAGGATGTGGAAGACAAGCCCAACTACAAATTTGTGAAGATGGATATATGCGATTTTGAGGGGGTGTACAAGCTGATGCAGGACGCACATGTGGACGGCATCATCCATTTGGCCGCCGAGAGCCACGTGGACCGCAGCATCAAGGACCCTTTCACCTTTGCACGTACCAATGTGATGGGCACCCTCTCGCTGCTGCAAGCCGCCAAGCTCTATTGGGAATCGCTACCTGAAAAATGGGAGGGCAAACTGTTTTACCATATCAGCACCGACGAGGTGTACGGCGCCCTGGAGCTGACCAATCCCGAAGGGGTAATCCCTCCGTTCAGCACCAAGGCTTCCAGCGGCAAGCACCATCTGGCATACGGCGACAAGTTCTTCACCGAGGACTTGAAATACCAACCCCACAGCCCCTACAGTGCCGCCAAGGCTTCGAGCGACCATTTCGTCCGCGCTTTCCACGACACCTACGGCATGCCCACCGTGGTGACCAACTGCAGCAACAACTACGGCCCCTACCAGTTCCCCGAAAAGCTGATACCGCTGTTCATCAACAACATCCGACACCGTAAGCCGCTGCCCGTATACGGCAAGGGCGAGAACGTCAGGGACTGGCTCTATGTGGAGGACCACGCCCGCGCCATCGACACCATCTTCCACCATGGCACCGTGGCCGAGACTTACAACATCGGCGGATTCAACGAATGGAAGAACATCGACATCATCCGCCTGCTGATCCGTACCGTCGACCGCCAGCTGGGACGCGCCGAGGGTGAAGACGAGAACCTCATCACCTTCGTCACCGACCGTGCGGGGCACGACATGCGCTACGCCATCGACAGCCGAAAGTTGCAACGCGAACTGGGCTGGGAGCCCTCTCTGCAGTTTGAAGAAGGTATCGAAAAGACCGTACGCTGGTATCTGGACAACCAGGAATGGATGGACAACGTGACCAGCGGCGACTACCTGAAGTACTACGACGATATGTATTCCAACCGATAGCCGACCATGCACAACCTCATCTTCGACTTTGGGAATGTTCTAGTGCAGTGGCAGCCGGAACGGGTGTACCTGCCCTATTTTCATGGCGATGAAGCACAATACTGGTACTTCTGGCGCCACGTATGCACTCAGGAGATGCGCAACCGCATTGACGCTGGCGAAGGCCAACGCAGCTGCATCGACAGCCAGAAACGTCTGTTCCCCGACTTTGCCGAGCCCCTCGACATGTTCATCACCCACTGGGAAGAGACCCTCCCCGACGAAATGCCCGGCATGAAAGAGCTGGTGCAACAACTATTGGACGACCCCCGATACAATATCTTCGGTCTCACCAACTGGTCGATGGAGACATTCCCTCTGGCCCGGAAGAAGTTTCCCATCCTGCAGATGATTGACAAGTATATCGTCTCAGCCGATGTGCATTTGGTGAAACCCGACCCCGCCATATTCCGCCTGGCCCTCGAACGCTTCGGCATTGATGCCGCCGACACCACGTTCATCGACGACAATCCTGCCAATGTCGAAGCCGCCAAACAGATGGGTATGCAGGGGATTGTATTCTGCGGTGCCGACAACCTCCGCGAGCAGTTACTCTGAGCCTTATCCCCCCACACACTGACCACCGAAAAAGGGCAGCCCGCTCGGGCTGCTTTTCATGTTTACACATAAACAAAAGGAACAATCTTGTTTTTTTATTTTCATTTTAAAAAAAAGTCGTATTTTTGCAATTTGGATTCAATGCATAGGCAAGTGCTCAAAATAATGATAAAAAGAGCATCCTCAATCGTCTGGAAATGCCCCATCATTTGATGAGCCAACGCCTGCCACTTTGAGTCAGAGAAGCAATTAACGATTATTGAAAGAAACGAAATAACGGGCTATGATAAAGAAAATAATATTCAATTTCGTGCGGCGATACCGTCACACACCTGCCTCAAGATGGGCGATTCTTGTCATCGATATCTTCACATTGGCCGTTGCATTTGCCATCACCGACCTCTTCCGTCTGCGCATGTCGGAGTATATCGACTGGCCTTCCCTCTTGATAAAATTTGTAGCATTTGCCTTCCTCGCCACCCTATTCTACCTCACCATCGGCACTTATCGCAGCATCATCAGGCACTCCGGCATGTATGATATTTATAAAGTACTCATCTCAAACATTGCCGCAGCCACCGTGCTCATCGTCTTCAACTTCATCAACAACAACCACCCCATTGTCACCAACCGCTTCACACCGGCATATAGCGAAATCCTGATGACCTTTGCCTTGCAAATCGTCAATATGATTACCGTCAGGCTATTGCTTCAGCGCGTCTACAACGACTACCTCCGCCGCCACCGCCCGGTGCGCAATGTGGTGATTTACGGAGCTGGAAGCGCCGGCACCATTGCCTACAACGCCCTAGCCCAGGACCCCAACCATGACTACAAGGTGGTGGCATACATCGACGATGCCAAACAGAAAAAGGATGCTGCACTGAATGGTATCCACATCATGGAACGCAAGGCGGTCCTCAACCCTGCCTTCATCAAAAAGAACAACATCTCCGTACTCATCATCGCCATTCCCTCCATCAGACTCTCCTACAAACAGGAAATCACCAACGAGGCCCTAGACCTCGGACTCAACGTCAAATCGGTCCCCCATATCAGCAAATGGATTAATGCCTCCTTCACTGTCAGCCAAATCCAGGACATCAAAATTGAGGACCTGCTGGAGCGCGAAAGCATCAAACTGGACAATATCAATATCGTCCGCCAGGTGGTCGACAAGGTGGTCATGGTTACCGGTGCCGCAGGCTCCATCGGCAGCGAGATCTGCCGCCAGCTGACCCAATACCAGCCTGCAAAAATCATCATGGTAGACCAAGCCGAGTCGCCCATGTACGACCTTCAGTTCGAGCTACGCAACACCGAGCCCTACAACCAGATTGTCGACCGCATGGTATTCGTCATCGCCAACATCAAGGACAAGCCCCGAATGGAGCAGGTCTTCGCCGAATACCATCCCCAGGTGATTTACCATGCCGCCGCCTACAAGCACGTTCCCTTCATGGAAGAGAACCCCTACGAGGCGCTCTTGGTCAACGTCTTCGGCACACAGAATATCGCCGACCTTGCCATGCAATACCACACCGAGAAATTCGTGATGATTTCCACCGACAAGGCCGTCAACCCCACCAACGTCATGGGTGCCACCAAGCGTATGGCCGAAATCTACATCCAGAGCCGCAACTCCGACACCCACTTCGTCACCACCCGTTTCGGAAACGTCCTCGGCTCCAACGGCAGTGTCATCCCCCTCTTCAAGAAGCAACTCGCCGCCGGCGGACCGCTCACCGTCACCCACCGCGACATCGTCCGCTACTTCATGACCATCCCCGAAGCATGCAACCTCGTGCTCGAGGCCGGTGCCATGGGCGATGGTGGCGACATCTTCGTCTTCGACATGGGCGCACCTGTCAAAATCTACGACCTGGCCAAGAAGATGATTCAGCTGTCCGGTCTCAAAAACATCGAAATCAAGGAAATCGGACTCCGTCCCGGCGAAAAGCTCTACGAGGAACTTCTTGCCACCAAGGAGAACACCCTGCCCACCTACCATCCCAAGATCCTACGTGCTCAGGTACGCAAATACCCTGCTGCCGACATCGACAACAGCTATGGCGAACTGCGCAAACTCATGACCACTTTCGACGACATGAAACTTGTGGCCAAGATGAAACAGATTGTTCCCGAATTCCACAGCCAAAACAGCATCTTCAGCGCACTAGACAAACCTTCGAATTGAGAATTGAGAGTTGAGAATTGAGACCTGTCGAGCGAAAATTCTCAATTTTCAACTCTCATTTTCCAACATCCTGCTCATATTTATTGATTATTAACATACCTCATACAATAAAAAAGGCGAAACTCAGTTACTCCAAACGCTAATTAAAACAAGCACAAAAAAAATGCAGCAATAAAATGCTTGCAACGGATACTAAACAACAGAAAAAACAATACAAAAACTCAATAACATGAAAAAACTGTTTATAGCATGCCTCGTCGCCATCATGACGATAGGCGCAGCAAATGCACAGGAACAAAAGAAAGAAACCAACGAGAACGAGCACGGCCCCAAGATTGTTTTCGCTGAGCGCGAACACAACTACGGCACCATCCAGAAAGGCGGCGACGGCAACTGCGTCTTCACCTTCACCAACACCGGCGACGAGCCTCTCATCCTCAGCAGTGTCCGCGCCAGCTGCGGTTGCACCACCCCCAAATGGACCCAGAAACCCGTCATGCCCGGCAAGACCGGTGAAATCGGAGTCCGCTACAACACCAACAACGTAGGCGGTTTCACCAAAACCGTCACCATCACCTCCAATGCCGTCAACGAAGCACGCGTGGTGGTAAAAATCAAAGGCAACGTTGTTCAGCCCGACAAAAATTAATGATTTTATAGCCTATTGGCATCGACCGCACGGCCGATGCCATTCTTTTTTTTAAACACCAAAATCCAAAAAGCCATGCCCTCCATCTCAAAAAAAGGACTCGAACTGCCGCAATCGGCCATTCGTAAACTCGTACCCTTCGCCGACGCAGCCAAAGAGCGCGGCGTACATGTATATCACCTCAACATCGGCCAACCCGACATCGAAACCCCGCAAGGAGCCTTGAAAGCCCTGGCCGAGACAAAAATCAAGGTACTGGAGTACAGCCATTCCGCCGGTATTCCCAGCTATCGCCGCGCCCTGTGCAACTACTACCACCGGCACGGCATCGACGTTACGCCCAATCAAATCATCGTCACCACCGGTGGCAGCGAAGCCCTGCAGATGGCTTTCACCGTGTGCCTTAACCCCGGCGACGAAATCATCATCCCCGAACCCTACTACACCAACTACAACACCTTCGCCAAACTCTGCGACGCCAAGATTGTCACCATCCCCAGCGACATCAAAACGGGTTTTGCACTGCCTCCCATCGAAGAATTCGAGAAGGCCATCACTCCGCGCACACGCGCCATCATGATTTGCAACCCCAACAACCCCACCGGCTACCTCTACACACACGAAGAGCTGCTGAAAGTGGCCGGACTGGTGAAGAAATACGACCTCTACCTGTTTGCCGACGAAGTGTATCGCGAGTTCTGCTACGACGGACACAAGCACTTCAGCGTCATGCAGCTCGAAGGCCTTGAACGCAACACCATCCTCTTCGACTCCGTGTCGAAACGCTACAGCGCCTGCGGCGCACGCGTCGGCTGCCTCGTAACGCGCAACAGCGAAGTGTACGCCATCGCCATGCGTCTGGCACAGGCTCGCCTGTCGCCCCCAACCTTCGGTCAGATTTTTGCCGAGGCAGCAGTCGACACCCCACAGGAGTATTTCGACGCCGTGCAGGCCGAATATGTGGCACGCCGCAACGTCATTGTCGAAGGTGTCAACAAGATTCCCGGCTGCTTCTGCCCCATGCCCAAAGGCGCATTCTACACCGTCATCGACCTGCCCATTGACGACAGCGACCGCTTCTGCCAGTGGCTGCTCACCGACTTCTCCTACAACGGTGCCACCGTCATGCTGGCCCCTGCCACGGGATTCTATGTCAACCCCGAACAAGGCCGCCATCAAGCACGCATCACCTACTGCCTCTGCATCGAAGACCTCAAGGCTGCCATGAAATGCCTCGAGGAGGCACTGAAAGTCTATCCCGGCCGCACACGATAAACCCCGAGAGACACACACTCCATCTGACAACCCTCTGCATCACCTTGCAGACAAATTGACTCAAGGCTCCCTGCCAACCATGCAGGGAGCCTTTATCTTTTATCGGTAATTAAGACTTACGTCGGTCTTCCCCACTCAATTTCCATAATACTTTGACGGTGCTGTTGTTATCTTTTGTTTTCTGTACCTAAAATAATAGCTAAACAATGGCAATACCATACTCAGGCGAGCTCCCCAAAACCGGAGCGCGCCTTTCTGTTTTGCACCCACCCTGCAGACACGCATAATTGTTAAAATCCCCATCCGGGCAGCTACCGCATTACCTATTCTAACATATATAATAGTAACTCAACAAATACATACACATTAATGATATAGCACAAATATCATACAAAAACACGCTATTCATTATCAAAAACCCATTATTCAATGATAAAAAAAACATAAAAAAAAGTAATCATATTAAAAAAATAAACTATCTTTGTAGTTGTTTTATGAAAGAATATTATTAAATATAGTACACTGAATATCACAATATTAAACATCATTTATTAATCAACAACTATCACTATGAAAAGACGAGTATTTAATTGGTTGCTCTGGACAGCGATTCTCGCTGCTCCGTGGGTAACACAGGCTCAGAATGCGCGGGACTATCGTCTGGACACAGGTGTTGACACATCGAAATGGGTCACCTTGTCCAGTTCCGCCACACATGTGACAGACATTGAAGGCGAGAACGACGAAGCCTCAAGTCTGATTAACATCGGGTTTTCCTTCGAGTTTGCAGGGGAAACGTACACTCAGTTCACTTGCAACTCGAACGGACGCATCCGTCTGGGTGCTGCAGGTTCCAACTATTGGATGCCTCCCTTCACCACATTGACAAATGCGCAGTACAACGACCTGCCCTTTGTCACTGCATTCGGTATGGACAACACCCTTGAAGGCTCGGACTCGTATGTCAAATACGAACTCACGGGCACTGCACCCAATCGTATTCTTGTAATAGAATACGCCACTCCCTCCGAATACGACTCGGAAGGTGACATTGTACACTACCAGATCCAGTTTATGGAAGACAGCAACAGGGTACGCCTGGTATACGGGACCACCGATGCCACCACCTTTGGCAATTATCAGATAGGTATTGCCGCTGCTGCCAACGACTACATGATGATCAACCCCTCCTTACACACTTCGTTCAACTCTGGTACCTCAACGACCTTCAACGCCTGGCCTGGTACTGGTCGATACTATCAATTGACACCAAGCGATCCTCCTGCTTGCCCAAGCATAATCGACATCACGTTGAATATGGTGACCGCTGGCGGAGCAGTCCTCAGCTGGAATTATCTTCAGGGAGCCACCGGCACCCCCACGAGCTACGACATTGAGTATAACGCGGTGGGCAGTACCACAGCCCCCACAACAATCACCAGTAGCACCACTGATGTCACTCTATCCGGACTGGTGACCAACACTCAATACAAGGCCCGCATCCGTGCCAACTGCGGCACCGACGGCTACGGCGCTTGGGATTCTATCACTTTCTCCACCGACCCGCTGCCTTGCATGCTCGTCGACACCAGCACTGTTGCCGACACTATCATCTTCAGCAACAGCACATCTTCATACTCCGGCGTGCTGGTATACAGCAGCTGGGGTAACACCATGTATCAAACAATCTACACTGCCGAAGAGCTGTCCGCTGCCGGAATCCAGGCAGGCGGCATTGCCGGAGTAGATTTCGGATTCACTTCCAACAGCAGCAATGCCAAGGAATTCTCCATCTTCATCGGTCAAACCGATCTCAGTTCCTTCGCCACAAACACCAGTTATGTCGACCCCAATACGCTGCAGCAGGTCTACGGCCCCACAGCACATCCCTTAAGCACCTCTGGCTGGCAGCACTACGACTTCAGTCAACCCTTTATATGGGATGGCACAAGCAATATCATCGTATGCACCTTTATGAATCAGCCCACTGGCACCAGCCAGTCCTCCAGCGGCTTCTCCGGATACTATACTGCCGCCCACACCGGTGCCAGTCTCTATCGCTATAAAGACGGCACACAGTTCACTCTGGCCAATTATGCCACCTCCAGCGGTGGAGGTCTGACTGCCAACCGGGCTAGCATCCATTTCTATATGTATGGCTGCTCTCAGAATTACACCTGTACTGCTCCCAGACCTCACATCGACAGCGTTTCCTCCACCGAGATAAACATCTCGTGGATACCTGGTTATAATGAGAACGTATGGGAAGTTGAATACCGCGAACACGGCACCTCAACCTGGAATACCGCAGCATCCTCCACTTCCAACACTTTTGCCACAATCACCAGCTTGACTCCTGCCACTTACTACGACATCCGTGTCATGACCATCTGCGGAACCGACACCTTTGCCGCCATGCTGACCACTGCCACAGGGTGCAGCCCCATCGCTCACGACGACCTGCCTTTCACCTATGGCTTTGAAGATCTCACCACCACTGGTTCGAATTCGCCCCTCAGCCTTTGTTGGAACCGTGGATACCTGAGCAGCGGTAACTACTCAAGCAGCAACTATCCCTATGCAAGCACGACGAACCATACAGGCAGCCGCTCGCTGTACTTCTACGGCAACTCCACCAGTTCCAGCAGCTGGCTCTGCCTGCCTGAATTCGAAGACAGCATCAACACCCTCCAGCTCGCTTTCTGGGCCAGAAAGTCCAGCACCTCATACTCTGGACAGATAAAAGTGGGTGTGATGACCGACCCGGCAGACATTACCACCTATCAAAATGTCTTTACCGTAAGCACTGACGGCACCACCAACTGGAACCTGTTCGAACTGCCTTTGACCTCAGCCCCCGGCTCTGGTTATATCACCATCTTGGTAGAGGCCGGTAGTTCTTCCTCCAATTATATATATGTCGACGACATTACGGTTACCGAGGCTCCCGCCTGCCCCCATGTGGCCAATCTGCATGTCGACAGCCTCGGCATGGACTATGCCAGCATCAGTTGGACCGAGATGGGCACCGCCACAACTTGGGTGGTTGAATACGACACTGCCGATTTTGTCCCCGGCAGCGGTTCCGCTACTTTCACCGAGGTTGCCAACGACTCTACATTAATTCTCTACAATCTCGACCCCGCAACAACATACTATGCATACGTCCGTGCCAACTGCGCTGGCGACACCAGCACCTATATGGGCATCTCCTTCACCACCCTTGCCAGCCTGCCCGCCACCATTCCTTACTTGTGCGACTTCGAGGGCAGTGGCTCCAACGGTTGGGACTTTGTCAACGGAGAGGAAGTCAATCAATGGTATGTTGGCTCTGCCGTCAACAACGGTGGTAGCCGCAGCCTGTATATCTCCGACGACGGCGGAATGACCAACAACTATAGCATCACCGACATTTCTTACTCATTCGCCGTCCGCACCTTCACCTTCACCGATACAGGTGCGTATGCTTACAGCTTCGACTGGAGAGCCCAGGGCGAAAGCAGCTACGACTTTATCCGTACCGCCCTCGTCCCCGCCAGCACTAATATCATTGCCGGCGACTATTGCGGATTCAACAATACCACCGGTGTTCCCGCCGGAGGCATATCCTTCGACGATGGCCGCCTCAACCTTCAGGGGTCATGGCAGACCCATTCGGGTGAATTCACCATCACAACACCCGGCACCTACAAATGGGTTATTCTCTGGCGCAACGATGTCAGTGTAGGCACACAGCCTCCCGCAGCCATCGACAATATGCAGATTGTCCGCATCACATGCCCCAAGCCCACCAACGTCGTTGCCTCCAACATCGGTGCTACCGAAGCAACCATCACTTGGACCGCTGGCGGCAGCGAAACCCAATGGGTGGTCAGCGATGGCTATTCACAATATGATGCCGCCACCACCACATATACATTCACCAGCCTCACACCCAACACCGAATACAACTTCTCCGTCAGAGCCGTCTGCTCGGCTAGCGACACCAGCCTTAGCGCTTTGGTGAATGTAGCAACAGCCTGCGGCACGATTTCGGCATTCCCGTTCATCGAGGACTTCGAAAACCAGAACACCACCACCAACACCACGAGCAACGACGTCTTTGTCCGCTGCTGGCATCACATCAACAACGGAACCACCTATTATGGCTACCCCTACATTGCAAGCAGCACCACCTACAACCATACCCGCAATGGCTCCAAAGGCCTATACTGGTATGGTTCCACCACCACTGGCACCTATGGCGACTACTACTATATAGTACTTCCTGCCATCGACACCGACTTGGCTGCCATGAATACCATGCGCGTCAGTTTCTGGGCCAAAGCATCAAGCACCTCCTACCATCCCGTGTTTGATGTCGGTGTGATGACCGACCCCACCGATGTCAGCACCTTCCAGTCGGCAGCAACACACAATATCAATCCTGGCAGCAGCACCAGTTGGGCCAAGTTCACCACCGAACTCAACGATTTCACTGGATATGGTGCCTATATCGCCATCCGTGCCATGCGTCCCTCTTCTTCCTGGTACGTCTATATGGACGATATCACCCTCGACCAAATCCCCGACTGCCCCGAAGTTTCGAACATCACAGCCTCTAATGTCACTACCGAATCGGCCGACCTCAACTGGACCGAGAACGGCACTGCCACTTCCTGGACCATCGAATATGGGGAACATGGATTCCAACGCGGCGATGGCTCCACCGAGACCGTCTCCACCCTGCCCTACAACATCATGGGCCTTATGGACAACACCGAATACGATGTGTATGTATCACCTGACTGCTTTGGCATCGCCGGCGTCAGTCTCTTCACATTCCGTACCGAATGCAACGCCTTGGACACCCTGCCCTACACCATGGGCTTCGAAGTTTCCGATGGCGTCGACGCCATTGGTAGCTCAACCTCCGATATCTTTGTCGAATGCTGGCACCACCTCAACAACGGTTCCGACTATTATGGCTATCCCTATGTGGGTGGCAGCACCTATGCCCACACTGGCTCTCGTGGTCTTTACTGGTACAACAACACCACTACCGGCACCTATGGCGACTACCAGACAATCGTCCTTCCTTGCATCGACACTGACCAATATGCCATCAACACGCTGCGTGTCAGTTTCTGGGCTAAATCAACCAGCACCAGCTACTACCCCGTCTTCCAGGTGGGTGTGATGACCGACCCCAACGACAACAGCACCTTCCAACTGGTCAGCAGTGTCTCCATCAGCAACAATACCCATTGGGAGAAGAACTCTGTCAGATTCAACAATTTCAACGGTTACGGCAACTACGTAGCCATCCGAGCCATTCGCTCCACTTCATGGTATGCTTATGTCGACGACATCACTCTGGAAGTCAGTCCCGACTGTCCTGAGGTCACCGACATTGTAGTTTCCAACACCACATCTACCTCTGCCGACCTCAACTGGACCGAGAATGGCGATGCCACCCAGTGGTTGGTTGAATATGGCGTTCACGGTTTCACTCCCGGCACTGGCACAAACGAGACTACCAGCACCCGCCCCCTCTCCCTCGTCGGACTTTTGCCCAACACTGAGTACGATGCTTACATCACACCCGACTGCTTTGGCACCACTGTCACCGAGAGTGTCACATTCCGCACCGAATGCACACCCAGCACCACTATACCTCTCACCATGGGCTTCGAAACCTCCGACGGCGTCTCTAGCACCGGATCCTCCACGAGCACTACGTTTGTCGACTGCTGGCACCGCCTCAACAACGGCTCCCAGTATTTCGGCTATCCGTACGTGGGCGGCAGCACATACGCTCATACCGGTTCTCGCGGTCTCTATTGGTTCAACTCATCTACCACCGGCACTTATGGCGACTACCAAATCATCGTGCTCCCCGCCATCGACATTACCTCGCATCCCATCAACACCCTTCAGCTCTCGTTCTGGGCAAAGGCCAGCAGCACCTCCTATTCGCCCTACTTCCAAGTGGGTGTGATGACCGACCCCAACGATGCCAACACCTTCGTACAGGTAGGCTCGGTCGATGTCAGCAATAGCACTGTTTGGGAAGAGTTCACCACGGGCCTTGCTGCCTATAATGGCACCGGTGCACATGTGGCCATCCGTGCCATCCGCGGTGCTTCGTGGTATGCATACGTCGACGACATCACCCTCGAGAATGCACCCCTCTGTCCCGCTGTCACCAACATGGAGATTCGGCAGACCGGCACCACAGGTGCTGTGGTTTCGTGGGACATCCAGTCTGGTTTCGCAGGCACTCCCTCTTCCTACAACGTTCTGGTTTCCACTCTCAGCGGAACACCGGTTGACACTTTGACCTCCACCACCACCTCCAAACTCATCTCGGGTTTGACGCCCCACACCTCCTACAGGGTTCGCGTCACTCCCGTCTGCGGTACTGACGGCATCGGAACACCTGACAGCATCACGTTCCTCACAGGTTCTATGCCCTGCGTCGAATTCGACACCACTGTCACCGATACCATCCAATTCTCCAACGGTACAGAGACCTATAACGGTGTCTTTGTCAACTCCGCTTGGGGCAACACCTTCTGCCAGTCCATCTATACTGCCGAGGAGCTGCAGGCCGCTGGCATCAGCGGTGGCCGTATCAAGGGCGTGGTTCTCGGCTACAACTCCGCCGGCAGCTACAGCAAAGAGCTCACCATCTTCATGGGCAGCACCAATCTGTCTGCTTTCAGCACTACTGCCAACATGATCGACCCGGATGACATGACGCTTGTCTACGGCCCCACCGTACGTCCTGCAACTACCGCATCAACAGGCTGGATTTATTATACCTTCGACACTCCTTTCGAATGGGATGGCGCAAGCAACGTGGTCCTTTCCACCTTCATGAACCAGTCGGGAGGCAGCCAAAGCTCATCGGGTTTCTACGCCTACTGCACCAACAGCAACCGTACAGGAGCATCTATTTACAAGTACAAAGACTCCAATCCTTTCACTTTGACCGACTGTCTCTCGTCCGGCAATAGCGGAACGGCCAACACCTATCTGCCCAGCATCACCTTCATTGTGGATGGTTGCTCTCTGACCGGCGACTGTGCCCGTCCAATGGTGGCCGTCGACTCTGTGGGCAGCGATTTCATTGCTGTCGACTGGGCTGCCGGTAACCAAGAGACTTCCTGGCAGGTGGAATACCGCGAAGCTGGCGGCACGTGGATTGACGAAGGCACTGTCTACACCACAGGCTACCTCTTCACGGGCCTCACCGCCAACCAGACCTACAACATCCGTGTTACCGCTCAGTGCACCGACACCGACATGTCCTCCACCATCAGCGTGCTAACACCGTGTGTTGCACAGCCGGTTCCCTTCACCTCGAGTTTCGAGAACTTCCCGAGCAGCAGCGTATCGGCTGCCATGCCCAGTTGCTGGACTCGTCACAACAACTATTCCTCCTCCAGTGGATACCCCTACGGCAGCACCTCTTACGCCCACAGCGGCAGTACGTCTGTCTACATGTACTCCACAAGCTCTTCATACAGCTACTTTACACTGCCTCTCTTGCAGCCCTCTATCGATAGCCTGCGGGTGGTCTTCTGGCTCCTGAAGAGCAACACTTCATACGCCCACACCGTGAAAGTGGGTGTGATGACCGACCCCGACGATGTCACCACGTTCACCGAACTGGGTAGCGCCTCGAATACCAGTCTGACGGAGTGGCAACCCTTCGAGTTCTACCTCAACAACTACACCGGCGACGGCGGATACATCGCATTGATGTCGCCCAATGGCGAATACAGCTACCCCTACCTCGATGACCTCACCGTAGACTACATCCCCGCATGCCCGCGTGTGACGAATGTCACCGTCAGCAACATCGGTCTCTACAATGCCTTTGTCTCCTGGAACGGTGGAGAGTCCACCGAGTTCGATGTGGTCTGTGTCCCCTCGGGCACTTCGCCTGACCTCGGCACTCCCCATCATATTTACAGCGACGACACGCTCACCCTCACAGGTCTGAGCCACACCACAGCATACGACGTGTATGTCCGCAGGTACTGCTACCCCGACACCAGCGAGTGGTCCTTCCCCATCTCCTTCCGTACGCTGTGCCACGCCATCGACTCGTTACCCTTCTTCGAAGACTTCGAGTCCTACAGAGCCGGTTCATCCTCCAGCTACGATTTCGCTCCCTGCTGGAACCGCCTCAACAACGGCACTACCTACTACGGCTACCCCTATATCGCCAACAGCACTTCCTACAGCCACAGTGGCGGCACCAAGGGCCTCTACTGGTACAACACCACCACTACAGGTTCCTACGGCGACTACCAGTACCTCATTCTCCCCGAAATCGACACCACTCTATTCTCCGCCAACATGCTGCAGCTCAGCTTCTGGGCCAAGAGCAGCTCTACCTCTTACTTCCCAGTGCTTGAAGTGGGCGTAATGAACAACGCCACCGACACGAACTTTACTCGCCTGCGCACGCTCAACTTGGGCAACAGCACCACTTGGCAGTATTACACCATCCCGCTCAGCCGCTACAACGGCAACGGCAGCTATATTGCCGTCCGCGCCCTGCGCAACACCGCCACTTGGTATGCATACATCGACGAGATCATGCTCGATTCGCTGCCTTCATGCCCCGCACCCCTCGAAGTCGTTGTTGACAGTGTGGGTACCACCGAGCTGGGCATCTCATGGACACCTTCCGGCAGTGAGCATCAGTGGATAGTCACCTACGACGGCAACAGCACCATCGTCAACGATTCCACGCTGTTCATCACTGGTCTCACACCCAACACGCCCTACGACATCTCCGTCCGTGCCATCTGCGCACCCGGCGACACCAGCGAGGCCTCCATTGTCAATGCACGTACCGAATGCATCATCATCAACACCTTGCCTTGGAACGACGATTTGGAGGGTTACAACACCACCAGCTCGTCCTCCAGCAACTTCAACATCCCCTGCTGGGAGCGCTTCACCGACGCCACTTCCTACTACTACCCCTATCTCTCCAGCAGCACCTCCTACAACCACACTCCCGGCGGTAGCAAGGGTTTCTACTGGTATGTGACCTCCACCGTGTCCTACGGCACCTATCAGATGGTAGCACTCCCCCTGATCGACACCACCGTCATCCCCATGAACACACTTCAGTTGGTATTCTGGGGCAAATCTTCCGGCACTTCCTACACTCCCACCTTCGTTATCGGTGTCATGACCGACGACGATCCCACCTCCTTCACTCCGGTCGACACGCTCGTCATCAATGGCAACACCGAGTGGGAGCTCTTCGAATTCCCGCTCAACAACTACACCGGCTACGGCAACCGCTTCGTTCTCCGTTCGGCCTATAGCATGACCGGCAGCTACTGGTATGCTTACATCGACGACTTCACCATCGAGCCCATCTCGCCTTGCCCGCGTCCCGACTCGCTCATCGCCTATAGCGCCACCTCCAGTTCTGTAACCCTCCAGTGGCACGAACCCGAAAATGCCACCAGCTGGGTTATCGAATATGGTCCTCGCGGCTTCCAGCCCGGCACAGGCACACAAGTCACTGCCAACACCAACCCCTTCGTGCTGACAGGTCTTCCTTCATCCTACATCGGTGAGTACTATGTACGCAGTCTCTGCGGCAATGGCGACACAGCCTTCTACAACCGCACTCCCTGCCCGTTCAACACCGCGCAGATTCCTGCTACCATCCCCTACAACTACGACTTCGAGAGTGCAACCGAATGGGATGGATGGCAAACCAACTCCAACACCACCATCAACTGGTTCCGTGGCTCTGCCGTGGCCGGTGCTGGCAACTACGCCATGTACATCTCGCCCGACAATGGTACCACATACGGCAACCAGAACTTCTCCTCTGTGGTCAATGCTGCAGCCTACCGCGACATCGACTTCGGCACCATCGACAGTAGTTTCACTATTACCTTCAGCGCCAAAGTTGGTGGCACCGTCTCCAACACTTACGACGGACTGATGGTCTTCCTTGTCGATCCTGCCTCGGCCGTCGAGGCCTCCTCTTCAGGCATCACATCGCCTTGGGGCAATGTCAACGACCTCTATGTCGTCACATTCGCACGTCTCGACACTACATGGAACACCTACGAGGCCTCGTTCGATACCATCCATGGCATCCATCGTGTAGCCTTCTTCTGGTTCAACCAGAACACCGGTGCTTCCTACCCGTTCATCGGCGGTCCCGCAGCAGTCGACAATATCCACATCGACTACAGCACCTGCCCGCGTCCTGTCAATGTAAGGGATATTGCTCTCGGCATGACTTCAGCCACCATCGGTTGGGACGGCCCCGCTACTGCACAGTACCACGTTGTCTACCGTCAAACTGGTGCAGACCCCAGCACCAACACCCATGTCACCACTAACACCAACCGTCTGGTCATCTCAGGCCTTGACCCCGAGACCAACTACTCTGTCTGGGTGCAGAAGATATGTGGAACCGACAGCAGCCTCTTCAGCGACCGCTTCGATTTCCTTACCGACATGTGCGAAGGACAGCAAACCGCCCTCAGCTATAACAGCTCCATGACTGAAGGAACCAGCACGTATGCTCCTATGGGTTATAGTTTCTACAACTACGGCTACATCCAGACGCTTGTCGACAGTGCCGAACTTGCAGGCATCACTGCACCTATCACCCACATGGCATTCAATCCCGTCAATGGCAACCAGGGCGACTACTACACCAACATGGACATCTATCTGGCCAATGTGCCCGAGTCCGACCTCAGTGGCGGTTTCATCCTGCCCGACTCTACACACCAGTTCGTTCAGGTCACCTTCTCTGCCGACCTTTCTTACACCGACGGTGGATGGTTCACCTTCGAGCTTGACAGCACTTTCACCTGGGATGGTCACAGCAACCTCTTGGTCGCTGTCAACCGCCGTCACGGTTCCTACCAGTCCGGTGCCAGCTTCAACGTCCACAACACCACTACCCTCCGCACTCGCTACCTCTATCAGGACGGCAGTGCCTACTCTCCTACCAATCCTACAGGCGGCACCAGCGGCACCATCTACTGTGTCGGCGACCTGCGCTTCATCGCCTGCGGCGCTGCACCTGTCTGCCAGACACCTAATATCACTAGCGTCACCAACGACTACCACTCCGCCACTGTCACTTGGGACGGCAGCGGTACCAGCTACGAGGCCAACATCAAGGAGACCACTGCCTCCGGCTGGCCTGCACCCGACATCACCGTCAGCGGCAACAGCCACACCTTCAACGGCCTGATGCCTTCCACCAGCTACACCTTCCGCGTGCGTCAGGACTGCAATGCCGACAGCCTCGGCTACAGCGAGTGGATTGAAGGCACCTTCACCACCGACAGCCTGCCTTGCCTCGCTCCCGACAGCCTGCATGCCATCGACGTCACCAATGCCACCGCCACCCTCGACTGGACCGTCCTGGGCAACGAGACCAACTGGGACATCCACGTCTGGACTCCCGGCGGCATCGACAGCATCTATCGCGTCAATACCCGTCCCGCCACCGTGGGCGGCTTCATTGCCGGCCTCACCTACAACGCCTCCATCCGCGCCCTCTGTGGCGTCGACCTGATGGAGGGTGAATGGAGCGATACAGTGACCTTCGCAACAGCCATCTGCCCCAACGTGTCCAACGTCTCCGCTGGCAACGTCACCGACAACAGCGCCCTCATCACCTGGGATCTCGACGACATGGCCGAGAGCTGGATTGTTGAATACGGCTACGCCGGCTTCGACCAAGGCTCCGGCACCATCGTGCCTTGCACCGCCAACAGC
>Ga0247611_10003813_pt1 | contig 21802 bp, 23 predicted proteins | sample 177DNAGHGhighgp2_FD_192422 | JGI IMG/M metagenome (GOLD analysis project Ga0247611, IMG submission 192422) | Sheep rumen microbial communities from Palmerston North, Manawatu-Wanganui, New Zealand - 1770 DNA GHGhigh gp2 | ecosystem: Host-associated > Mammals > Digestive system > Stomach > Rumen... | reverse complement strand
TCACACGATTGCCTACTATGTCGAACTTGCCAAGAAGGTTGAGGCCCTTGGAGCCGATTCCCTTTGCATCAAAGACATGGCTGGCGTCCTTCTCCCAGGTGATGCCTACGAGCTCATCAAGGAGTTGAAAAAGAACACCAAGCTCCCAATCGAGCTTCATACCCACTGCACCGGCGGCATCGCTGAGATGACCATCCAGAAAGCCATCGAAGCTGGCGTTGATATTGTTGACACCGCTTTGAGCCCACTTGCTGGCGGCACCTCACAACCTTGCACCGAATCCCTTAACTTCGCCCTCAAGGGAACCAAATACGATCCAAAGCTCAACCTCGACTGCCTTAACAAAGGCGCCGCCGCTTTAAGCAAGATCAGAGCGAAGTACCTTGAGAATGGACTTCTCAATCCAAAAGTCCTTTCCTTCAATCCAAACATCCTCAAATACCAGGTTCCTGGCGGAATGCTTTCTAACCTCATCTCCCAGCTCAAGCAGCAAAACGCTTCTGACAAGCTCGAAGATGTCCTTAAGGAAGTTCCAAATGTCAGGAAAGACCTTGGCTATCCGCCTCTTGTCACCCCTCTTTCCCAGATGGTTGGCACCCAGGCAGTCATGAACGTCATCTCTGGCGAACGCTACAAACTCGTTCCAAAAGAGATCAAAGACTATCTCCATGGCAAATATGGCAAGGCTCCTGCTCCAATCAACGAAGAGGTCAAAAAGAAGATCATCGGGGACGATGAGGTCATCACCTGCCGTCCTGCCGATCTCCTTGCTCCTGAATTCGAAGAGCTCAAAGAGAAGTACAAAGACATCGCAAAATGCGATGAAGATGTCCTCTCCATTGCTCTTTTCGAGAAGAACGCCCTCGAGTTCCTTGGCAAGAAATATGGTCCAAAAGATGATGAAGTTGAGGAATTCAATGTCGTCTTAGGAGGTAACAACTAATGTATTTGCCTGTTTATGACACAATCAGCAAAGACACCACCATCACCGTTGGCGAAGGAGCCCTTTATAGCGTCCTTGCCATCGCCATGGTCTTTGCCATCCTCTTAATCATCATCGGCGTCACTTACCTCGTCTTCAAAATCACTGGCTTATTCGACCTCAAGAAAGAGCTTGATGCAGCCAAGAAAGCCAAAGAAAGTGCATCTGCTCCTGCTCCAAGCGGAGAAGTCACCATCAAGGACGATGACATGATGGCCGCAGTCCTTGTCGCCACCATCGATTACCGCCTCACCCATAAGAGCGACGTTCGCGTCGTTTCTGTTAAAGAAATCAATTAAGGAAGGTTTGTTATGAAAATCTACAAAGTCAAAGTCAACGGCAAACTCTACGAGGTCGAACTCGAAGAGGTCAAAGAGAGCGCTGGTTCAATCGCTGCTCCAGCCGCCGCTCCTGCTGCCGCCCCAGCCGCTGCTCCAGTCGCTGGCGGAACCAAAGTCCCAGCTCCTATGGCTGGCAAGATCCTTGATATCAAAGTCGCTACAGGCGCTAAAGTCGCCAAAGGCGATACCATTGCTATCCTTGAAGCCATGAAGCTTGAGAACGAGATCAAGTCACCAGCTGCTGGCACCGTCAAAGCCATCTGCGTCCAGAAAGGCGCCATGGTCAATAACGGCGACACCCTCATCGTCTTGGAGTAATTATGTGGGACCTGATCCTCGAATTCCTAAATTCGACAGGCATCGTTAACTTCTTCAAAGGCGATGGCTGGATGAACCTCATCATGATTGGTGTGGGTGCATTCTTCCTTTTCCTCGCCATCAAGAAGAAATACGAACCTTATCTTCTCATCCCGATTGCTGTCGGCATGATCCTCGTCAACATCTTCCCAGCCATCTACATAACCTATAACGCTGATGGAAGCATTGCAGAAAGAGGTCTTTTAGGCTATCTCCATTTGGGCGTTGAGTGCGAGCTTTATCCATGCCTTATCTTCATCGGCATCGGTGCGACCACTGATTTCGGTCCGCTTATTGCAAATAAGAAGACCATGATTCTCGGTGCTGCTGCTCAGATCGGTATCTTCGCTGCCTTCCTTGGCGCGATCGCCCTTTCTGGCATCTGGCCAAACGTCTTCGACTTCACCGTTGGAGATGCTGCCGGTATCGGTATCATCGGTGGAGCCGATGGCCCAACCGCCATTCTCGTGAGCAACAAGCTTGCTAGGCCGGAATTAACCGCTGGCATCGCCCTTGCTGCTTATAGCTACATGGCCCTTGTTCCAGTCATCTTCCCTCCAATCATCAAACTCTGCACCACCAAGAAAGAGAGAAGCATCAAGATGGAGACGCTTAAAGAAGTAACCAAGAGCGAGAAGATCCTCTTCCCGATCATCGTCACCCTCATCTGCTGCATCCTCGTCCCAAGCTGCACTCCACTTATCGGTTGCTTGATGTTTGGTAACCTCATCAAAGAAAGCGGTGTCGTTCCTAACCTCGTTCATACGGCTTCGAATGCGCTTCTTTATATCTGCACCATCCTCTTAGGATTATCCGTTGGCGCCACCGCCATCGGCACAACCTTCCTCCAACCAAAGACCCTTATGATCTTCGTCCTTGGCATCTTAGCCTTCGTCATCGCCGCCATCAGCGGTCTCATGGGCGGAAAGATTATGTGTCTGGTGACAAAAGGAAAGGTCAACCCAATGATCGGTGCCGCTGGTGTTTCCGCCGTTCCTATGGCCGCTCGTGTCGTTCATAAGATCGGACAAGAGGAAGACCCAGACAACTACCTTCTCATGCACGCTATGGGACCTAATGTCGCAGGCGTCATCGGTAGTGCTATCGCGGCGGGCATCTTGCTCTCCATGATTGGCTAATTGTTTTAGAGGCAATTCAATATGAAAAACAAAACCGTAAGGGCAATGACCCTTGATGCGCTTTTTCTAGCGCTTCTCATTGTGTCTTCCTTCATCTCGATCGATGTCGGATATTGCAAATTCACTTTGCAGCTCCTTACGGTTTTTCTTATTGCCAATTTCCTTTCGCTTGCCGATGGTCTTATCGTCATTGCCTTATACATTGCGATGGGGCTTATTGGCATTCCAGTCTTTGCCGGATTCGGAGGAGGAATCGCTTATGCGGCATCCCCTACTTTTGGATTCGTCTATGGCTTCTTCTTCGTAATCCTTCTAAATCACCTCTTCAGCGACGTTTTGCTTAAGAGGATGGGCAATGAGCTATGGAAGAGCTTAATCGGCTCCAGCGTGTCTCTTATCGCGTTATACGCGGTTGGTTTTACCCATGGGTATTTGATCCTTACTCTCCTAAAAGGAAAGAGCGACCTCACTCTTGGAGCGGCTTTCGGGTTGTTTATCGCTCCATACATCCCGTTTGATATCGCAAAATTCGTCATCGCTTCCTTCATCACATCAAGGTACGTGAATGTCCTTCTCCCAAGCAGAAGAATCCACTTTAACGAAATCGATTCCACGAACACCTATCTCAAAAAGAATTACCTTGTTTACAAGAATCTCTCATTCGTGGACGCTTCATACCAGAAGAAAGGCAAAGGAAGGTTAGGAAGAAAATGGGAAGCGGACAAAGATGAGTCTTTGATGTTCTCAGTCCTCATAAAAGACAAAAAGCTCTTGCAAAACGCGCCTATTCTTTCTCTTGTCGCTGGTTCTGCAGTATTCAAATATCTCTCGCAAATCGGCCTTAAAAACGTTTCCATCAAGTGGCCTAACGATATCTATGTGAATGGAAAGAAGATTTGTGGAATCCTCCTTGAATCCGTAAGCCACGAGAAGGTTGATGCAGTAATTATCGGCATCGGACTCAACGTGAACCAGGAAACGTTCCCAGAAGGATTCTATAGGACCCCTACATCCATTAGGCTTGAGACAGGTTCTACGATGGATTTAAGGGACATCAAAAAAGACCTTTATCGGATAATCAAAGAAGAGATCCTTTCCTTGAAGGAAGGTCGTTCTGATTACGTAAAGGTCATTAACGAGAACAATTACCTTAAAGATGAGAAATGCTTCTGCACCTATAAGGGTGAGAAGAAAGAAATAAAAGTCTTAAGGATAGATGATGAAGGAGACTTGGTCGGCATCATCGATGGGGACGAGAAAAAGATCATCTCCGATGAGATAACCTTTGAATAAAAAAAGGCACCGTTTGATTGGTGCCTTTTGTTTTATCTCTTTTGGATCTTGCCTTTGGAAGCGCCTTTAGAGGCATGGGTCAAGATGGAACGACCGGTGTTGGCGGCCATTTTCTTGGTGTACTCCTCGGCTTCGGCTTTGGTAGCGAACGTCTTAATGACTTTGTCAGAGCCAGTTAAGAAGACCTGCCACTTATTGTCGCTTGCTCTCTTGGAAAGATGGTAGGAAGCTCCGGAAGTCGGTCCCTTCTTCTCTTCTTTCTTTGGTTCAGCCTTCTTAGGAGCTGGTTTCGCTGGTTTTTTAGCCGCAGCTGGCTTTGCTTTTGGTGCTGGTTTAGCCATATGTAGACTCCTTTTGTTATTTACATTCTAGTTTCATTTATCGCAGAAAAAAAGAAAAAAGCCTTAACGAGTAAGGCTATTCTTGATTAATGGTGGGTAGTAAGGGGCTCGAACCCCTGACCTTCTGTACGTCAAACAGATGCTCTCCCAGCTGAGCTAACTACCCATTAACTCAATGCCCTCTATAGAGGCGCCTCGTTATTATAGTCAAGTGACTCGTCTACCACAAGAGAGAATTTAACAAATAAGAGAATTAACGCTTATGACGCTTATTGCTTTCTTTGAGTTTAGGGAGAAGGGCGATGAACTTATCAAAACCCTCCATCTTCCAAGTCCAGTTATCGCCATTGATGATCGATGGGGTGTTGAGCCTTGTCTCTGAGCCAAGCCCTAGCACATCCTGCATTGAGATGATCGCATATTTGGCAGGGAGGGCAAGAAGATAATCGATGACCTTTTCTCTTAACGACTCCCCTTCATATCCTTTGAGGGCAAGGAGCCATTTCCCTTTTTGCTCTTCGCTCATCTTCTCGACGAAGCCTTCAAATGGGTCGTTGTCATGGGTACCGATATAGGCGACCATGTTTTCTTTCTTATCATCGAAATTGACGTCTTCGAAAGTGAATTCGAGGACATTCATTCCCGGGAAGTTATAAGCGTCACGAAGGGTATAGACCTCAGGACGAAGCTCACCGAGGTCTTCGGCGATGATTTCCGTCTTCTTTAATTTCTTCTTTAGAAGGTCGAAGAATTTATGTCCAGGCGCTTCAATCCACTCGCCTTCTTTGGCGGTTGGGCAAGAGGAAGGGATCTTCCAGAAGGTGTCGAAGGCTCTGAAATGGTCAAGTCTCACGACATCATATAATGAAGCGTTTCCTTTAAGACGATTGAAGAGGAAGGAGAAACCGTTCTTCTCAAAGAGGTCCCAGTTATAGATTGGGTTGCCCCATCTTTGACCATCCGCGCTGAAATAATCCGGAGGTACGCCTGCGATGAAGGTTGGTTCTTTGGTGTGTTCATCTAAAAGGAATGAATCCTGGTTGGCCCAGACATCGCAAGAGTCAAAGCCGACATAGAAAGGAACGTCTCCGATGATGCGGATGCCGTTTCTGTTAGCAAACTTCTTGATGGCGATCCACTGCTCATAAAGCTTCATCTGAACCCAGATCTCATATTCCCTTTCAGGAGTGAGTTCCAAGGTATCGTGATCAATGCTTTCTTGGTCTTCTTTTGGCCAAGTATGCCAAGCGGCCATGGAGTTCTTTCTTTTAAGCATCATGAAGAGTGACCAGGCTTTGACCCATTCGTTTTTCTTTAAGAATGAAAGGGTCTTCTTATGGTCTTTCTCTTTGGAATCCATGAAGGATTTGTAAAGGATTTCATGCTTTTTGTAGGCGATTTCCTCGTAGTTTATCTTGGAGGAAGGTTCTACTTTCTCCTCGCTTAAAGAGGCGATATCGAAATAGAGTTCATCAATCGCGTAGCTTGAGAAAGGCTGATATGGGGAATGGCCATAGCCTAAAGGATTGAGAGGGAGAATCTGCCAGAGTTTGAATCCGCCTTCCTTAAGGAGCTTGACGAATTCAAAAGCGTTCCGACCGAAATCGCCGATTCCATAGTCGGAAGGGAGAGCGCTCACGGGAAGAAGGATACCTGAGGAGCGCATATTCGTTTATTTATCCTCTTGCTTTTCGATTTCGGAAAGGATCTGTCCGCAGTAGACACCCATGACGCTAGCCATCATGAGACCGCGGGTCCAGCCAGAGGAATCGCCAAGGCAATAGAGGTGCTTGACGTTCGTGGCAAGCCTATCGTCCATTTTGACCTTGTTGCTATAGAACTTGATCTCTGGGGCGTAGAGCAAAGTCTCGCGTCCAGCAAATCCTGGGACAACGTGGTCGACCGCTTTCATGAAGTTGATGATGTCGGTCATGGTTCTGTATGGGAGGGCGGCTGTGATATCACCTGCCACCGCATCTTTTAAGGTTGGGGTGAGGTTAGAGCGGGAAAGCTCTTTTGGCCAAGTGCGTTTGCCATCGAGGATGTCGCCAAAACGCTGGACGAGGATGTGTCCGGTCGCAAGCATGTTGGTGAGCTCACCAAATCTCTCGGCGTACTGGATTGGCTGATCGAATGGCTCCATGAAGTTGTGGGAGGCAAGAATCGAGACGTTGGTGTTCTCGCTCTTCTTCTCTTTGAATGAGTGGCCATTGACGACGGCGAGGCCATCATCGTAGTTCTCTTGGGCGACGAATCCGCCAGGGTTCTGACAGAAAGTGCGGACCTTGTCTTTGAATGGTCCTGGGTAGCCGACTAATTTGGCTTCGTAGAGGGTCTTGTTAAGGGTTTCCATAACTTCGTTACGGACCTCAACGCGGACACCGACATCGACTGGGCCAGGTTTGTGGGCAATATCGTATTTGGCACAGATCTTCTCAAGCCAATCGGCGCCTCTTCTGCCAGCGGCGATGACGACGTCTTTGCATTCGACGACCCGTTCTTCATTGGTGTGGTATTTACGGAGTTTGACTCCTTTGGCCTCCCCTCCTTTGAGGATGAGGTCATAGCATTCGCTGTCGAAGATGATATCGACGCCATGCTCTTGGAGATATTTTTCGAGGGCGAGATAAAGATCATGGGCCTTTTCGGTTCCAAGGTGACGGATTGGGCAATCGATGAGTTGAAGGCCTGCTTCGATGGCGTGCCTTCTGATTGTCTTAACTTCTGGATTGTTGCTGTCGCTTCCTTCGATGTGCTTGTCAGCGCCGAACTCAAGATAGATCTTGTCGGTGTATTCGATGAGGCTTTGGACTCTATCGGCACCGATGAGATCTGGAAGCTCTCCGCCTACGGAATGGCTAAGCGAAAGCTTTCCATCTGAGAAAGCGCCTGCTCCGCTGAAACCAGTCGTGATAGCGCATGGATCGCATTTGATGCAGTGTCCGATCTTGTCCTTAGGACAATGCCTATGCTCGACGGCGTGGCCTTTTTCGACCATGAGGATCTTCTTTTTGGTTCCTCTTCTTAAAAGTTCAAAAGCAGTAAAGATGCCAGCTGGGCCGGCTCCAATGATAACTAAATCGTACATAAATTTATCCCTCGTGTACTCTACTCTCATTTATGGAAAAGTCGAGCAATATTTTAATAAAAATATCTGAGGCAAAAGAAAACGCCCATAACAGGGCGCTTTTTGTTAGTTGCGAGTTGCCTCGGACTTCCTTTTTTGCTCGTACATCTCGCGGTCAGCAAGATTGAGGAAATCGATGACGGACATTCCTTCGACATATTTCGCTATGCCGAATGAGAATTTCAAATTGAAGGTGAATTCCGTTTTCTCAGCACGTTCGCAGATTCTCTTGATGAAGTTGTCGATCTCTTTCATGCTCTGACGGCAGAAGATGACTGAGAATTCGTCTCCACCCATACGGAACGCGTTGGCGTGGATGGCATCGGCTTCCTCGTGAAGGGCTTTGCCGAAGAAGGAAAGGGCTTCGTCTCCGACGCTATGTCCATAGTTATCGTTGATGGCTTTGAAATCGTCGATATCGCAATACATGAGATAGACGGCTTTGTATTTGCTCGCATTGTTGACCTTCTCTTTGATGTCATCATCGAAGGCAGAGCGGTTCTTGATGCCGGTAAGACCATCCTGGGTGATCTTGTGACGGAGAAGGAAGAGGACGGCGATGAGAACCATCATCGCGTATGGGAACCATCTGTATTCCATGCCTTGGAGGGTGATAAATCCAATGGCCATGAAGATGAATGGGATGAGGGAGCAAAGGCCAAAGGCCATGCAAAGGATCTTTCTGCTTCCCACCACTTTTCTTGCCGCGAGGAATCCGAAGACGCCATTGCCGACAAGGTAGAGGGCCAATACAACCGTGGAAGCCATGCCAGAGGCGCTATATTCAACAGAGAAAACGTTGAGAGCAAATCCCTTAGTGACCAAGTCATAAATATAGAACGGAATGAAAGCAAACGCAGGGATGGCTAAGAGCAAACGTTTCCAACGCTCTTTGAAGACATTGGTCTTAGCGAAAACGTCGAAAGCGATGACGATGGACCAGCCAGTTAAACCACCGGAGGTAAAATAGAGACCCAAGAGGATGCTTGCGACCATCTTCTGGTCGAAACTCACGAGAGCGGTTCCAACCATCTCAATGATGATTGAAAGACAGGCAAAGAAAGGAATCGCGATTGCCCTGATGTTCTTCCTAAAAGAATATACGTTTATGAACATTAGGGTGCTTACGACGATGACGACTAGCGAGAATGCGGTTACGGAGTAATAAGCTTGGTAATTCATAAGAATCAGGTATTTGAAACTCATAAAGTTTAATAATTTGTTCTTTTTTTTACAATATTGTTTTACAAAAACTCTTTTAGCGCGCCCAAAAAATATTCAAAAATCACTGCAAAACTCCCATAGAATTTATTTCCGCCAAACTGCATTTTTACCTCATTTTTGTCACTCTTTTACCTATTAATGTGGGGCCCTATTGACTTTTTCTTTCCAAAAGAATGAAATTATCTCGTACCCGCTAATCATAAAGAAAGGAAACCCTTGTATGCTTTTTGGCGACAACAGCGATGCGGCAAAAGAGGCCGTATCAAAAATCCTTCCGCGTGATTTGGCTAACTTCAATTGGACGTTCATCGCCCTCCTTGCCGTCGTCTTTTATATTTACTGGACAGAGGTAAGGAACAAGAACTGGAAAGCCATCATCGCCGGATTCTCCCTCTATGGAGTCCATTGGCTCTATGAGATCGCAAACGCGGTCATCGCAAAGATCTTCGGATACCCTCTTTGGGCCGTCTCGAATGAAAGCACATCATTCGTTCTTCTCATCGGCGTCAGCTGGGAACTCTCAATGATGTTCTCAATCGCCGGTATCATCGCTTACAAGATGCTGCCAGAAGACCATTCCGCTCGTTACTTCTCAAGAGGCAACTTCAAAGGCATCCCATGCAAATTCACGACCATGCTATCGATGTCTCTCCTCTATGCCGTCTTTGAGATCTTCCTCGCGGCCACCCCTGCTTTCATTTGGGTATATCCATGGTGGGGCGCAATCCCGGTCTTCATCACCACTTACGTTCCATTCTTCATCGCGGCTATCTATGTCCCAGACAAGAGCCCGAAGTTCCAGAAGATTTTCCTCGCAAGCGTTTGGGGAGCAGTTGCTCTTTGCTTAGCCATCCTCATCCCTTGCGGAATCATCTAACAGACAAAAAAGAAGGCCAGCCCACCGCTGGTCTTTTTTGCATGACGTTTGCCCTTTGGTGGGCAATGTGTGATTATTAAATCAAATAACGGAGAAACTTATATGAAAAAAGGATTCATTTTCGCTGCAAGCGCTTTGCTCGCTTTGGGATTGGCAAGCTGCAACACTCCAGCTGGAGGTAGCGAGCCTACTCAAAGCGCAACCAAGAGCGCGGATAAATCAACTAGCTCTGCCCCTATGACCAGCAAAGGCCCAAAGAAAGAACTCAAGGACCTTAGCATTTCCTTAGGAAACGATGGTGGCAAAGCTTATATCACCGTTAGAGGAACACAGTCCAACTACACCGCCGAGGAATTCAAATGGACATGGGGTCTTCTTAACGAAGGAACCACCTCTTTCGATTATGGCAAAGAAACACCAGCCGAGGCCGATTATCAGGCTTTGACCTTCGATGCGAGTAACGCATTCACCGTGAGGCTTTGCTTAACCGATATCACAACCATCAAAGCCGGGGCCACTTACCGCATCTATGGCGGCGCTCCAGGAAACTACAAAGACATCGGATTTGAAAGCAACATGTTCGGCGCCAGTGACGCAACGAGACAATACTATCTCAGAAAGGATTTAAATAACTCCCTTACTTTTGATAACATTCAGCCTCTCGCCTTCACTGCTGCTTCAGTCGTGAATCTTGCCGCAGCCGACCTTCCTACTGGCGTGACCGAAGAAGGCGCCTACCTCAAGGTTGGCGGTCAAAACACCAAGAACATCACCATGGAGACAATCAACTCATGGCATACAGCCGGCAATATCGCCGGTGACTTCCAGCGCGTCATCCCTGAAAACTCCTATGCCCTCCATCCCCATGTTGACGCTGAGAGATTCTGGAAGATCGAAGACAATATGGTCTACTTCTATCTCTATGTCGGATTCATTGAAGGCGGAGAAGGCTGGATGGTTCACTTCGACCTTGTGAGCGGAAACCAAAACGCCGGACTTAAGACCGACACCAAATTCAATGGCGAAACCGCTTATACGATTGGTGATGACACCTATCGAGTCTATGGTGATAACAGCAAGAGCGGAGAAGAAAACTATTGGGGATTCTTAGGCGTCTTCAAAGAAGGAACCCCAGAGGCCTAATACACAAAAAATAAAAAAGAGGCTGGTTTTGCCAGCCTTTTTTCATTATTTGGTGCCGACTACAGGAATTGAACCCGTAACCTACTGATTACGATTCAGTTGCTCTGCCAATTGAGCTAAGTCGGCACGTGAAGTAAATATAGCCCTAAGGCCAATTCTTAGCAACAAATTAATCTCTTAGACGGAGGATGGTGAAATAGGCTGAAATGGCGATGAAGATGCTAGCGAGAGGCTCGATGAAAAACATGACAAACGGAGCGAAGGCATCGAGGAAGCTAAGTCCTGCCATCGTGGCCCCTATAAGATAGAGAGGGATGAGGGCGCCATAAGAAAGCACGACCATAATGGTGAAAACCAAGCACCAGTTGCGAACCGTCTCATAGGTGGTTGATTTCCCTAATACCTGATAGCTACGGAATTTGATGTAGGTCATAAGTCCGCTTACGAAAGCAAGGACAGAGAAGGCAAGATGGATGATGGTCAGAACAATCGAAGCCATATTACCTGACAAGAAAGAACCAACCGAGTTGATGACGTTTTCAATAAGGAACAAACCAAAATCAAAGAGAGTGTAGAAGACGAATATCGCAAAACCCCTATACGCGATGGTCGTGCCCTTTATATTGCCAGAAAGGATGTAATAGTAGGCGATTAGAACGAAGACGTAACTAATGATTGCAAGGATATCAAACGCCTCATACTCCGTAACGAGATAGAGCACGAAGGCAGTGATTTGGCAAGCTACGCCAAGAATAGCGAAAAGAATCGCGAAGAATTTCTTATAACCGTATTTGAATCTGTTTTTGAATGCGTAGAAGTTCATATTAAACGTGCCTCTTTACCTCGAATCTATATAGCGTGATTTCCTCATCCTCTTCAATGCCCGCTTTCCGTTTGGCGACCCTGATTTGATCATCAGGCGTCTCAACTCCGGAAAGACCCGGGAGGACAACCCCTTTTCTATCGCCATTTTCAACGATGATGCCGTATTTGGTGACATCAAGATCGATGATACTCAAAATCGGGATCGGGTTCGTTAAGACATCGACGATTATCTTGAGATAAGGAAGCTCTTCTTTTTTGATTGGGTTGAAACGGTCATCGCAGGTTGCTGCGCTTACGGCGTTATGGGCAATCTCTTGGCCAAGGTTGGCTTTAAGAGGTTTGACTGAGCCAAGGCAGCCACGGAGTTCGCCATGCTCATAGATAGTGACGAAGACCCCTGCTTTCGTCTTGAGGAAATTGTCAGGGAGTATCTCCTCCATCGGAGGGAGCTTTTTGGTTTTGATGTAGGTCTCAATGCATTGTCTTGCCCATTTGACATAGAGGTCGCTCTTCTCAGCGTGTTCGCCGACTGAGAATTCCTCTTTTGAGCGGTATAGCTCATAGAAGGCTCTCGAAGCATCAAAACCAAGGGCTTCGATTTTGGCGACGAGATATCCTACTCCATAAGGAGCCTCATGGGAAAGGATCGTGCTCTTCACCTCTTCGCGGTCAAGCATGCCAGCAAGGACAAGGATCGAACGGTGACCGCATTCTTTGGCTTTGGCGATGAGAGAATGGTCCATCGAAAGCAAAAGACCGAAGTTTCCGGTTTCGATTATCTTTTGGATCATCTCGTCATAACGAGGGCCTTCGACGCGGAAACCATAAGGGCCATCTGCCCTTTGGCAATGGGAGAGGTCAGCACTCGCAATGACGACGATCTTCTTCTCGCTTTTCGCAAAGACCTCGCCAAGCATCTGGCCATAACGGTAATGTTCTAAGAGAGGGAAGCCACTTAAGCCAATGCGGACGGCTTTGAAATTGCGGTAATAACGGTTGATGTAATATAGCGGAACTAAAGTTCCGTGATCGGATGTGTTCTCGCTTCCGCTTGATGGGCCTGCTGCGATTTTCTTTTTGGAAGCTTCGTCGGCGATTTCTTTGACGAGCTCGCGGTCATAGAAAAGACGGAAGTTGAGGCCCGGAAGGCCATAAGCCGAAAAGTTTCCAATACCCACTTCCCCATCGGAAATCGGGAAGAAGTCGCGATACGCTTCTGCATGAGGCGAAACGAAAACGATCGTATCCGGTTCAAGGGAAGCGATCTCTTTGGCAACGAAGTCTAAGGCCGCGACGGTTTTCTCGGCATTCTTCTCCTTGCCACGTCCCACTTCAGGTACACAGAAGGGTGGATGAGGCAAAATGTAGGAACCTATAATCGGCATATTGCCAATTATATAGCAAAGAATCGATTTTTGTTTTTTGGAGTTTGGTTTGCCAGCTCCTAATCTTTGGCATTTTTTCCTAGGTGCAACATTTTATAGTGTTTTAATTTTTCGACATTTTCTACGTTTTACGGACTCTTTTAATCACTTTTTGTACTTCGTGTATACATAAATATTGAAAAGTATAGAAACCTTGTTTTAATTAAGGCAAGAGGCATTACATATGAAAAAGAAAGAAACCAAACCAGGTAAGAAGACCCGCTTACAGAAGAATTTTCAGCAAACCGTTTTGAAATACTACCGCAAGAAAAATGTTGATGAGATCACGATCAACGAAGTTTGCAAAAAGCTTGGTGTTCCTCGTTCTTCTTTCTACTACCACTACAAGACAATCAGAGATGTTATCGTTGAGATTCAAAACGATTTCATCAAGGCTAACAAGAACGCTTTAGCGACAGTCAAATTGACTGGCGACGAGAAGAAAGACTTCGTCAATTGCTTCGACGCTATCATGCCAATCATCAAAAACAACGAAAACCTTGTAAGAGCCTTCGCTAACGAAAGATACGATTCCGAATTCATCCGCGCTTGGATTCAGACAATCTGCGATGGTTACTCCAAAGAACCAGGACATCGTGAGCGCGTCATTGCCTTCCTTACCATCTTCGGTGTCGCCGATTATCTCAATAACAGCGTTTCCTTAAGCTCATTCAAGCCTGAGGCAGCTTATGAAGCGTCAGCTAACGTCTACGATATCAAAGCCAAATTCTATTCAGCGTTAACCAAGTAAAAGCAATTATTTGTGTTATGATAAAAGGTGAAACCAAAGGTTTTGCCTTTTTTGATTTATGAACAACTACAAAGACTATATGATTCGTGGCCAAGACAAAGATGGCCAAGTGAGATTCTTCGCAATCACGACTAAGCACCTCGTTGAAAAGAAGAGGAAGGCTCAGAATTACTCCCCTATCGCCACCGCTGCGATCGGAAGGCTCATGAGCGCAGCCCTCATGATGGGCTCGATGCTTAAGAACGAAGACGAAAGAGTCGCCATCCAGATCAAAGGCGAAGGCCCAATGGGTGGAATCGTCGCTTCCTCAAACTGCAAAGGCACCGTCAAAGGCTACGTCGAAAACCCAACCGTCGTCCTTCCACCAAACGAATACGGTCATTTAGCTGTCGGTGACGCCATCACCCCAGGGAAGATGACCGTCATCCATTATTCAGACTTAGGCGAACCTCATGTCACCACTTTGGATTTGGTGAGTGGCGAGATCGGCGATGACCTTTCCTATTACTTTGGCCAAAGCGAACAAACCCCATCCATCGTCGGTGTTGGCGTTTCTTTTAGAAAAGATGTCCATGTCAAAGCAGCAGGAGGTTTCATCGTCCAGCTTCTTCCTGGCGCAAGTGATGAAGTCATTTCCCGCTTAGAGAAAAACGTCATTGCCATGAAATCGGTGAGCGAGATCCTTAAGGCCAACAAGAACGATCCAGAATCTTTAATCAAGGCGGCCCTCAAAGGCTTTGACTATGAAGTCGATGGCACCCTTGACGTCAAATTCCATTGCGGTTGCTCAAAAAAGAAGAGCAGCAAAATACTTTCCTCATTGACCCTTCATGACCTTGAAGCCATCAAAAAAGAAGGCAAGGGTACATCAGTTTCATGTGGGTTTTGCGGGAGAAATTACGATTTTTCACCAGAAGAGATTAATCAAATCGCCGAAGAGAAGCTCAAAAAGCTTATGAAATAAATTTCTTTTTATTGAAGGAAAACTAGTTAAACTTACCTTATGAACATTCCATACGAATGGCTAGACGCCTCCAACAAATCTCCAGGCTTAATGGAATTCAGACCATCTACAGAAAGGGGTCTTCGTTTTTCCATGAACGCCAAAAGAATGGCGTCGATGATCGCCCATAGCAACACAAGAAGCCAAACCGACTTCTACGTCCAACCAGCTAAGAACGGACTCAATATCGTTTTCGGTGAAGGTGGATCAATGATCCTCCTTTCAATCAGCGACACCGATATGTCGATCAACTTCTTCGACAAAGGCAAATTCACCGGAAGGTCGGTTATCTTCCCTAATGGAAAAAGAGCCTACTGCATGGATGGCAACGCCAAAGTCAAAAGATGGAAGGAACCAGTCATCCTTTCTTACACTAGCCCTGTGATGAAGATGCATTTCTTCCCAAGAAGCGCGATCGAGCTCATCAAAGAGACCCCTACCACCATCACATACCGTTCCTTAGAGCCTGTTGATAAAGTCTATCTTGAGGCTTTCATGGGAGAGGCTGAGATGGCCATCCGTTTCAGAGACAAAACAGGCAAACACGAATTCATTGTCAATGACGAAAGCAAAAACGGCAAAGAGACCCTCACCATCAGAGATCTCTCGAATATGGATGCCGGCTACTTCGAATATAGGCCAATCGAGCACACCTTATCCTTCTTCGATAAGAAATCAGGATTTATCCTCGAGACAAGAGGGCACATGAGACTGAGCCATGTCGATTTGACCACCAAGGCGGAAACGGTAACCGACCTTGGCAACCTCTTGGAGCTATAACCATGGAGTGGAAAGTCAAAAAAGTTGTTCAAGAGACTTCCCACTCTTTTTTGAATTTCGTCACGCTCACCTATGACGTGACCAAAATCGATGGGACGCATTACGACTACGAATACTTCATGGCAACCCGCCATGACAAAGACCATATCCTCCCTTTGACGAAGGATTATTCAAGGCCAGATGGAGTAACCATTCCTCTCTACTATGTAGATGAGGGAGGAAAGGTCTCCATCCTTCTTACTTCGCAGTTTAGGCCTGCTGTTGGAAGAAGAGTCACCTCTATTCCTGCCGGACTTCTTGATGCGGATGATACCGACATCCTTGAAGCCGCCAAAAGAGAGGCGCTTGAGGAAGCCGGGGCAATCATCACCGACCTAGAGGTTTTGGCTCCTAATGGCACCACTTCTTCTGGGCTCAGTGATGAGACAAACGCAGTCGTTCTTGGAAGAATCGTTTCCTTCAAAGAAAAGAACCTCGAGGATTTTGAGGATATCGACTCGAGGCTCTATAGTCTTGATGAAGTTAAGGAGATGCTTAAGGACGATAAGTATTTCTTCGCCTTAAACGTCAGGCTGATGCTTCTTTATCTCCTTGAGAGATTCAAATAGTTAATTGATCTTCTCGAATTCTGGCTCTGGTTCCTCAACGGACAGAGCTTTTTCGATTACGACCTTGTTGAGTGGCCTATCTTGGAAACCGGTTTTGACGGAAGCGATTTTATCGACGACGTCCATGCCTTCGATGACGTGACCGAATGCGGCGTATTGGCCATCAAGGAAAAGGTCGTCTTTGTCGCAGATGAAGAATTGGGAACCTGCGCTGTTAGGATTCATGGCACGGGCCATGGAGATGACACCACGTTTATGGGAAAGCTCATTCTTCACGCCGTTCGAACGGAATTCGCCTTTGATGGAATAACCTGGGCCGCCAGTGCCGTTTCCTAATGGGCAACCACCCTGGATCATAAAACCTTTGATGATGCGATGGAAGGTAAGGCCATCGTAGAAACCTTTGTTAACCAAAGAAACGAAGTTGGCAGAGCTGATTGGGGCGTTCTTGTAATCGAGTTCGATTTTGATTTCGCCCATGTTCGCGATTTTGAGAATAATCATGTGAATCTCCTTCTAAGGTTCAATAATTATACTTCCAGAGTTGCCAAATGGTTTTATTTCTTTTAATGTTTTTCATATGAAAAAACCATTAGACGACCTTACCAAAGCAAAACTTATCTATAGCGGCGAGCTCATCCTCTTCGCGATTGTCGCCGCCGTCCTCGCCACTCTTACTCTCACCGGTGTCATCGGCATGAGCGATACCAAAGTTACCTGGTTCACCTGGATCACCCTCGTTGGCGGAACCCTCCTCATTGGAAACACCATCTGGTTCTTCGCTTCCAAAAAGAAAAGAGCGAAGGGTTCCTGGCTTGATACCCTCCTCTTGCTCCCTGTCCCTTTTGCGATGATTCCGATCGACATCATCCATCTTGTGAACCAAGCGATCCCGAATGAAGACTACAAATTCATTATCTCTAGCGCCCTCTTCTATGTGACGATGATATACACCATCGAGGGCATCTACCATTGGTTCAATCCTCTACCGGTTCTCGTTGAAGCCGCCAAGGAAGACGAAGAAGAAAAGAAAAAAGAGGAAAAAAAGCCAACGGATATCGATTCAGAAATTTAAAAAAGACTGGCAAATCGCCAGCCTTTTCTTTTTTATGCCTGATTAATAGTTCTTGGCTTCGAGTTCGAAGTAGGACTGTGGATGCATGCAGACTGGGCAGATTTTTGGAGCCATCTTTCCGATGACGATGTGTCCGCAGTTGCGACATTTCCAAACGGCGACGTCCTTGGCGATATAGACGACTCCGCCTTTGACGTTCTCAAGGAGCTTCCTATATCTCTCTTCGTGATGCTTTTCGATAGCGCCGACCATTCTGAACTTGGCGGCGATTTCTCTGAAGCCTTCTTCTTCGGCGATCTTGGCGAAGGACTCATACATGTCGGTCCATTCGTAGTTCTCACCATTGGCGGCTGCTTCTAAGTTGGAAGCGGTGTCTTTGATTTCGCCGCCTTCAAGATATTTGAACCAGAGCTTGGCGTGCTCTTTCTCGTTTTCGGCTGTCTCAAGGAAGATAGCGGCGATCTGCTCATATCCTTCCTTCTTGGCTTTTGATGCGAAGTAGGTGTACTTGTTGCGGGCTTGGGATTCACCAGCAAAAGCTTCCATCAAACATTTTTCGGTCTTTGATCCTTTTAGTTCCATATTATGTGGCTCCTTATGAAACCATTATATCTATAAAAAGAAAAAGCGTTAATAAAACGCTTAATTTTCTTCTTGATGAAGGACTTCTGGGAGCGACTTCTTCCACCGCCTTAATTCAATAAGACCAAAGGAAGGCAAGAATAGAGGCATCGAGAAACAGACGAGTTCAATGAAATCATCAAGAGTTAAAGCGGACAAATCCTTATAGATGAAGAAGACTGAATCACAAAGGATTGAGACGACAGCGATGAAGATAATACCGATAAGGGTTGATTGACCCCAAAGCTTCGGCTTCTTGGAGGACGTAGCCGCGAAATATAAAGCCCCAGGGATTATCTCAAGAGCGAGTAAACCAGCGACTTCGAAGAAAATCTCACTGAAAAGAGGACTATCGAAGAGCTCTTGTGGGACGATAAGAATCGCGCATATTGCTTGAATTAGGACGCCTACCCACGCGATAAGGAAGGAGAGCGAAAAGAATCTTCTTTCTTTCGTCTCTTCATGGTTCTTCCAGATGAGCATGATGAAGACGATGAGGGCAATTGAAGCAGCGATCTCAATGCCCCTGAATATGTAAAGATGGGTAGGACCATTCTCTAGCGACAGTCTGATTATGACGAAAACAGAGAGAATGATGTTAACTATGTCGTAGATTTCAAAACCCCAGGTGCGGAATTCGAAAGTCCCGTTTCTTTTCTCTTTCATCGGGACTGATTATAGACGAATTCCCGTGCAAATTCCCCCTCTATTTTGCTTTTTTGCTTCTTAGCACGAAGAAAGGGATATCGATGATGAGCATTAGTAACAAGGCGATGATGGCAAGAGGGAGGATGTCTTCCACCGCACCAGAAGACTGAGCGTTTGAGATAAGGCCTCCGACTGATGGTTTTGAGGCTGAGGTCGCGCTAAGGACTTCGCTCATGATGCAGACCTTCATGCTAAGGCCTAGGCTTTGGGCGATCGATAATCTCGCATACGCAAAAGCATCAGGCCAAAGGACCTTCGTAAGCGCCATCCATGAGTGCCTTCCCCCATCAAGATCAAGAGAGGCCATGACGGATGGGTTCTCATTCTCTAAAGCGGCTCTGAAAGCCTCAAAGATAAGAGGGAAGGCGACGATGAAGATAAGAAGGCAAGGAACGTAGGTGATGAGGTAAGCGTTCTTAGGACCGTAGATAGTCGCAACGATAAGGATTACCACTGCTGCGGTCGGAATCGTCTTCATGACGCCTAATGTCGGTTTCATGAAATGCTTGAACCACTGATGGAGCCCAGCAAGGCTTCCTAGAAGACTTCCTAAGACGAAGGAAATGGCAAAACCGATGACAAACCTTAGGGTCGTCCATCCGATTGCCGTCCATGTCCTTCCAGCTCCTTCTAGGAAGAGGAAATCAAAAACCCTGGCGAAAGCCTCGTCAGGGTAAAGGATGACCATATTGTTCTGGCTCTTGAGGATAGCGGCAACAATAGCCCAAACCCCAAGAAGGAAAACCACGCCCAAGGCTACGAAAACGTATGGTAGGTAGGGACGGATTTTCTTCATGGTCTAAAGGTTAGTTTAAGAAGCAAGATGTGTCAAAGGTAAGAGGCGCACCAAGAGCGCTATTGAAGCCATTAGCGACAGCGGCCTTATCGGTGACATCAGAAGCAGCAAGATAAGCAAGCTTATTCTGACCGACGACCTGCTGGAGGTTGATCATGGTTGATGGGACACCAAAGCGGGCTTGGGAGTCTCCGCCTTTGTCCTCGTAGGCTTTGACAGCTTCGACAGCGACAGAGGCGTTGCTCTTGACGTTATCGATTCTGGTCTGGGTTTCGCTTAACCAAGTGTCGATTTCGGCTTTCTTGGTCTCATAAGAAGCGTTGCTGACGAAGATAGCGGCAGCTGGGACCTTAGCGCCATCGTGGGCGGCAGCGAATTCGGTCTGGATGTTATAGATAACATTGAGGGTCTTGTTCTGCTGTTTGTACTGAGCCTGGACAGCGGTTAAGACTGGTTCGGCGACGACATAGTAGTCGAAAGCATCTGGATCAGAGCCAAGAAGGTGGGTTCTGACATCGGCGACACCTTTCTCGTAGGTGATAGCGGCATCTGGATCGGTTCCATCGCCATATTCGCCCCAGTTCCATTTGTTTTTGGCAAGGTCACGGAAGGCTTTGGAAGCGTTGCCGGTGCTGACGAAGGCGTTGACGGTTGGTTTGGAACCAGCAGCGACCGCTTCTTCTGCAGTATGTTTGGTGGAAACGACGTAGAAAGATCCTTCGTTGATCCACTTGGCAAGCTTGTAGGCTCTATTCATGTTCTTGATCATGGTGAGGCCAGAGACACCGTCAAAGACGATGGCGTCGTAGCTCGCGCTAGCAAAGGCGCTTGGGATGACGCTCTCTGGGGTGGCGGTAGAAAGCCACTTCTCATTATCGCCCTGGTCATAGAAGGCAAGGGTTGGGGATCCGGTTGGGCTGACCCAAGTAACGGATTCAGAAGTAGCGGCAGCCGAAGAAGCTTCTTTGGAAGACTCGACTGGGGTTGTGCCACAGGAGGCAAGGAGCCCTGCGGCGATTATGATTGTGAGCAATTGTTTTTTCATTTTGGATTTCCTCCAGTGGCAATTATATGTAGTTACATATATGATTAATGTGATATATGTCACAGTTAGATAACATTTTTCACATTCTTGAAGAAGACGAAATCGGCCTCTGGAAAAAGAAAGACCTTCCTAAGGAAGGTATCCTCTTCAAAGAGGGCGAGGAATGCGCAGAAGTCGGTTTCGTAAGCGAAGGCCAGATGGTCATTTCCTCTTACTCCTATGGGGGCAAGGAAATCGTCTATAGCCTCATTGGGCCAGGCTCAATGTTCGGCAATAACCTCCTCTTCAGCGACGACAAACGCTACAAAGGCAACGTCGTGGCCAAAAAGAAGACGACCCTTTATCTCATCCATAAAACCTCTCTCATGAAGCTCCTAGCCAAGAATCCGCGCTTCCTAGAGTTCTTCCTCTCCACCGCTTCGAACAAAGTCAAAGACCTTAATGCCAGGGTGAGACTCCTTTCCTTCCAAGTCCTTGAGGAAAGGCTCATGTTCCTTATCCATGAAAACAAAGGCGTTCTCCCCTTCTCCTCAATCACCTCTTTGGCGAGTGAATTAGGCGCTGAAAGAGAAACCTTGTCTAGGCTAGTCTCAAGGCTATCTAGAGAAGGGACAATTCGGAAAGAAAAGCATCGGTTGATAGCACTTTAGCAAAAGAAAAGGAGCGGGTTTTGCCGCTCCTTTTTGTTTTTTTGTGAGCTTACTTGGTTTCTGGGTACTTCTCACGGTTGGCCACGTAGGTGGTGTGGAGGAGTTCTTCAGAAAGTTCGCTGCATGGTTCGCCAAGGAAGTCCTTGTAGACCTTGATGATGTCAGGGTTGTTGTGGGACTGACGGATGGCGCACTTCTCGTCGATGGAGTAGAGAATGTCGGCTCTCTTCTGGCGGTAGGTATCGAGGATGTCGAGGCCTTCCTCTGGTTTGAGGTTTGGCTTGACGAATGGTTGACCACCACCGTTGATGCAGCCGCCTGGGCAGCCCATGATCTCAATGAAGTGATATGGGGATTTGCCTTCTTTGATCTGGTCGAGAAGGACTTTGGCGTTCTTCATGCCAGAGGCGATGGCGACTTTGACCTTAAGGCCGTTGATTTCGACTTCGGCTTCTTTGACGGCATCAAGGCCTCTGCAGGCTTTGAAGTCGATTGGGCCGAATTCTTTTCCGGTCAAGGTGTGGTAAGCGGTACGGAGAGCGGCTTCCATGACACCGCCGGTGACACCGAAGATTGGGGCAGCACCAGTGTATTGTCCGAGAAGGTCCTGATCGAACTCTTCTTCTGGAAGATCTCTGAACATGATGCCAGCGCGTTTGATCATCGCGGCGAGCTCACGGGTGGTGATGACG
>Ga0247611_10003812_pt1 | contig 21805 bp, 6 predicted proteins | sample 177DNAGHGhighgp2_FD_192422 | JGI IMG/M metagenome (GOLD analysis project Ga0247611, IMG submission 192422) | Sheep rumen microbial communities from Palmerston North, Manawatu-Wanganui, New Zealand - 1770 DNA GHGhigh gp2 | ecosystem: Host-associated > Mammals > Digestive system > Stomach > Rumen ... | reverse complement strand
CGGTGTTCCCATTGCAGGGTATGGGCAGGAGTGCCATCGTTAGCATATTTACTACTAATATCACTGCTGCTGAGGCCAATCTCACCACCATAGATAGTCACCTTACTGTCACGACGCATGTGACCATCCTGACCACCGCCATAGACAGAAGCATAGATGCGTGGACCGACACCAATGTTATTCTTGTCACCAATGATAACCTCTGCCTCGCTAATGTTACCAACGTGGAAGGTAGGATTATATTCATGAACCGGCATATTGAAGATGTTAGGTGCCGGTTCACCCTTTGAGCCACCAATGACATTACCAGTTGGCAGACCGCCAAACTCGTCTTCCGCAGTTCCCACAGGAGTACCAACTGTACCGCCAGTGATGGTAACCGTTGCTTTACCGCTGTTGAGGAAGGCTTGGCTATTCTCGCTAACGCCATCCCACAGGTTACCCGTGATAGTCTCACCATAGCCGCTCATGTGTCCGAACTTCTCCGACGTGAAGTCAGAGTAGTCATCAGCACCGCCGGCATAGTTACCCTTACCCACGGAAGCCATGTAGCCACCGCCATAGACATTACGCATCACATGACCACCAGACATGGTGACGCTCGTATTGCCATACACCTTACCGGCAGTGATGCTATAGATGTTTGTCTCGTAAGTAGTTGCCCCGTTATCTTTCCAGTTCTTAAGCGTAGCCTTGTATTTATCAATACCCTTACCACCGCCATAGACGCTGTAACCAATCAGACCACCTGTGATATTGACTGCGGAATTCTCATAGACGTGACCATTCTCACCACCGCCATAGACGGCACCGGTGATGCAGTTGTCGTCTGACAAGGCTGTAGCCGTTGAGGCATATTTGATGCTGACCTCCGTCTCACGGACATTTGCCATGAAGGCTTCTGTATAGCGTTCCATCGGCTTACCCATACCGCCACCGAAGACGTAACCGCTTTCAGCATTTGAAGCATCACCAATCTTACCGCCAATGATAGTCACCGTAGCCTTACCGCCAATCTCTTTACCACCTACGGCAGGAAGATCACTCGGCGCAGCAGCATGATAGTGGAACTCGTATGGCCAACTCAGACCGAAGCCGTTTGTCAGACTCTCATGCTTTGTCATATTGGTGAAATTGCCGCTTGCGTCGCTCACGAAGTCGATGAGGCCCACCGAGGCCAGCTCACCGCCGCCATAGACATTCTTCTTGACAGTACCGCCTGAGATGTTGACAAACGTACTGCCTGACACACAGCCTGCCCACAGCATCGGGGTGAATGTGTAATAGAATTTGTCATATCCCGCCACGGCGATGGTCTGCTTTTCAGTTTTTTCACTACCGCGACCGCTACCAAAGACACTGCCATTAATAGTGCCGCCAGAAACATTCACCGTGGCACGGTTACGAACGATACCATACTCACTACCGCCATAGACATTCCGCTTGATGGTGCCGCCGCTGATGGTGACATTGGTCAGTTTCGATGCTGCCAGTTTTGGCCACTGTGGATTCGTAGTGCCATCAAGCAGCGTGAGACGTCCCATGCTGCCACCGAAGACATTGCCGCCATACTCGGCACCGGCGACATCGTTACCAATGGTACCACCAGTAATGCTAACGGTGATATGTCCACAGGTCTCGCTATCTGTATCATCCTTGAGCAGACCGTATGCTGGGTTGGGAGAACCGTCCGCGAGAGTGGCATCCACCATATCGATGCCCACAGATGCCAGACGGCCACCACCATAGATAGAGCCCAGCATCTTACCATCAGAAATATTCACAGTAGTATTACCGCCCGTACTACCAGCCGTCAGTGCCTCACCACTGAAGCCACGACCACCACCGAACACGTTACCATCCACGTATGAGGTTCCCGTAGTACCAATCTTAACATTCGCGCCATCATATGATGTAGCATCAATAATTACATCACCAATATTTACAGCAGCATTTCCCAGCACGTGACCATCCTCACCACCACCAAAGACGGAACCGAAGATACGAGCCGAGCCACTGACATTGACAACCGTCTCTTGTACGTTTGTCCATGTGTTGAAGTGCGTACGCTGGTCACCCTTACCGGCACCGAAGAGGTAACAGGTTACAGGATGATCCTTCATCTGTTGCACTGTACGTGGTACACCAATCGTACCGCCAGTCATATTGATGGTACACTTACCACCTGATACCCATGTGAGTTCGTTTTCATAGGTACCAACATCAGTGGTCTCGTTACCACCATATACAGAGGTCAGTATATGACCACCAGTAATAGTCACGTTCGTATTACCATATACCTGTCCGGCAGAGCGGAGCCATTCGTGAGTACCGTCAGCCTTCTTATAGGGGAAGTAACCTGAGCCGCCACCGAATACACTACCATAGTAGGTGTGACCGTCGGTGCCCGTTGTGCTGGCATCTGAAGAATCTGCTAACGGGTCATAAGGTAAGAATTGATCATTTATATTATCATTATTCGTGTCTTTTCCATAATCCCAACTTGCACATTCCGTGTATTTTGTAGGATCTTCATCAGACCAATCGTAACGCTGGGGAACGTAAGGATCAACGGCAGTACCACTACCTGTGACCTTTCCTTCACCGCAACCAATCTGGCAGTCACCCTGAATCTTTACATGCGTATTGCCAAGTACACGACCATTCTCACCACCACCATAGACTGAAGCCATAATGAAGGCCGTACCACTGATAGTCACATCTGTTTCGTTTACATAGGTATGGAAGTCTGCATCCTTATCAACATCAGGATCTTCTACTTCACCTCGACCAGCACCGAATACGAAACCGTAGTCTACTGGACCGTTTTGTTCTTCTGAATCTTTGAAGAAGCGACCGGTATTCTTCATACCGCCTGTTTTCAATGCTGTCTCTGCAGGACCTACCTGACCACCGCTAACAACGACAGTACATTTTCCTCCAGAAGTTTTAGTTGTAGGTTTACCAACGCAGACATCTTTATGTGTAGAGTGATCAAAACCGTTAGATTCTGTAGTAATAGACTTCTCTCTTTCGTATATTCCAACAGAGCCATGCAGACCACCGCCATATATACCGTCGAAGACATAACCATCGAGCATTGTCACATTGGTGTTTCCCTTCACATCTGCTCGGCAACCACCGCCATAGACACTCTGCATCACAGAGCCTCCACCTATATATACATAACAGTCATTAGTAACTTCACCGTTATTACCTCCACCGAACACTCCGTATGGATATTCCGTTCCTTGAATCGTGACACCGGAAGTTCCAGGCGTAACAGATTCATACACATCTGTTGTTTCATTCTTCTTTGCACAGATATTCACCTGAGTATTGCCAGTCTCTGCATTGTTACCGCCACCATACACATTACCAGTGATGTGAGCACCTAAAACGGTATGCTCATTCTCCGGTTCAGGTGTTGTAGCATCGTCTTTTTCGCTAACCAAAACAACAGTTTCTTCTGTTCCGATGTTCACAGTAGCTGTGCCCGATACATTACCTCTATTACCTCCGCCAAAGACATCACCGATACTGCCAATACCATTAGCGATATTGCCTTTTACAGCTTGCTTATAATAGTTAGTTCCTGCTATGGCTAAGCCTGTTGCAGAAGTGTAGGAACCTTCTGATTTTGTATAATAGCTGCTAACATCGCTTCCTGTCTCGACATTTACAAGACTGTAATAATCGATTTTACGGTAATAGGTTACATTTGAAGCGGCATGACCCGTTGCTTGTGTATAGTTGTCTCCGTCCTTAGTATAATAGCTGGATACGTCTGTTGTACCTACAATGATGCTTTCTGGAGCAACAGGATAGTAGGTGCTTGATGTTTGTTCATAATAAGTCGTTCCAGATTGTGCAGTACCAGAAGCTTGCGTGTAAGTATCTTCCTTCGTATAATATCCAACTACGGACGAACGCCCTTTGGTTGGATCAGCTATAACATCTGCGTTATTAACAAGTCCGTACACTTCAACATAACCATCAGTACCTGTAACAGTAATGTTGCTTGGAACAAATGCACCTACTTCTCCATAATAGCTTGGCAAGGCAACACCATTCTTACCGCTCTGTGATCCTTCAACCATGTTAATGTTCACCTCAGTGTTGCCCGTTACAGCTCCATTTTCGCTACCACCATAGATCCTGTCTATACGTGTTGCAGACCTTACATTGACAGTAATATTGCCTGTTGTGAAATCGTTTCCATTCTTGTCCTTAGCTCCCGTGCCAGGATAAGGTGTTTGATAGCAACCGCCATAGAGGTTTCTGATAATGATTGGCTTTGAGCAGTCATCCGTCTCTTCTATGTTGACGGTGATGTTTCCGCCAATACTTCCCATTCGGTCATTACCACCATAAACAGATGTAAAGATACCACTGGTAATATTCAAGGTTACACTACCTTTGATGTTTGCCTTATAAGAACCACCAAATACATTTTGGATTTCACTACCTTCACCGCAGGCAGATACGGTAATGTTGATGTCTCCATCTGATGAGGCTTCATCACCATTTCCTGCTCCATACAAGTTGACAATATGCAAAGGGCAATCTGCGCTTGTCTCTTGCTTCACGTCTGTACCGCCAACAGTTCCTTTGGTATCGCTACCTCCGAAGGCCTGACCGATGGTGCCACCTCTAAGCATAACATTGGTATATCCAGGAACATCTGCTCCAGGGTTGGTCTCCCATCCATTACCTTTATTAATCTTATCACCACCATTACCTCCACCGAAGACATAACCAATCTCAAATGCTCCATTGATTGTGACATCAGTAAATGGCACAGAAGCTGCATTGCCTCCTCCATAGACTTTGTTAATACTGGTCACATTACATCCGTTGATAATTACCTTTGATTTTTGACCAAATTCATAATCTGAGCGGTAATTTCGGGGCTCATAATCCGCAAGATTACCACCGCCATAGACACCTTGAATCTCAAATTCGCCTTTGACATGATTATTCGTATGATCGGTTCGTTTGGTGGAGTTGACGATTACCAGCACATTACCCTTTGGTGTTCCATTAATGTTGTTGCATCCAAACACACGACCATGCTTAGGAACGTTTTCTAATCCGCCACTGATGTATTCTACATCATTTGTAAAGGCTGCACCATCGACCCTAACTGTCACATCACCATAAACCATAGCCTCTTTTGCTGGTATATTGCCATTGGCGAGTCGTCCCAAACCACCACCATAAACATTGCCGACTGTGCCACCAGTCAGGTTGACAGTGGTCTCATAGGTTGTTCCTTCTGCAGCAACCTTTAAGAAATCATCAAGTTCCACAAAATACGTGGTGTTAGCCACAGCTGTTCCGGAAGCAGCAGTGTAAGTGTATGGTTTTTCCTGTGTACCCTCTCCTCCAGTTCTTGTCCAATAACCATTCACAGAGTCTCCTGCTTTGAGATGCTTTACTTCTGCATAATAAGTGCCCGTGCTTGCATCGTTCCAGTTGTTAGTCGCAGTATTCCAGTTCGCCGTATTTGTATTGCCCAACTCGCCACCACCATATACATCATTGATCACAGTACCGCCACTGATATTTACTTCGATACTTCCAGCTACATCGGCACTCAGTCCACCACCGAATACATTGCCCATGGTACCGCCACTAATATGAACTATCAGAGGATTGTTTTCATCTGCATAGTTGTATGCTGCCATGTTACCACCACCATATACGTTGTGAATTGGTAATGGATTGCTAGTGGTAGGTGCGTCTGTCCCTTCTATTTCCACTATTACAGTATACTGTGGTGCACCGTTAAGGTTGTTACAGCCAAAGACATTTGCCGCAGAACCATTGGTTACACTCACCGTCACAGGACCATTCACATTAGCAGCTACAGCAGTCTGAGCCGCAGTAGCAGGAGTCTTTACATCTCCAACTTGTTTGGTACCAGCGATAACTTCTGCGTCTTCTGCTGTATAGAGGACTTCGGCAGTACCTGCTGACGCCAATCGTCCCAGACCGCCACCATAGACATCGCCATTGACAGTAGTGCCTGCCAAGTTCACATTGGTCGTATAAGTCTTATAGGTCTCATTATCCCTATCATACAGCGTATTCACCTGTGCCAACGCACCACCGCCATAAACATCGTGCTTAACGGTTCCCCCGTTAAGAGCAACTGTTACTGCTCCAGTGACAACACCTGCTCTACCACCGCCATAGACACTGCCTTTGACAGTACCTTTGGTAATTGTAACGGAAGAATTGGTAACGGAAGCATAATCATCGTTCAATCCCAATTCACCACGGGCAGCGCCATAGACATTACCATCATCATGATCTCCATCGACACCGACAGAACCTTCTGTATTGATAACAACAGATGTGCTTTCCTCTACCTTACCCATAGCACCTGCACCATAGATATTATTGGCTACACTGCCGCCATGTATCTCTACCGTGGCATCACCCTTAACGATACCAGCCGTTGGGTTGTAGAGAGTTCCTTTGCCGTCATGTTTTTCGTTCGCAGAATCTGCATAGTACTTATCCGTACCGCAACCACCGCCATAGACGTTACCGCGATAAGCATAGAATTCATCAGGGTTACCTACGGTTCCGCTCCACATCGTCACAGATGCATTGCGGAATGTATGACCATTCTCACCACTACCATAGAGTGAGCCGTGGATAGTAGGACCGGAAGTCTCGTCATTCTCAGTACCAATCACAACCTCCGTATCATATACCCAAGCCATGTTGTCCTGGATAGCATCAGGTGCTGCGATATCACCTCGTGAAGAACCAAACACCATACCGTTTTCATGGCCATCAGTACCAATGGTACCACCAGTGATGTGAATTGTAGCCTTACCAGTATTGTTATCAGGACGATTAGAGATAGCTGCATTAGCATCATTGCTGGCATAGGTATAAGTACCTACAGAGCCGTAGGCGCCACCACCATATACACTATGGAGCACACTACCACCAGTGACTGTGACATTCGTGTTACCCTTGACGAGACCGAATCTTACATTATCATTATGACCAAAGCCACCGCCATAGATGTTGCCGTATATAGCGCCACCCTCGTTGGAAGTACCTATAGTACCGCCACTGACCGTGATATTCGTGTTACCACCAACTTGTGACAGCTGACCTCCGCCATAGACACTCTGCTTGATGGTACCGCCACCTATGACAATTGTTGTTTTTCCTTCTACCAACGCAGATTCAATATTACTATTGGTACCATGTCCAGCGCCAAAGACATCACCGTCAATAGAAACACCTGTGGCGTTTTCTGGAAGGGTAACACTTGCATACGATGATTCGCCATCCTGAATTGTGCTGATATTCACTTGTGTGTCACCAGTGACATTCGCTTCATTACCTCCACCATAGACAGAACCTGTGATTATGGCGGTGTAACGGGCTGGGGTGGGTGCTGTTGTAACTGTCTCATTGTTGCTGTCGTACCATTTCCAAGTTCCAGTAGTTTCTTCTTTATAAGTATACTTGTTTCCATCAGCATCTTCAGTCTCGATGTATTTGTCCTTATTCAACCACTGACCAGTACCTATTTCTACAAATGTGTTACCATAAACAACAGCCTTATATCCTCCACCATAGATATTGCCAATGGTACCAATTGCGAGGATGCCATTACCATCTTTGATTTCTTTACCTTCCCATAGAATATTGTTTTGATCATCTTTATGCTGACCAACAAAAGGTTTCTCTTGAGTATTAACAACATAGGTGCTTTTGATCATACCTTCCTTCATGTTGACATTGACATGTGGACTTCCTACTATCGCTGCTTCATATCCTCCGCCATAGATTTCATCAATCTTTGAAGCAGAGATGATATTGATACGTGGATCGTTATGTGGTGTTGATAATGCTCCTGTGTCGCCTGCCTTGAGTGGAATCAGTTTACCGTTGTTGTCAAGGTCATAAACTCCGTTAGTTTTCTTATATCCATAGATAGAGTAGGGGGCATAATAGCCGCCACCATATACTTCTCCAATAATGATTGGTGAACAACCTTTCTCTTCAATGTTGACAGTAATAGAACCGTTGACAGCTCCACCCATGTTGTTACCACCGAACACTTTGCTAAAAGTACCGTTTGTGATATTGAGGACAATGTCGTTATTTACATCTGCATTCTTAGCCCCACCGAAAACCATGTCCATATCCTTTACACAGTCAAGATTCATTTGAATCTCACCATCGATAGGAGCATTCTTTCCGCCTCCGTAGGTCTGGCTAACATCAACAGGACAGTCTTCATTCAGATCTTCGTAGTGGGAAACGGCTGCATTTCTGATATTTCCTTTCTCATTACTACCGCCATAAACTGCATGTATCTTTCCCCCAGTAATCACTGTGGTTGCTATACCTGTGCCGTAACTGTAATTATTTATTCTGTCTTGTTTTGTGGACGTGTTATCATTATCCAAAGGAATATAAGGATTTTCAGATGTTCCCGCTCCTGTCCAGTGTGTATAGTTATAGTAACCGACGTTAGCTCCAGGATTCTTATAATACTTATTATCTAACGCAGACTGATAATCGTCTTTACCATTACCACCACCGAATACTTCCTCTATTTCATATGTCCCATCTACTCTGACATAAGAAGCTGGAACCGATGCGGCATTACCTCCAGCATATACTTGCTTGATACTAACGTAATCACAACCATCGATATAGACCTCAGAACGTTCTTCTGTATTTTCTGGATCTGCTGGAATATAAGCTGCCAAGTTTCCACCGCCATAGACCGCCTTTACATCATAAGTAGTAGTTGTGTTTTCTTCTTCAAAGCCATCATGAAGTTCGTTCTTATTACTTTTACTGATGTTGGCCTTTCCACTTGTCTGGGTGGCTAAAACATTTACTCTGACATGTCCCTTAGGAGTACCAGTCAAATTGTTTGCTCCAAAGATACGTTCTACGACACAACCAGGCTTTTTGGTATCAATACGATTAATGCTTGTACTTCCGTTCTCAACTATTACACTTCCGTTCAGTTCAACTAAGATATCACCATATACATAAGGTGTACGATCTGCATTACCAAGTGCACCACCATAAACATCACGTGCACTTCCTCCTGTCAGACTGACGTGCGTCTTGTACAAAGCAGACTTATTTGTGTCATCTTCCCATGCGTCAGTGCTATTATTCCAGTTTCCTATGTTCGTGTTCGCCAGTGCTCCACCGCCATAGACATCGTGGGTAACGGTACCGCCTGTTATGTTGACTTCTACATCTTGTGTGACATATCCTAACTCACCGCCACCATATACATCTTTTCCAATACTTCCACCACTGACAGTTACTTTAGTGTCTCCTTTCACGAATCCGGCATCTGTAAAAGATTCAAGACCTTTACCTCCACCGAAGATGTTATTCCCGACTTCACCTCCGGTGATTGTGACTTCTGTATCGTATTGTACAAAACCATTTTGGCTACCACCATAGACAGAACCGTTCACAGAAGCGCCATTGATGGTTACTTTGGTTTCTGTGGTTAATGATAGTGTATGCACAAATACGAGATAAGCCTCTTCTGTCTCAAATATTTCCCAGTCACTCATGCCCATACGTCTGGGCATGTTATTTGGATCATATACTGGATTGACACCCTTACCTGCACCATATACGCTACCTTTGATTTGGGCATTTCCTTGGACATTGACGGCACATTTTCCTAAATCTGTGTTATCCAAAGTATATGGCATTCCTAATGGCAAATCCTCTGGGGCTTGGTTATCATTCGCACTAGTCTTTACCTTATGCTTACCAACCGAAGCAATCTCACCGCCGCCATATACGTTACCTGTACCTTCAATAAGGGTATTATTGTCAAGGCTACCAATGATGGCACCACCTTGTATGGTGACTGTTGGGTTTCCACGTACCAAAGCAGAGTAGCCATGTGTATCTAGACCGGCACCAGCACCGAAAACGTTACCTTTGATTTGGGGCGCACCAGTTCCGCTTTCAGGTCCTACCGTCACCTTCGTGTCGCTTTCCACTCTGGCAATCTGACCACCACCATAGACATTTCCGTTCACGATGCCAGCCTCGATTTTGACTTCCGTTGTGTACACCATGCCTTTTTCACAGTAGAATGAACTTTCCTCTCCTTTTCCCCCTCCGAACACATTACCATTAGTGAAAGAACCTTCATCGTTCATCGAATTACTAGTGCCTATCGTACCACCTGTGATTTCAACATTACAAATACCGGTGTTATTGTAATTGTAGTAAGGATATGTTTGGGTCTCGGTATTAGGTTCGTTAGTCCATTTATAATTGTAATTGGTTGTGTTCTTTACAATTTTACCCACATCACCCAAGTTTCCACCACCATAGACATTACCCTGCACCTCGCCTGTACTGATATTCACGCTGGTTGTATTCTCTACATCTGCATTATTACCTCCACCAAAAACGGAACCATGGATCCTGACTTGAGCCATTGCTTCACCACCACCTAACACCAACAAGAGCATCAAGAGCGTACGCCATTGATGAACATTTGTCCTGCACACTTTCACCTCGTTATAATGTGTCATATCGTTAACCATATCTATGTATACTAATGTGTTCAATATAATCGTTTCGTTATTTCTCGTTCTATATATCGTCTCATTACGAATTGCCTACCACTTTCCTGAACGGATGTCGGAGTACTTGTTTCATTCTTTCCATCATCCATCATCCTTTTTCCTTCTTAAGGCTCTGTGTCACCACTTGGGGTAGGTGTGTCCTGTATATTCACAATAGTGTGACCTTCAACAACACCATTATCACCACCGCCAAAGACATTGCCAAGTACTTCTGTGTTACCTTCCACGTTAACGGTGACGGTGTGGGTTGCACCCGTGACGTAACTCTGTTCTCCACCACCGAAGACATTACCTCCTCCCTCTACAGAATTACCGTCTTCGTCATATCCAACTTTGCTGTCTCCCTTGATGGTAAGGATGACATTTCCATCTACCGAACCGAGGTTGGAGTTACTGAGGTTAATATCCGTATATAAATAATGCTTATTTCCATTATCATTCTCCTTTTCATAACTACCACTCGTGCCGTTTTGTATCTTGCCTTTATTGTTTCCACTTTCCACCAACTGTATGTTAGTAAAGCCATCGACTTTCGCATTCGAAATATTTCTCCATGTAAACGTCTTTGTCCCTGAAGGAGTACCAGATTCAAACATACCAGAACCACTATTGAATTTTGGAACCTTAAATCCAGTACCTCCATCGCTTGCAAATCCTGCATTTCTCACTTCAAGAGTAGGCAACGAAGCTGAGTAGCCTGAACCGAATACGTTACCTTTTACTGTGCAACCATCAAGCTCCGATTTTATAGAGCCAACCACCTTACCAAGACTTCCGCCGCCATAGAAGTTTTCGTTCACCGTACAATTCTTCAAGTTTGACTCTACATCATTGCATTGTGCCAGCGAGAAGGCGGCAAACTTAACGAAGAATCGACCACCTGTTGAACCCGTGCTCCATACAAAGAATTCATAGTCGAAGTCGGTAGCTACGCCAAGTCCTTTCTTACCATATTGGTCGTTACCAGTTCCTCCATCTCGAGAATTTGTCGTACTACCGTCGAAGTATTTGCCGCGGTCAGTGATATAATAGCCCTGCAGCGTTGTTCCCCATGCCGGAGTTGTATTATCATAATACTTCTTCTTCGATAATGAGGTACCACCATATCCTGCACCGAAGAATTTTTCGAATGTACATCCTTCGGCATTGGTGGTGACAGTCTTGCCTGTTTGCATATTACCGAACTTAGGACCACCGCAGAAGAGCGTGACGTGGCTGTTGTAAATATCTGTGGTGACGTCACCCTTAATAGGCTTTGCATCGTTAATACCGCCGCCAAAGAAGTTGTCAATATCAGCATTATAGATTTGCCAATGTACATTGCCGTCGATTTGTTCGAGCGACGCTCCTGCCACCTCGTGAAAATAACCGCCACTGATGTAGCATTCTGCATTGTCGGTTCTTACTGCAGCATTGGCATTGTAGGTTCCCGTGAGGTAGAAGCCAGGGAACTCGCCTCCTGTTACCGATACAGGCACGTGGGGTGTAGATTGGCTACCGTCACTATGAGTGCCCAAACCAAATTCCTTAATCCACACATTGCCACCTAAATGAATATAGATAGTTTTTCCTGTAACAGATTTGCTCTGTGTCGATACAAACTGGTCAATGACGCCACCCTGCAAAATAAGTGGAGCATCGCTCTTTGTTACGCCATCCAAATTCTCATACTCCAACTGTGAAGAATAGAAAGAGGAAGTGTTAGTGACTTCAAACCAACCTTTAGTCTTGAAGATAGTGAAGTTACAAATAAGACTGGCACCATTAGGCTTCTGTGCCTGTGCCGTACCCGGAATGTTCAGGAAGTCGAAACGGATAGGACAGATTGCAGTACGACTCTTGTGGTGATATATCAGGCTGTAGTCAGGTTCGTGGTCGTTGTCCTCATCCACCGACATCATAGTGAATGGGGTGGTTCCATTTGCGCCTGTCGGCACGTTGTCTAAGTGGAAGTTTCCAACCAAGACGACCGCATTATCATAGACTGTTGTTCCCGAGCCAAGACCGGTAATGCTGGTTCTAACCTTTTGCCCATTGAATGTGGTTGTATTATCAACCACCTGAGTACCAGTCTGACTTACGCCTTGCTTTCCTGAATAGTCATTCTTGTAAACTACGTCGTAGTTTGCATCAGCGACATATATCGCATTAGCCCAGTAAGGCTCGATGGTGATGGAGGTCACGCCATAGGGCACGTCGAAATAAGCTCCCTGAGAGAAGACACGTTTGCTGACGCTGTAAAGGTCTTTGTTTGAACTCTTGCGGTCGGCATAGTTGTGATCTGGGAAATCCTTGACACCAGTGGTAGGATAGTTTGCAGCGGTGTAGGGGTCGCCAGTAACGGCGGTGATGGCCGTTATCTTCCAACCTGTCACCACTTTGCCACCTGTATAGTTACCTGTACCCACATCGTTGTAATAGGGCAATTGTACTTTGTCGTAGTTATAATTGAAATGGTCGAAGTCCTTGTCGGTACGAGTCAGTTCGAGATAGCTCCTCTTAATACTAGCTCCTGTTGGCTTTGTCTGTCCGCCAGTGGTCTGTGAACCACTGATGGTTACATACAGAACCCGTCTTTGAGCGGGAAGTTTGCCACCTTTGTTGCGTCCAACTGTAGTACTATCAGGTGCATTCTCGAAGTCAGGATTGATAATGGATGGATAGTAGTCTTGAGCCTTCAGGATTGGATATGGATAAGGATCACGCCCATTGATACTTCTATCTGCTGTCTCCAGCACCCATTTTGCCATTTTTTGATCTGCATTTTCTGTAGAATCTGTGGCATAAAAGGCAGCCAACTTCTTATTGCTGTTCAGCAGCAGACGATAGAACTCAAAGCGATTCAAGTACTTTTCCTCTACGGCTAAGGCACTATTGTACTTTTTATTAGTCGCATTCTCAGCACGAGCTTTAAAGGTGGAAGCTGATTCGTATGAATAGTAATTGAAGGTATTCAAACCTCCTTGCAGGTTCGCAATATTATTACCGCCAAAGACGGGCGAGACAGTAGTGCCGCCTGTGATGTCACCATAGAACATACAATTCATCACCATCGTGTTGATACTGGCAGCAGTAGTTGTAGCATTGTTATATCCCACAATACCACCAACATCACTATTATTTCCTCCACTAACATCTGCATAACTAAAGCAGTTGATGACACGAGCAGTGCCATCCAGAAGACCTACCAAACCTCCGACTTTACCAGTACCACTGATAGTGCTGGTATTATTACGTGTGGTGACACCAGTTGTTTCGTCTTTGGTTATGGTGACGGTTCCAAATATGCCGCAATTATAAATACGAGTTGCGCCGTTAGCCTCATTCGCAATAGCACCAGCATTCGTTCCTCCGCTAACTTTGACATCTTTTAGCATGATATTCTTCACCGTTCCCCATTAATCTTGTCAAAGAGGGCATGATTAAATCCTGAGGCTGGCCAAGTAATCACAGGGAATGTTCCGTCTGCCTTGGCTACGCCTTCAAGAGTGCCTTTGAATACTTTATCTGTACCATATAAATTAGCAAGTTTTGATGCAGGAATATCATCCACCAAGATATAACGAATATTTTCGGTAGCCGTTATCTCAGATGCCGGCGTGTTGGAAGTAATTGTTATGGTTTCTCCCGATGTCAATGGAGTGAACGTAGCAGTCACATACACACCGTCATACTGGGCAGGAACCTCGAAGACATAATATGCAGCGTTTGTGCCAGAAATGCTATTGATGATATTCGCAGCAGCTCTCGCGGTTTCATCATTATACATCTTTCCCACAATCTGATTAGCCAAATCAGGTACACGACGGTTTGGCACATTGGCATGACTGGGATCCACCAATGGTTCCACCTTGATGTCATCCGCTGTGATGTAATAGCCAGAAACAGGGGTCACCGTGAGAGTGACCGTCCGATCACTGACACTAACAGCATTGATAGTACCAGTGGTGGTCCCGCCGTCCTTAATTGTGTATGGACTTTGGGTGTCTGAAGTGTTGGCTATCTCTACACTCTGTCCCCACACTTCATTCACTGCCCCAAACAGCAGGGCAGCTAAAATAACCAAACTACGCATGTAATTCATCTTCTCTCGTTTCATACTATATGTCATATTTTCAATTATCTTCAATCTTTCAATTTTCAAATTTTCAACTTACTTCACCATTATCTTCTTTACTCCATTGATATACAATCCCTTGGCTCTTGGCTTACCATTGAGCTTGCGCCCGTCAATCGTGTACCATATATCGTTCTTTCTGTCCATTGTTCCGTTATTCTGTATATCCTTTATTCCAGTATCTTCTCCCCACTTGATTCTCAGACGTGATGGGGCACCTCCGCCGCCACCACCTCCACCTGGAGCTGTCTTCGAAAGATAGACCTTTCCTGCTGATAGGGTATATCCTGTGCCTCCGTTATTCAGCACAAACTCGTTGTTGTAGAGCAGGTAAACACTTCGTGAAGGAATATCCACCCAGTCAGTTTTCACCTCCACCAGCCAGTTGGTACTCGTAGGAGGCGTTTTGTCACTTGCATCCTTTACGATGAACCCATTAGTTTCCTTATTCGTTACCAGCAATACTGGCACTCCCTCAGGTATGTAATTCAGTTGTTCGGGAATGGCCCAATCGCCATCGATGTCTGTGATGATAAATGCTTTCATTCCATCAGGCAAAGCATGTCCCTTTGTGTCGTCTGCGTCCCCTCCTCCAATAGGTTCTGCTACAAACGTGGCTGACCATTCTTCCCGGTTGGCATCAGTGGTAAAGTGTACAATGGCATTCCTAATGGCTAATGTACCAGTATAGTTACCCGTACCAGAGATTGTTTTACTAGAATACTTTGTGCCTGGTATCTCATCGCCAATAGTATAATCTTCATTTTTAGTTAAAGTATGCGTGCCATACTTCAGAATCACCTCACCGCCTTCATCGAAACTGAGGGTAAAGCCCTCAGCAAGAGTACCGTCACCGATGGATTTATTTTTGATAGTCAGTGTGCCATTCACGGCAGTAACCGAGTAATTACCAACCGCTGTGGCTGCTCCGGTAGTCACTGCAATACCATCTACGGTGCTTATAACATTAGGTTGGGTGCCAACATTGGTAATAGTACTTCCTGGGGTCATGACAACCGTGAAGGTGTGTGTGTCGCCTTCCACTAAAGCACTAGGAGTGAAACCACTTTCTGTAAGCGGTGTACCATCATAATCCTTAGAGGCATCATTGGCTGTGATGGTCACTGCTTTCGGATTAACGGTCAGTGTGCCATTCACGGTAGTAACCAAGTAATTACCAACCGTCGTTTCAGGGCCGGTTGTCACTGCTGTTCCATCTACGGTGCTTATAACATTAGGTTGGGTGCCAACATTGGTAATAGTACTTCCTGGGGTCATGACAACCGTGAAGGTGTGTGTGTCGCCTGTCTCTAACTCGCCAGAAGTGAAACCACTTTCTGTAAGCGGTGTACCATTATAATATTTGGAGGCACTATTAGCTGTGATGGTCACTGCTTTCGGAACAATGGTAAATTCCGTTACAGGCACATTCCATATATACCAAGCGTCAGTATCATCGTTATCAGTAATGGTGACACTGGCTGTTCCCGCATTGATGTTGTTGCTACTATATGCCACAGTGTAGGTGGCAGGTGACGTCGGAGCTACGGTTTCGCCAATTGAAACACTTGTTACACTTGGTTCCCATGCTGTACCTTTATATGTATAAGGTCCCGCAGCCAACGTGACGTCTGGTTTGTTAAGCAGAGTGATGACATCGGAATTAGAACCGTCTGTCTCATCGTTCTTCAGTTTTGCATAAGCCTTGATGCGGTGTCGGCTTGATGAAGTCCAACTTTGTTCGGTATACTTAGTGGGTGTTACCTCATCGTCTGTGGGGTCGTCACCATCAATAGTAAAGTAAATTTCTGATGCGTTTGTAACGCATGAAAGGGTAATGTTCTCTCCAACTTTAGTAAATACAGGATTCATACATTTCACTTCTGTTTCGACTAGGCTAAACGTCCATCGTGAACCGTTTCCGTCATCATAGAAAGTTCCAAGTATGTCTTTACCTGCACGTCTGTTGATACAGTTGAATCCCTCATTGTTGCTTACTCGGTTGATTGCTTTTGTGTTATCTACAATTGGCCTTGGGATTATATTGTAGCCTGTTTCGGTTTGAACAATCACGAAATGTGACCATTGCTCATTGGCACCTGTCACAGATGGCAAACCTAATTGGAGAACATTGCTCTCATAGTTCCTTCCATTACCGTTATAATAGAGTTTTTGACCAGAATAAGCATTCTCAAAAGTATAAAAATCCAACAAGTCGTTACCGTCATCTGCAATCTTTTTGATAACCCACATCGTCTTACGCTCGTCAATCCCTGTTGGCAGCTCTTGACTTTTCACATCACCATCATTGTTCAAAATAATGGGCCTTGTACTATGACTAAGAGAATATATCTTGTAATAATACGTATGACTGTCGTCTGATACATTTGTAAATGGAGCATCTTCCCACTGGGGCAGGTTTGCTGCGTTATAAGGAATAATATCCCAGCGGGAAGTAACATCGCCAACACTTCCTGCAAGTCTGGCGGGTGTCAGGCCCGCATCATTGTTTCCCGTAATATATTTGGAGACGGACTGGTTTTGACCTTTGGGAATCAAGTTAAAGCTTTCAGAATCATAAGCTGTGATTCGGAACTTATAACCATCATCACTATCGCTTTTGCTGCTTTTCAAGAAGATATATTTATTGGAATTATCAGTTGTCGTATAATACAGATACCATCCGTTAGCATCAACAATATAATAGTAACCCTCTTCAGCATACTCAAAATGCCATGCCATTGTCGAACATGGCACATTTAGCGCGCTAACATATTTAGTATTATTATCAACCGAAACATTCGGAATCATATTATAGAACTTGCAATTCTTACTTTGGATGATATAATTGTGCGTGGAGCCAAGAAAGAATGGCGGTGTGAATGTGGCAACACCAGACTCCCTTCCATTGATAATGGAGATAGCCTTAATAGTGGTCACATCATCAGCAGGGTCGAAAGCGCCGTTATATGGATTTGAGGAAGTAGTAGGCGTAGAGTCATCGGTAGTGTAGTATATCGCTGTAGCAAAGCCCGTATGGTCTGTAATTTCAACCATACTACTTGTATTAAAACGTATGATTGGCGGAGAAACAAAGTCTTCGCTCTGCACAAATGTCCATTGCGCTCCAGTATTGTATCTACTATTCGCAGTCTTCAATGCGTTATCATTATTCTCCGTATACAAACTGATATTAGCTTGGTTTACCACATCTTTCAGCAACTTGGGAATAATATTGTATGGAGTATCAGTATTTGCCGTCTTTACGATAACGAACTTATATTTATCAGCCTCTTCAGAGTTATATTCTAACGTCTTGACAGCATTTCCGCTGCCAGCTGCTGTTCCTGAATAATACATGTATTTACCCGTTTCTCCATTTATAAGATAATAATAGGTTAACCATGTATCAGTGTCATCAGTCACTTTTACCAGATACCAATTCACCTGTCCATCTGTCTCGGAAGTCGTTGTAGAGACATAGCCGTCCGCTCTTGAAGAAGTGATATGTCGTGATTGGCTAACACTCTGAATCTTATAATACTTTAAATCTTCAACTCCTGTTGTTGCAAATTCAATGGCAGATAGTGCTCGCTTTGCATCATCAGTGCTGGGGCAGGGCTTGAAAATCCATCGGGCTCTCTGATGTACAAAATTACCATCATTATCAGCATTGCCACTTATCTGTATAGGATTAGTATGATTATTACCACTATTTTTATAGAGGTCACGGGCGATATCTTTTTTGGGTAAAATAATCAATCCTGGTAAATCAGTAAACTCTACACCTTTTCTGTCCTCCGCTTGCTGATACTTGAACTTATAGTATTCTTTTTCATCATCATTGGCACTCTCAAAAACACTGCTGCTTTTCACATAAAGATTATAATTCGAGTCATAATACAAATAGAGGTAACTTCCTGGAGTAGAAGTGTTATTGCACAGATAATAATATTGGGTCTCTGTTGCTTCATCAAATCCAGCGTCCATGAAATGCCATACAGTAGCGTTACCCGGAATGTTCGTCGTAGTTACTTGCGTATTATTATTAACGACAGCACCTGGTGTCATATAAAAGTGGTCACTTTCAACGCTTGCAATCATGTAATCATGGCTATCGCCCATGACAACATGCAATTCAGCAATTTCAGAAGTCTCCCAAGTGTCTTTGACGGCACAAGCCCTTACATTAGAGACACCACTTGCAGAAAAGCCTGTTTCACCCTGAGTATATTCTTGTCGATTTGCATTGCTACCATCTGAGGGATCCGACCCATCTGTTGTATAGAAAATAGTAATGCCTTCATCTTCAGAGACAGGATAAGTTATCTTAATACTACCATTATTCTCCTTGATTAAGGGCATAGAGCATTGGGCAGGAGCTTCTACAATATACCAAAGAGAACCAGCTTCTGACGTCGGATTTGTTACATAGTAACCTATAATACCTAAAGTTTTTAAACCATTATTTTTGTAATTTAACTGATTGCCGTTTGCAACATTCAAGTATCCATCTGTGATATTATTAATTTTTATATTATAATATTTATGGTTTGCAGCATCCCTTGCTGTCAAAACGAACAAAGCCTTATTATCGCTGTTTGGGGTAGTCCTTTCAAGATGAACCCTGAAACGATTTTCCGCCATTCCGTCAACTTTATCGTTCAGAATCAAATATTTACCCGTATTATTATGGATCAGGTAAATACCTCCTGTTGTATTCTTGACTCTCCAAATAGAGTTGGCATCACGTTTTGTTTTGTAAGTTGTCAAGAATGGCTGTTCAATATTATTATTCAAGAACTCCTTGGCTGGAACCCAATAATAGCAATCATTAACATCTGTTGAGTTATACTCTCTACTGCTGACAATATAATAAAATCCATCAGCCTCATCAGCCTGTCCCCACGCACCATTAACTCCCACCGTCATCATCAGCAGAAGGAGGAAAACGTGCAGTACGCCCCAAGGCGCACTGCAGTACGTCTTAAGGCGCACTCGAGTACGCCCTAAGGCGCATTGCTCTTCGTTCCTTGTATGTAGTATCATATCTTTCATCATATATTGTGTCATATTGTAATCATCCGGATAGTTATATCATTCTGTATAAGCGTCCTTCGTTTTGTTAATCTCCTTGAGGTTATCCTTAATGTCATGCAATGTCAGTTTGATAACTACAGCATCATTGTTCATCAGAATCATATCTCTGTTTTGTCTGATTTGCTCTATGGTAGCATTTTTAAATGCCTGGCAAATCTCAGACACAACTCCTGCATATACACCGCGTTTCACTTTCAACAGTGCGGCCATGCGAATTCTGAATGATGTGACGCTGACAAACTGTATCATGGTTGCATTGGTAAATTCGTGAAATCAAGGTTGTTCAGCATAGCCATTGTTGCCTGAAGCTCTTCATTCTTAGGGGCATTGACCCTGAATGCTTTAATGTCGTGATCAAGTTCTTCAAGGTCTGCAATCTGCTGACGCATCCTGTTATTATATGGTTTTAGTTCTTTGCGGTTAAGACTATCTTGCCGCAGGGCTTTCAGCGTACTGATAAGCACCTTTAACTCTGGACCGAACAGGCGATAATCGTTTTCAGAGATAGTCGGGAACTCGTCATGCAGGCGGTCGCTCAGTTTATCCACCTCATTCAGTAAACGAGCCAACTCGCCTCGTCTCTCCACAAACATTGGAGAGGCAATCCTCATTCTGCGATCGAAAGATTTTCTTCCGATTTGTCCAATATGTTTTGATATTACTTGAGTCTGGCACATAACTTTTATATTTTTTGCAAAAATAACTCTTTTCTACGAAACTTCCAAATAATTAACACAGCACATCGTCAATCTTCTCTTGGCTCCATTGCCCTTCATCCCATAACCGATCCATCTCTTTATCGATTTTTTTTGCATAGTATGAACAGATAAGGTCATTTAGTTCTTTGACCTCTTGCTCTGTGGTAAAATGCGATAACAAACGCATGATACCCAATTGTGCCTTGTTAAGTCCTACATTTTGTTCCATATAATCATCTATCATCTATTATCTCTAAATTCTACATTCAGTTTTTTCACCTTTCACCTTTCACCTTTCACCTCTCTAGCCAGCTCCTAGGCTGCTTCTAGGCTGCTCCTAGCCATACTCTAGGCTGCTTCTAGGCTCGCTCATGAGTATGCTTAGAGTATGCCAACACCTTGCCAACACCTTGCCATCTCCTTGCCAACACCTTGCCATCTCCTTGCCATCTCCTTGCCAACACCTTGCCATCTCCTTGCCATCTCCTTGCCAAATCGCTTTGATCTCAGCGGCAGAACCGTGGGAAACCGCCCAGCGCTGTTGGGCGCTATCGCTTCCACCAGTCATCAGCGGTGCGGCAGAGGGCTTGAGCCAAGCAGTTCATCGTCTTGCATTCCGCAACTGTGATTCCCTCGTCTTTGAGGCGGTAGCGGTATTCCCACGGCGTGACGAGGAGTAGCTGGCCTTTTGCACAGCGCTCGATGCGCTCTGCCGAGGGGTGGAACACCTCTGGGAAGCCGTTATCTGCGATGAGAATCACGGGGTAACCGTGATTAACGGCTTCATCGATGATGGCCTGTTCGCCTTTAGCGATGCGGGGCGATACGAGCACGGCTCCTGCCTGTGCAGCATCGAGGCATCGCTCCTGCTGTTGGGCAAGCCGCCTCGCATCCTTGCGGTGGCACACCACCGGCAGGCATTGCTGGTTCAGCAGCTTGCGATTGCCGTAGCTGTCGCAGTCAATCTGCCCCTCTGCGAGAAGCAGATGGTGCTGCAGGGCAGCGAGGGTTTCGGGCGTGAGCTGCGACGGAGCGCATTCGCGCTGCAGGTAGCCCTTGAGGGCTGAGAGCTTGAGGGCGGTGTTGATGCCTCCTCGCTGTGGCTGCAGCCATGCGCGGTTGCTGGTGCGCATAAGGCGGCTCCGTGGGTTGCCCTTGATATAGGCGCGTTGCTGCTCCAGCTGCGCCTCATCGATCGGCATCACATCGCAGTAGCCTTCGGAGAAGAGGGGCTGGCGACCGCTGGTGCCGTTGGAGGG
>Ga0247611_10003811_pt1 | contig 21806 bp, 17 predicted proteins | sample 177DNAGHGhighgp2_FD_192422 | JGI IMG/M metagenome (GOLD analysis project Ga0247611, IMG submission 192422) | Sheep rumen microbial communities from Palmerston North, Manawatu-Wanganui, New Zealand - 1770 DNA GHGhigh gp2 | ecosystem: Host-associated > Mammals > Digestive system > Stomach > Rumen... | reverse complement strand
AGCGTATCACTCCGTCTTCGTAGTCGGCCTGCAGCCACACACGGCTCTGGCAGCCGTCTATCAGGTTGCTCTCCACCTTGTACTGTTCGTCCAGCGGCTCCTGTTCGTTGCCCAGGTCAATCAGCAGTTGGTACTTGTCCATCCAGTCGTCAAAACCGGAGAACTCCTCTATAATCTCGTCTTGTATCTCGTTAATGGTTGCCATAATTCTCAACTTTCAATTCTCAACTGTCAACTCTCAACTATCTTGAACAGTTTGTCGCTTGGACGGACCTTCTCAGGCACCTTGATGCTGACGCGTGTACCCTGCTGGGCCGTCTGGATGCTGCTGTCATCATCGTGAATCTCATCCACGGTGACATACAGCGCTCCCGTCGTGGGCCCCGTAATGAGCATCTTGTCACCCACGGAGAAGGTGTCGGCCTCTACCGTAAACTCTGCCACACCCAAGCGCGAGAAGTACTTCACGCCCTTGCCGATATACTGCTTGCGCTCGGTGGCGTTCGAACCGTAGTTCTTGTTCCACTCGCCCAACAGCTGTCCCTGGTAGTAGCCGTCCCAGAAACCGCGGTTGAAGACCGTTGCCAGCCGTTCGTCCCACTGGTCCTTCTTCTCCTCCGTAAAGGTGTTGTCCAGCACGCTCTGGATGGCCTCGCGGTAGCACTGTACCACCGTCAGCACATATTCCGGTCCGCGGGCACGACCCTCAATCTTGAATACCCGCACCCCGCTCTTCATCATGCGGTCAATGAAGCGGATGGTCTTCAGGTCCTTGGGCGACATGATGTACTTGTTGTCAATCTCCAGCTCCGTACCCGTCTCGCGGTCGGTGACGATGTACGAGCGGCGGCATATCTGCATACAGGCCCCCCGGTTGGCCGAGCGCCCCGTGTTGTCCAGGCTCATGTAGCACTTGCCGCTGATGGCCATGCACAGGGCTCCGTGACAGAACATCTCGATGCGCACCAGCTCACCGCTGGGCCCCGTGATGTGCTGTTCCTCTATCTGGCGGTAGATGTCAGCCACCTGGTCCAGGTTCAGCTCGCGTGCCAGCACCACCACATCGGCAAACTGGGCGTAGAACTTCAGCGCCTCGATGTTCGAGATGTTCAGCTGTGTCGAGAGGTGAACCTCCACACCCTTCTGCCGGCAGTAGGTCATCACTGCCACGTCACTGGCTATGATGGCTGAGATGTCAGCCTCCTTGGCTGCGTCCACTATCTGGCGCATCAGCTCCAGGTCCTCGCCATAGATGATGGTGTTCACCGTCAGGTACGACCTTACGCCGTGCTCCCTGCACGTGGCGGCAATCTCGCGCAAGTCGTCAATGGTAAAGTGGTTGGCCGAGTGCGACCGCATGTTCAGCTGTTCCACGCCGAAGTACACGCTGCCCGCCCCAGCCTTCAGCGCAGCAGCCAGCGAGTCACGGCTCCCCACAGGAGCCATAATCTCAAAGTCCGATAGTTCCATCATTCGTCCTTATTCGTAATTTCAGGCTGCAAAGGTACGAATACTTTCGCAATCTGCCAAACGTTTCGGCAGATTCTCTTTCTCTGGCCAAAAACAAGGTGATAATAACACGAAAAGACCACACTCTGCTATAGCTTAGATGGTCTTTAAGAAATGTTCCAAGCCCTGGAACGTTATATTCCACGGCTTGGAACATTTTTTGTAGTGCACTCTAAAACTTATTGGTCCTCAGTCTGCGCTGTCACGAGAACTTGATGGTTCCCTGGACGGGTTCTGTGGTGGGTGCGTCGGGGGTGTCGGGACGGACGACGTCGCCGCTGGCCTGTGAGTAGATGCTGTCCAGAATCTCGCGGGTGCGCTTGTAGGTGGGTGTCTGCTCGACGGCTGAGATGACATCGTCGTTGTCAAGGTCGTCGGGACGGAACAGGTAGATGTGGGGACGGCGCTTGTAGCGCTTGCTGGCGCTGTCGCCGCCATAGTAGCGGTTGCGACGGTCCTGACGCTGTGCCTCGAGCTCCTGCTCGGCGGCAATGCGGGTGGCCTCCTCCTGGGTGTTGAGGCGCTGGCGGTGCTGTGACATGCCGTCTACGCGGTCGATGCCGAAGCCTGTGGCCAGGATGGTGACCTTGACCTTCTTGCCCAGCTCGGGGTCGGTGGCGAGTCCCCACTTGATTTCGAAGTCGTTGCCGAACCTGCTCATGAACTCGTTGACATCGTTCATCTCTTCCATCATCAGGGAGTCCTTGCCGTCCTTGCCGCCGGCAAAGGTGATGGAGAGGAGTATCTTCTTGGAGTTGAAGACATCGTTCTCGTTGAGCAGGGGTGAGTTGAGGGCATCCTCAATGGCCTTGCGCACACGTCCCTCGCCTTCGCCGTAACCGGTAGACATGATGGCTACGCCTCCGTCCTTGAGGACGGTCTTGACGTCGTTGAAGTCGAGATTGATGAGTCCGTGTACGGTGATAATCTCGGCAATGGACTTGGCGGCTACGCTTAGGGTATCGTCAGCCTTGCCGAAGGCGTCGAGCACGGTGAGCTCGGGATATATCTCGCGCAGGCGCTCGTTGTTGATGACCAGCAGGGCGTCGACATGCTTGTTCATCTCCTCCACGCCGTCGAGTGCCTGGTCAATCTTACGGTCACCCTCGAAACGGAAGGGGATGGTGACGATGCCCACGGTCAGGATGCCCATCTCCTTGGACACACGGGCAATAACGGGTGCAGCACCGGTGCCGGTGCCGCCGCCCATGCCGGCGGTGATGAAGGCCATGCGGGTGCCGTCGTTGAACATCTTCTTGATATCCTCCAGGCTCTCCTCGGCGGCAGCCCGCGCCTTCTCGGGACGGTTGCCGGCCCCCAGTCCTTCCTTGCCTAACTGCAGGTGTACGGGTACGGGTGAGTCGTTGAGTGCCTGATTGTCAGTATTACAGAGCACAAAGGTTACGTCGTGTATGCCTTCGCGGTACATATGGTTGACGGCATTGCCGCCGCCGCCGCCTACGCCGACTACCTTGATGATGCTATTCTCTCTTTCGGGCTCGCCAAAGTCGAGCAATACATTGTTGTCCATCATAAAAATCAGTCCTCCTTTTTTATTCTTCTTCTTCAATCATTTTCTCACCAAACTTCTTCAGGCCCTTAAAGGCTTTGTTCCAGAAGGAGTTCTCCTTCTTGCGCTGAGCCTCCTCACGAGCCTTGGCCTCGGCCTCCTCGCGGGCTTTGCGCTCTTCTTCCTCCTTCTTGCGCTGGGCTTCCTCCTCAGCACGGCGAATCTCCTCCTGAGTGCGGACGACACCAGCCGGCGTCTCCGTTGCCTGACGGGCGCGACGCTGTTCTGGAGTCTCTGCCTGGGCAGGACGCTGGGGGGCGAAAAGATCGACATTGGGATTGATCTCGCCTCCGGCGCAGTTGATATCGCCTTTTGCCAACAGTCCCAGCACGGTGTTCATCATTGCATCGTGTGCCGTAATCTCAGGAATGGTAGAGATGATGGTCTGGGTAACGAACTTGGCAATGCGTATTTTCTCGATGTGGGTATAGTTCACGAAGGCTTTCTCTATATTCTTCATGTTAGAGCCTCCGCCTGTCAGGATAATACCACCCAGAAGCTTGTCACAGTATTCCTCGGGCACCTGACACCAAACGTTGGCAACAATTTCCTCGAGACGTCCCTCAACTATCTCGATGAACTTGCGTACCTCGACCTGACGGTCCTGGTCGATAGAGTACTTCATGTTGTTGTCAATATCGTTATTGTCAGTATAAGCCGAGGCGTACTTGAGTTTCATCTTCTCGGCATCGCCCTCCTCCATCTGGAGTGAGGCAATGTCCTTGGTGATGTTGTTGGAGCCCAAGGGAATAACTGCCAGATGGCGCAGAATGTTCTTCGAGTAGACGCTGACCGTAGTGGTATCGGCACCCAAGTCGACCAAGGCACAGCCCGAACGGCGCTCGGCCTCGGTCAGCACGCTGTCAGCCAGTGCCAACGGAGCCAGATACATCTCGGCCACATTGATGCCTGCCGCCTCGAAACACTTGTTGAGGTTCTTGTAGAACGACTTGCGCTGCAGGATGTTCAGGAAGTTGCCCTCAATATGTGAGCACTGGATGCCAACGGGGTCAAGCTGATACTGTGAGTCAACCTTGTACTCCTGAACTGCAGCATCGAGAATCTCCTGGTCAGGATACTTCATATTACGGTTGTCATCCATCAGTTCGATGACCATATCCTGTGTGACGAGTGTCTCACCGGTCAGGTCCTTCGAAATAAGATTGCGAACAGAGCGGATAGACTGTCCGCCCACACCTACATACACCTGTGTGATAGCCGTCTTGAGTTGTTTCTCAAGGCGGTTGACGATGCTGGTGAGGCACTGGGCAGTCTTGTCGATATTGTAAACCACACCCTTGCGGATACAGGCAGAAGCGTCCTCCTTGACACAGGCAAGCACCTGAATGCTGCCGTCAAGGTTCTTCTTGCCAGCGATACCGGTCATCTTGGATGACCCCAGTTCAATTGCTACGATAAAATCCTTTGGCATCTTGTTACGTCTTTATTTTATTTTTACTCTTTTACTCTTCTTACAGATAATCTGGTTGTCGAACTCCACGCTGATATAGGAATACTTGTTCCATCCAGCCTGTGAAAGTCCGTATTTATAGAACTTTTCCAGCCTGTCGAACTTACGACTGAGTCCGGTAGGCTGTCCGAGATAGACAATATGGTCACCCACACGGGGTATCATCTCGATGGTGCCGTCGCTGAGCACATGAATCTGCTCAGCCTGATAGAACCAGAGCTTGTGCTTGATGAGGAAATTGCCCACACGGCTCAGCACCTTCTGGGCATAGTTCTTCGTGATGGCACCTGTGGCAATGACCATGTCGCTGACATATTGTGTATTGGGCATGATGTTTCCGTAGGTATCGACATAATAGTCGTCACCGTTATCAGCCTTCACACGGATGACGGGCAGGCGCTGTGACAGATTGATGTTGACACGCCCGGTCTGGGTCTTGTAGCACTGCGCTGTCTCTACAAACGGGTTCTGAAGCAGCATTTCCTCTATCTTACGCCCCTCCACCTGGTCAATGGGATCGCCTAAGGGATAGAGCTGCGTACGAATCAGTTGGGTCTTTACCTCGTCGGCATTGAGGAATCCGCGAACAGGGCCCTCCTGAATGTTGATATTGACTTCGGAGCACACGTTATTGAGCTCGTCAGGGCGATTGAACGCCGTGACAGCCAATAGGAGATAGGCAGCGATAGCAATGTCTGCCACAATGATAGCCGATTTTTTCCAGTCGATGCTCACGATGATAATATCTATTTTTACAGTTTACTCTTCAGCAATTCGGTCATCTGGGGCACCTGGTTGTCCAGGTCGCCGGCTCCCAGCACGATGAGCACATCGAAGGAACGGCTCTTGACGAGATCCAGCACCTGGCTCTTGTTGACGAGCTGCTTCTCGATGCCCGGACGCAGGTTGTCGTAGATGAGCTGTGAGGTAACCCCCTCAATGGGTTGCTCACGAGCGGGATATATCTCTGTCAGGATGACCTCGTCCAACAGGCTCAGCGCGTCGGCAAAGTCGCGGTAGAAGTCACGCGTGCGGGTGTAGAGGTGAGGCTGGAAGATGGCCGTGACGTGGCGGTTCTTATACAGCTCACGAATGCTGCGTGCACTCTGGTAGATTTCTTTCGGATGATGTGCATAGTCGCTGAGGAACACCAGACGGTCGGTCTTGATCTTGAAGTCGAAACGGCGCTCCACTCCTTCGTAGGTTTTCAGTCCCTGACGCAGCTCCTCGGCAGTACAGCCAGCCAACTGAGCCATAGCCATGGCAGCAATGCCGTTCTCGATGTTAATGGGTACGGGCTGACCTAACTCCACATTCCGGACGGTCTCGATGGGCGAGATGAAGTCGAACGTAATCTCACCGTTGTCAATACGGATGTTCTCGGCATGGAAGTCGCCCTCGGCCAGTGCATAGTCGTAACGGCGCACGCCGCTGGGCAGATGCTCTTGCATCTCCAGATCGCGGTGGATGATGAGTGCTCCTTCGGGCTGGATAAGCTCTGTGTAGTGGCGGAAACTCTCCAGATAGGCTTCCTTGGTGCCATAGATGTCCAAATGGTCTGGGTCTGTAGCCGTAATAACCGTCATATAGGGTGACAGCCAATGGAACGAACGGTCGAACTCATCAGCCTCGATGACCACGTAATCGCTATCAGAGAGAATATAGTTGGTACCATAGTTCTTGGAGATACCTCCCAAGAAGGCGTTGCAGTCGAGATGGCTCTGGTGCATGATGTGAGCACACATGGTTGACGTCGTGGTCTTGCCATGAGTACCGGCGACACAGAGACCCTTATGCTGGCGCGTCAAGGTTCCCAGCACCTGGGCTCGCTTCTGGATATCGAAGCCTTCCTTGCGGAAATACTGCAGTTCCTGATGATCGTCAGGGATGGCAGGTGTATAGATGACCTGACAGGTGGCTGGGTGGCGACAGGCTTCCGGAATCAGGCTGACATTCTCTTCATAGTGAATCATCATGCCTTCCTGCTCCAGCTGGCGGGTGAGCGTGCTGGGTGTCTTATCGTAACCGGCTACGACGAGTCCCTTCTTCAGAAAATAGCGGGCAATGGCACTCATGCCGATGCCTCCGGCTCCTACGAAATAGACTGCTTTGATATCCTTAATTTCCATTGTTTGCTAATTTTAATACTTCTTTGGCAATAATCTCTGCTGAAGACGGCAAAGCCATCTTGAGTATGTTCTCGTGCAAGCTCTGCAGCTTGGCATCGTCGTTAACCGTGTCAATGGCCAAGGGGAGCAACAGCTGAGGGGCCTCTGCATCCTTGACATAGAGGGCAGCCTGCTTGTTGACCAGAGCCAGTGCATTCTTGGTCTGATGGTCTTCGGCCACATTAGGACTGGGCACCAGAATGACGGGTTTGCCCAACAGACAGAACTCGCTGATGGAACCGGCACCGGCACGGCTTACCACTACGTCGGCAGCCTTGTAGGCAGCTCCCATGTCGCTGATGAAGTCGGTGACCACCAGATTGTCGGGTTTGCCTTCTTCCTTTTCCAGACGTTCCATAATCTTGTCGTAATAGTATTTGCCTGTCTGCCAGACAAACTGTACTTCGCTATTGCGAATCTGGTCAAGATGAGTCATGACACTCTCGTTGAGTGTGCGGGCTCCCAGGCTGCCACCGACTATGAGTACGGTCTTCTTGGAAGCATCCAAGCCGAAAGCACGCAAGGCATCAGCCTTGGACACGGTGGTATCGAGCAACTGCTGACGGACAGGATTGCCGGTCAACATAATTTTGTCCTTAGGGAAGAAGCGCTCCATACCCTCGTAGGCCACACAAATCTTTGCGGCTTTCTTAGCCAGCAGCTTATTGGTAACGCCGGCATAAGAGTTCTGTTCCTGCAACAGGCAGGGGATGCCGGCAGCAGCGGCCATATTCAGCGTCGGACCGCTGGCATAGCCACCCACCCCCACAGCAACCTGCGGGCGGAAGTCCTTGATGATTTTACGGGCCATGCGCTGGCTCTTCCATATCTTGTAGAGTACCTTGATATTCTTCAGCAAGTTCTTGCGGTCAAAACCCTGAATGGGCAGACCCTTGATTTCATAGCCTGCAGCCGGCACGCGCTGCATCTCCATACGCCCTAAGGCTCCCACAAACAGAATCTTGGCATCTGGTTGCATTTGCTTGATGGCATTGGCAATAGAAACAGCCGGAAAGATGTGTCCTCCCGTACCGCCTCCGCTGATGATAACCCTTAATTCGTTACTCATGATGATACCTATTTTCTTCGTTTTCTATATTAGCTTGCAAATTTACTACTTTTTATTGAATTTAAGCCACATTTGAACTTAATTCTTTTTCTCTTTTCATTTTTGCTGAACGGCTGACGCTCAGAATGGTCCCGATATAGGCACAATTGATAATTGTCGACGTACCGCCTTTGGAAATGAGCGGCAAGGGCTGACCGGTAACAGGGGCCAGTCCGACAGCCACCATCATGTTGAAGGTAGCCTGTACCACGAGCAGCAATCCCAAACCCATAGCCAGAAAAGCGGGGAAATTGTTCTCGCATTGCGAAGCGATACGGGCACAACGATAGAGCAGGATAATATATAGGAATACTACAAAGGAAGCCCCTAAAAGGCCCAGTTCTTCAATGACAATGGCAAAGATGAAATCAGAAAAAGCCTGTGCCAGAAAGTCACGTTCAACCGATTTACCTGGTCCCTTACCCACAACACCACTGGACACGATGGCAATGTTTGCATGTGCTACCTGAGCATCTTTATCCAAATCATAATCCTGAGGCGCCACATCGTCCTTGCCGAACTTAAGAATACGCGCCTTCCAAGTATCAGCACGGTGGAGCAGTTTTTCTATCTTGCTCTTCTTCTTGGGCTGTTCCAGTTGTTCTGTCTTAGTCAACTGTTTATTGTCTTCCTCTACGGCATTATCATGGCCGACAATCATGACCATAGCTACAGCAAAAACTACCATAAACACCAATACGCCCAACAGTTTCCCCATCTGACGTAAAGGTACAAGGCCGATGAACATCATCAGAATGACGACACCGAAAAGCAGGGCTGCCGTCGACAAATTCTCTACGCCAATCATAGCACACGTAGGTATGGTAATCCACAATATCCACTTAAATGCCTGACGGTCTGCACCATTCTCACGCTGCATAGCAGCCAGTATCTGTGCTACGGCCAGGACAACAGTGCCTTTGGCAATTTCCGACGGTTGGATGGTAAACGGCCCGATACGTATCCATCGGGAAGCATCATTCGCACTCTCACCGCCACCCAATATGACAATGAACAACATTAAGCCCGTAATGAGCAATAAGAAAGGAGTCAGCAACTTGAAATAACGACAGGGAATGTTTAGGGTAATGATGGCAACCACCACACCGGTAACTATTGTGAAAGCATGGTAGGCAATAGGACCGATGTAGTTCTGGCTCTTATAGGTCAGTCCGCTGGAAGCCGAGAAGACTTCCACAATACTGATCATGCAGAGGAAGAAGAACACCATCCAGATGACCTTGTCGCCTTTGAAGATTCTGCCTATTTTCTTGTTCATTTACAGATTTCTTGCTAATTCCTTAAATTGTTCACCACGGTCTTCCATATTCTTGAAGAGGTCAAACGAGGCACAGCAGGGTGAGAGCAACACGGTCATGCCCGGCTCAGCCAGCTCGTAACAGGCCTGGACACACTCTTTCATGGAGTGGGTGTCGCGAACGGGGATACCCAACTGGTCGAAATTGTCGTGTAGCTTCTGGTTGTCAGCTCCTAAATAGACCAGTCCGGCACACTTCTCCTTGACCAGCGGTATAATAGGAGCATAGTCGTTACCCTTGTCCTTACCGCCAATGATAAGTATGGTCTTGGTCTTCATGGACTCCAGGGCATACCAGCAAGCGTCCACGTTAGTAGCCTTTGAGTCGTTGATGTATTGTACGCCGCGGACGGTACATACCTTCTCCAGACGGTGCTCGACACCGGGGAAGTCGCTGAGTGACTTACGGATGACCTCCTTCTTGATGCCTGCGATGTTAGAGGCGATACCGGCAGCCAGTGAGTTGTAGATATTATGTTTACCCGTCAGACTCAATGACTCCTGTTCCATATTAAAGGGCTCCGGCTGTTCTATTTTGTATTGGCCTTCCTCGATGTAACCGATACTGCCTTTCTCCTTCAACTCAGAGAACGGGTACTGAATAGCTTGAATGTTATACTTCTCCAGTTCTCCCTTGATGACGGGATCATCATTCCAATAGATGAAAGCGTCCTCCGAAGTCTGATTCTGAATGATACGCATCTTGGCATCAACATAGTTCTGCATCTTGAAGTCATAGCGATCCAGATGGTCAGGCGTGATGTTAAGCAACACAGCGATGTTGGCACGGAAGTCGTACATATTGTCGAGCTGGAAAGAACTGAGCTCGATGATGTAGTATTCGTGCGGTTCCTCTGCCACCTGCAATGCCAGCGAGTTGCCGATATTGCCGGCCAATCCAGCATCATAGCCTGCAGCCTTGAAAATATGGTAAATCAGGCTCGTGGTGGTAGTCTTACCATTAGAGCCGGTAATGCAAATCATCTTCGAGTCCGTATAACGACCTGCAAACTCTATCTCACTGATGATATGGATGCCCTTCTCCTTGATTTTGACAATCATAGGAGCAGTATCGGGAATACCTGGACTCTTGATAATCTCGTCGGCATTCAGGATTTTCTCCTCAGTATGGAGACCTTCCTCCCAAGCTATCTGATGGTCGTCCATCAGTTTCTTATACTTTTCCTTAATCTTCGACATATCCGAGACGAACACGTCGAATCCTTGTTTCTTGGCCAGGACAGCAGCTCCTGCACCACTCTCGCCGGCTCCTAATATTACTATTCTACTCATCTTTTCTCTTCGTTATCTTATCTTGAGTGTTATAATCGTTAATGCTGCCAATATGATGGTCACTATCCAGAAACGGATGGTAATCTTGGACTCATGGAACGGACGGTGAGGCCAGCCCTTCAGAATATAGGTGCTGGTCTGGTCGAGTTGTGAATCCAAACGGCGGAAAGTATCGTGGATAGGTGTTGCACGGAACACGCGAACACGTTTGCCTCTACGCTTCTGCAACTTGAACCACTGGGTCTGTATGATGACGCTCAGGCTTTCAATGAAGAAGATGCCACACAACAAGGGAAGCATCAATTCCTTATGGATAATGAGGGCACAGACACCAATGATGCCACCAATGGTCAGTGAACCCGTATCGCCCATGAAAATCTGGGCAGGGAAGGCATTGTACCACAGGAAACCTATCATGGCACCGATGAAGGCACTCAAGAACACGACTAACTCCTGACTGCCGGGGATATACATAATATCGAAGTAGGCCGCATAGACAATGTGCGACGATATATAGGCAAAAATGAGCAAGGCCACACCAATGATAGCAGAGTTACCTGCACACATACCGTCCATGCCGTCATTGAGGTTGGCACCATTCGAGACTGCGGTCACTACAATGATGGTCATGATGACAAAGAGTATCCAGCCTGCAGCCACCTTATACTCACCAAGGAATGACATCACACTGGAGTAGTTCAGATTGTGGTTCTTGATGAATGGAATAGTAGTCTGCAGAGACTTGACGGCTTCTGGGTTATGCTTGATAACCACCTCTTGGTTCTGCTGAGCCTCTGAAATATTCTCACGGACTACAGCGTCAGGACTCAACCAGAGTGTCAGACCGACGATGAAGCCGATTGACACCTGACCGATAATCTTATAGATACCTTTCAGACCATCCTTGTTCTTACGGAATATCTTGATATAGTCGTCCATGAAACCCAGAAAGCCCAGCCATATCGTCGTGATAATCATGAGCAACATATAGATGTTCCTGATTCGTCCCAGCAGGATTACCGGCACCAGAATGCTCACAATGATGATGATGCCACCCATAGTGGGAACACCTTTCTTTTGTTCGCCAAAGGGGTCGATGCTGGGATCACGTGCTGTCTCTGAGATGTTGCGACGTTTCATCCATTTGATGAAGTACTCACCAAACCAGGCAGAAATCAGCAGCGACATGATGAGTGCCAACAGCGAGCGGAATGATATGTACGACCAGATGTGGGAACCCGGAATATCGTATTGCTCTAAGAAACGGAAGAAGTAATACAGCATGTTTTTTGTCGTTATTACGTTGTTTCGATATTTCGATGTCTCGATATTATTCGTTAAAGATTTCTCTCACTACCTCACGGTCGTCAAAATGATGCTTGACGCCCTTGATTTCCTGATAGTCCTCATGTCCCTTGCCGGCGATAAGGATGACATCACCTTTCTGGGCCAACATAACAGCCGTCTTAATCGCTTCCTTCCGGTCGGCTATAGAGACTACTTTCTTCATCTGCTTGGCATCCAAACCAGCCAGCATATCGTTGATGATATCCTGAGGTTCCTCGAAACGGGGATTATCAGAAGTAATGATGACACGATCGCTCTGCTTGACAGCCTCCTGGGCCATTAACGGACGTTTGCCTTTGTCACGGTTGCCGCCAGCACCGCAAACAGTAATTACTTGCCCACCCTTGCCGTCAAGCACCTCGTGAATGGCATTGAGCACATTCTCCAAAGCGTCGGGAGTGTGGGCATAATCAACAATAGCCGTAACACCTTCTTCTGAGCGGATTGGTTCCAACCGGCCAGCCACACTCTTCAGCGTACTCAGTATGACAAGAATATCCTCTGGTTTCTTGCCCAGCATGACGGCAGCCCCATAGACGGCCAACAGATTGGATACATTGAACTTGCCGATAAATTGCACACCCACTTCACGGCCGTCAATCTCCAGATACATGCCCTCGAAGTGACATTCAATGATGCGGGCACGGAAGTCAGCCATAGAGCGTGTAGAGTAGGTTTTCACCGTTGCCTTGGTGTTCTGCACCATCACGCTGCCATTCTTGTCGTCGGCATTGGTAATGGCAAAGGCATCCTTGTCCAGCCCGTCGAAGAAGGCTTTCTTGGCGTCTCGATAGTTCTCGAAAGTCTTATGATAGTCCAGATGGTCACGCGTCAGATTGGTGAACAATCCTCCCGCAAACTTCAGCCCGCCAATACGCTTTTGTGCAATCGCATGGCTGGAGCACTCCATAAAGGCATATTCACAACCCGCCTCCACCATGCGGCTGAGCAGATGGTTCAGTTCTATGGGGTCAGGCGTCGTATGATCGGCAGGAACGGCTTCGTCTTCAATATAGTTGCAAACGGTAGACAGCAAACCGCACTTATGGCCAAACTTGCGGAACATATTATATAATAAGGTAGCGATGGTGGTCTTACCGTTGGTACCTGTTACCCCGACCAATTTCAAATGGCGTGAAGGCTCTCCATAGAAGACGGTAGCTACGGGGCCTACGGCTTCTTCGGTAGAAGATACCTGCACATAGGTCACACCGTCCTGACACTCTTCTGGTACATCCTCACAGAGAATGGCTACGGCTCCCATTTCCAGGGCCTTAGGAATGAAACGATGCCCATCCGTCTGGGTTCCTTTGATGGCCACAAACAGATGTCCCTTCCCAATCTTGCGCGAGTCAATGTTAACACCAGTAATGTCAGCCTCTACATTGCCGATAACACTGATGGGATTCACATACTTCAGCAGTTCACTTAGTTTCATATATACCTTATTATTATATTTATTGAGTTCTATTCCAAAGTCAATATGCACTCACTCCCCTTCACAATCTCCTTGCCCGCAGGGTAGCTCTGCTTCCTAACCATGCCACGCCCGTGAAGTTTCACCTTCAAGCCACGAGTTTCTAACATATAGACCGCATCTTTGGCACCCATACCTGTTACATCGGGGGCGACGTCCTGACGATACTTCGCATCCTGGGGCATACGCTTGTTCACGCCCAACTGTTTCAACACTTGGTTGGCATATTTTGAGTTGCCGGTCTTGACATCGGGAATGGTCACCGAGTACTCATCATGGGCATCCTCCACACTCATTTTGAGGTTACGGGCCATCACTCCTTCTGCAATATGATGGAAAACGACACCACTCATTCCACCACCGGAAGCAGGCAGACCTGACTTCTTGATACACACGATACAAGAATAACGTGGATTATCTGCAGGGAAATAACCAGCAAACGAGAGCCAATAGCGGGTAATACCTGAGTGATAGCTGCCATACTGGTCAGCCACCTGGGCCGTACCCGTCTTTCCTGCTACCTTGAATAACTTCGAGCCAGCCTTACGACCCAAGCCCTGACTGACCACATGCTCCAGAATGGTCTGCATGGTCTTCAGTGCCTTAGGTCTCGCAATCTGACGCTTCAGTACCACTGGTTCAAACTCTTTGATGACCTCGCCATCCTTGAGCACCTGCTTGACAAACCGCGGCTGCATCATCTTGCCATTATTGGCAATCGCATTATAGAAAGCCACCGTGTTGATAGGTGCTATCTGGGTCTCATAGCCAATGGACATCCACGGCAGTGTGGTCTTACTCCAATACTTCGACCGGTCAGTGGTCTTGGTGTCCGGCATACGGATATACGGTGAATGATAACCCACCAACGGGAGTTTCAGGTCTTCATGGATACCGACGCGGTAGAGTCCCTTGACGTAGCGTTCCGGATTGCTGCCATAACACTTGTCTATCACGTAGCTGACGCCAATGTTCGAACTGACTTCCAAGGCACGGGCCACATTGATGTCCTGATAACCACCGCGACGCCAGTTGTGGTCCTTCATCGGACGGCCGTGCATCTCCATCACACCACTGCCCGTATGAATCACGAAATTGGTGTCTACCACCTCGTCGTCCAAAGCGACCAGAAATGAGGCTACCTTGAATACCGAACCTGGTTCACAACGATAGCTGATGGCAGAGTTCACACCCTCAATATACCGTCCGTCCTCATTTCTCAACAGATTGACGATGGCCTTGACATCACCGGTTTCCACCTCCATCAGGATTGCCACACCCATTTCACCGTTCACCTCTTTCAGTTCGTCAAGCAGGGCACGCTCTGCCAAGTCCTGCATATTCACGTCAATGGTGGTCACAATGTCACACCCGTCAATAGGCAGGGTGACAGGGATGTTCATATACTTGTTCAGCACCTTGCGACGGCCCGTGATACCCGGCGTCCCACGGAGGATGGAGTCATAGGAGAGTTCCAAGCCAAAATAGGCAGAGTCCTTGGCGCCGTAGAGGCCTCCAACGGTACGCTGTGCCAGCGAACCAAACGGGCGGTTTCTGGAGTTGAACTCCTCCTCATGGAAACCACTCTTATATTTAGGCATATTCAAGAATGGCAGCTGTCTGACTTCCATATAGGTATTGTAGTTGATACGTCGGGGCCAGATAGCCCAGTGGCGGGCTCCCACCGATCCGTTCTTGTTGACCTTGTGCCGACCGGCTTCCAGATGCTGTTTGAACTCAGCCGCCGTACGCTGAGGGAATATCCTGTTGAGCCCTTCACAGATGCTGTCAACCTTATCCAGCCACAGCGAGTCGTTTTCAAAGGCTGCACCCTGAAAGTCCATAAAAATTTTGTATTCAGGTATCGAGGTAGCCATCAGCTGTCCGTCACAACTGAGAATGTTGCCACGAGTGGGTTTCACGCTGACTGAGTCACGCTTCAGTCGGTCAGCCACCTCCGTCCAGTATTGCTTCTTGGCCGTCATAATGTAGAGAGCCTTACCAATGACGGCAAAACCAATGAGTGTCATGACGATAGCTATCGCCATGTAGCGCGGCATTACTTTCTCGTTGTTAAACTTGCTCATTCTTTACTCCACTTATTCGGGTACTTCTATTATATAAGGTGGCTGGTCTGCCTGATGCAGCAGTGAATCCTGATTTTGTTTGAGTATATCCAACACATGGCTCTCACGGCATTTCTCCGTCAAGGTACTGGACGACGAGAGTGCCTTGAATTTAGCGTCCATCAGGTCTCTCTCCAACTTGTCGATGGCAATCATGTCCTGCTGACACTGGTAACGGAAAGCCACATAGACAATAGCGAAAGCCACTATGAGCACAAACAACCAAATCTGCGAGCGCACCACATCAGTAGTCAGCAAGTCGCCACCCAGAATCGTGCGTAGAGTCAACTGGCTGGAAGGCTTAGGGTCTTCCTCGCTGGCCGTCTCCCTGAGTCTCTGAAGTGTCTCCTTCAGTTTCTCGTCTTTCGACTCTGTCTTTTCTTGCTTCTTTTCTTCTTGTAATTCTATCTTCTCTTCTTCCATGTGGCTATACCTTTTCTGCTATCCTAAGTTTGGCACTGCGACTACGGGGGTTGCGCTGCTGTTCGTCGTCACTGGGTGTCGTCAGCTTGTTCACTAAACGGAATGGTGACGTGATACGACCGTAGAAGTCCTGTTCAACACGCCCTTCCACATTACCGGCTTTCATCATATTCTTCACGATGCGGTCTTCCAGCGAGTGATAAGTAATGATGCTGAGCCGTCCGCCCATGCCGAGCAGCCGAGTAGCGCCCTTCAACATATCCCGCAAAGCGTCCATCTCGTGGTTGACCTCTATACGGAGGGCTTGATACACCCGCGCTAAGTCTTTCTTCTCACGCTCCGAACGCATCAGTGGTTCTACCACCTCGCCCAGATCAGCCGTCGTCCGCACTGGCTTTTCTTTCCGATAGTCGACAATAGCCTTAGCCAGCCGGCGACCACTCTTCAGTTCACCGTACAGATAAAACACATCGGCCAACTGTTCTTCCGTATAGTTGTTCAACACGTCAGCAGCCGTCTGTCCGGCTCTTTTGTTCATACGCATGTCCAGTGGTGCATCAAAACGGAAAGAGAAGCCGCGCGTCTCGTCGTCGAAATGATGACTCGACACTCCGAGGTCACCCAACAACCCGTTGATTTGTTCTACACCATAGTAGCGCATCCATTGTGCGATATACCTAAAGTTGCTCCTGACAAAGGTAAATCTGTCATCTGCAACTATATTTTTCTCCGCATCGGCATCCTGGTCAAAGCTATACAAATGCCCCTTCCTGCCCAGCCGTGAGAGAATCTCCCTGGAATGACCACCACCACCGAAAGTGACGTCTACATAAACACCGTCGGGCTGGATATCCAGCCCATCGACACTCTCCTTCAGGAGTACAGGAACGTGATATGTGTCGGCCGTTGTCATAGCGTTTCACCTCCCATCAGTTCTTCAAGGGCCTGCCCGAATTCCTCTGCTGTCATCTGCTGTTCTTCAGCCTTCTGAACACTCCAGATTTCAATGGTATCACCCATTCCCGTAAACTTAATGTCTTGTTCGATATTTGCCATACGCTGATAGCGCTTAGGAATCAGGAAACGCCCATTGCCATCCAGCATCAGTACCTCAACCTCGGAGACAAACTTGCGGAACACTTCCTGTTGCTGTTTGTTCCATCGGTTCAACTTCGAGCGCATCAAGTCCATCTGTTCGTTCCACACGCTTTCAGGATAGAGCACCAGACAAGGCTGAAACACATCCTTGCGCAACACCAAGCGCTCCTCTCCCCCGGCTTGTAGCACCTTACGAAAGGCTGCAGGCAGGAAGGCACGTCCCTTAGTGTCCATTTTGGCTTCTATATTCCCTAAAAAACGCATGTGTACTTATTTCTTTTTTGCTTTTGGGTGCAAAGATAATCATTTCCCCCCACAATCCCCCACTTTTCTCCACTTTTTTTAGTGAATATTCTTTAAAAGTCAGATTTTGCACATTTTTTCCTAAAAAGTGCATCCGTTTCCCGAACTTTTCATTAACTTTGCACGTGGTTTGTGAAAAAACGAGAGAATTTTATGGTTCAAATGACAGAAAAAACGATAGACATTGACTACATTCTGCATAGCAAGATGGGGGATAAGGCCAAGTGGGTGCCCCGCCCGCTTATCAGCTGGCTGAAGCACATTGTCCATCAGGATGAGGTTAACCAATTTCTGTGGGAATCTCGCGACAAGACAGGCACCGACTGGCTGGAAGAGTGTGTACGCTATCTGCGCATGACATTGGTAATCAAAGGACGGGAGAACCTGCCCGACCCACAGGATGGAAAACTATACACCTTTGTTTCCAATCACCCTCTTGGTGGAGAAGACGGTGTTGCTTTGGGGGCCATCATTGGACGTCACTACGACTCACGCTTCCGCTATCTGGTCAATGACCTGCTCATGAACCTGCCAGGACTGGCTCCCCTCTGCATACCCATCAACAAGACAGGACGCCAAAGCCGAAACTTCCCCGCTATGGTGAAAGCCGGTTTTGAGAGTAACTGCCATATGCTGATGTATCCGGCTGGAATCTGCTCACGCAAACATCATGGCATCATCCGCGATATTCCCTGGTCAAAAACCTTTATCACTAAAAGCGTGGAGTTCCAGCGCGATGTCGTACCAATTCATTTCAGCGGACAGAATTCCAAGTTTTTCTACCGTTTGGCCAATTTCTCTGACCGATTCCTACCCTTCAACTTAGCAATGCTCTTCTTGGTCGACGAGATGTACAAGAATGTGGGCAAGACCTTCGAGGTGAAGATTGGAAAGCCCATTCCTTGGCAGACCTTCGACAAGAGCCGAACTCCGATAGAATGGGCTAAATTCGTTCAAGACACAGTCTACTCCCTATAACAAAACTAAAAGAACAAGATGGAGCAACCGATTATCTCTCCCATTAGCAAAGAACTGCTGAAGAGCGAACTGACGCCCGACAAGCAGTTACGCATGACCAACAAGAGCAACAATCAGATTTTCATCATCACAGCACACAATGCACCCAATGTGATGCAGGAAATTGGTCGTCTGCGCGAAATTGCCTTTCGTGAAGCTGGAGGTGGCACTGGCAAGGAGGCCGATATCGACGAGTTCGATACATGCGACAATTGCTACAAGCAACTCATAGTGTGGAACCCTGACGAGGAAGAGATAATCGGAGGCTACCGCTATCTGTTAGGGACAGATTGGGAGTATGACAGCAACGGACAGCCCATCCTCGCCACCAGCCACATGTTCCATTTCTCAGAGAAATTCATCCGCAACTACGCACCGCAGACCGTCGAGTTAGGACGCTCATTCGTCTCGCTGCCTTATCAGTCATCGCGCATGGGTGCAAAAAGCCTCTTCGCTCTCGACAACCTATGGGACGGTCTCGGAGCCATTCCCGTCATACGCCCTGACATCAAATACTACTTCGGCAAGATGACCATGTATCCCTCCTACATCCGCAAGGGGCGTGACATGATTCTCTACTTCCTGAGAAAACACTTTGATGACAAAGAGCGCCTCATTCTTCCGTTGAAACCGCTAAAACTGGAAACCGACGTACGCGAATTGGAACAGCTGTTCAGAGGCCATACCTTCAAGGAAGATTATTTGATTCTGAATAGCGAAATCCGAAAGATGGGCTACAACATTCCACCATTGGTAAATGCCTATATGTGTCTGTCTCCAACTATGAAACTCTTCGGCACAGCTATCAACTACGGCTTTGGTGACGTAGAAGAAACAGGCATCCTCATAGCCATTGATGAAATCTTCGAAAGCAAGCGCAAACGTCACATTGACTCCTTCATCCAGGAGCACCGCGACGAACTGAAAATTACTTCTGGTGCCAACAAGATCATATACAAAGATAAAGACTAAAAACTAAAACTGACTCACATGAGAAAACTTTTATTATTAGGGACAATTATGCCCCTGTTAGTTTGTGCCCAGCAGCTTGACAGTCTTCACATCATGGTGGATACTAAGGCTACAGCCAACACCCCGTTCACCTATCAGACCTTTCAAGAAGCAAGCAACCATTTCATCGATGGAATCACCGTTTATATCCGCCCAGGAGTCTACTGGATTGACGACCCAGACGATCCTACTATCAAGACCGGAAAAGACGGACGGGAACCTTTTGGCATGACTATACACTGCCCACACCTGACCCTCATAGGGCAGGGACTGGCTCCTGAAGAGGTCGTATTGGCCTCACAGCGTGGACAGACGCAAGGAGCAGTAGGCAACTTTACCATGTTTGACTTCTGGGTCAAGAATCTGAACGTCGAAAATCTAACTATGGGGAACTACTGCAATGTAGACCTCATATATCCTAAGAACCCACGATTAAATCGGCCAAAACGCTCTGATGCCATCACACAGGCTCACATTGGATATGTTCACGGTGATACCCTTACGGCTTGGCGCGTGCGTTTCATCAGCCGACTGAACCTGAATCCTCTGAACGGTGCCCGTTATTCCTACTATGAAGACTGCCATTTCGAATGCACCGATGATGCCCTGAATGGTACTGCCATCTATCGCGACTGCAACTTTGACTTCTATGGTCAGAAACCTTTCTGGAGCACGCGTGGCGCCGGCCCTTTATTTATCAATTGTCTTTTTAATGCGAAAAGTAACAATCGTGAACTCTACTTCTGTAAACAAGGCGGCCCCGTCACCGTCATTGACTGCCGCTTCTTGGCACCATCAGATAGCGTCTATATTGGCTGGACTGCCTATCCACAACCATGGTTACGGTGTTACCAAAAGAACTTCACACTCAACGGGCGACCCTACACTATCGGTCAGCAACAGCCTCAAAACACACTCCAACCAGCATACTTAAACGATTTGTTAAAAAAAGCACCTTTCTTAGATATTAGCCAGCATGAGGCAACACTCCAGACTGGCCAAGACACTCTTGTCCTGAGTTCTAACGAGGCTCATCGCTGGTATATAGAGAAAGGTTATGAGCAATATGCCACTTTGATACAGACACCTGGCAAGACTACGGTCATTCCAACAAATAATACCGATGAAACCGTTCATTTCTGCATTATTGCAGCAACGAAAGACGAACGTGAAGCAGCTTGTCACATCTTTGTAAAACCCTCACAATTGCCACCTCCCGCCTTTACTCGTTTACCCAAAATCAAACAAGAAGGGCAACAACTCTATCTGGATTATACACTTCAACTGGATGGACGTCGCGACGAATCGCGCATCACATGGTATAGAAATGGCATTCCCGTTGCCACTTCAAACGGCAAACCAGAGCGAACTTACCAGCTGACCGAAGCCGATCAAGGACAACACATCACAGCCATTATTGCTCCAAAGCATCAACGCAGCAACTATGGAGAAGAAGTCAGTACCAATAAAAAGGTAAAAACACGTATACAGCCGTTAACGTCTCTGTCCACCGACTTCCACGATTTACCTTGCCAGTGGCAGTCCCAAGTACTCCCCGGCTATTGGACAGTAGACGGATACAAGCCAAAAGACACTGAAGAGTTTCCTTGGTCATTTGATAACAACAAACCCATGTGGGAATACGGAAAGGGTTTCAATGGAGCCGTTGGAATGGGGCTTTTACACGCTCAGCGCGGAGCCAGGCTCATGTACACCCCCATAGCCCAAAAACATGGGAATATGTCATTGGTGCTGAAAGTAGATCCCACCAAGACGGCAGGACAGGGTTTCGGATCAGCCACAGGTCAGTATATGGATGTCTGCCTGAAGTTCGACACCAAGACGCTAACGGGTTACGGCTTACGTATCATCCGCACTACAAAATATGCTAAAGCCGTAGACTTCCAGTTGGTACGCTACGACCACGGCAAGACCACGCCTATCTCTGAGTCTGTTTCGTCTACTTGCTATCGTACAAATTGCACTATTTCCATCGATTTTACCGGGAATTTGCTTTCTGCCCACGTTGAGACAGAAACGCCTCAGCCTGCCGACTCATCGCTGGCAAAAGTGGTCGACCTAAAAGCCAAAGTAGAACCCAATGGCTTTGGAGGCATCCATATCCAACATACAGGTTCATGTGGTGAAAGTACAACAATGCTCCACCAACTACAGGTAGAATGGAAGTAACATAAACATGGCATCTCTCTTCTCTATCCTATACGATAGGCAGAGAGATACCATTTATCTTCTGATACACATCAAGGGCATATACATCTGTCATGCCTGAGATATAGTCAATGACAGCCATCAGCCGTGACTCCAAGTCCTCTGCATCAATATCATATTGTGATGACACACGTCCGATGAGTTGTTGCGAATAGTAACGCTGCGGATTCATCACAGCCTCTGTCATCTTCTCCATCAGCGTAGCCATAATCTGATAACCGGACAGTTCCACATCTAGTACAGGACGACTTCTGTAGATTTTTTCCACTGACAGGCTGGCACACCGTCTATAGGCTTCACGTTGCAAGGTATTGATATGGTCAATGAGTCCACCTTCA
>Ga0247611_10003810_pt1 | contig 21821 bp, 19 predicted proteins | sample 177DNAGHGhighgp2_FD_192422 | JGI IMG/M metagenome (GOLD analysis project Ga0247611, IMG submission 192422) | Sheep rumen microbial communities from Palmerston North, Manawatu-Wanganui, New Zealand - 1770 DNA GHGhigh gp2 | ecosystem: Host-associated > Mammals > Digestive system > Stomach > Rumen... | reverse complement strand
AGCAGTACCATTTTTGCAAGTTATTCCAGATTTTTTTAATACACCATTTTGAGGATATGAGTATCTATAACACATTTTATATCCACTTGGAGCAGTAACTTTTATTTTTGTACTAGTTTCATTTTTACCATCAGGTCCTTCTGGTACATTCCATGTTCCATTTTGATATGTTGGATCATTAGCTGGGAAGTTTTCAGGATCACACGATGCTTTAGCTGATGTACAGTATTTCAAATAATATATACCAGCAGCATTAGATACAACTTCATTGAATGCTACATTACCACTTGCTTCAGGTTGTCTAACTACTTTAACCCATCCTTGGTAATCTCCACTATTAGGTATATCTAAGTCTTTTGGAATACTAAATACAGAACAGTCCATCTGACCGATTCTATTAGTATCATTTACATATTTATTATAAGCTTTTTGATATACACTATTAGCATACAGATAAAATGCTTCTTTTCTTGAACTTTCCATTATTCTTAATATAGCTGGAATAGCTATAACCATTATTAAAGCTAATACAACAATAACAGCAAGTAATTCTACAAGTGTAAATCCTTTGTTTTTCTTCATAACAGACCTTCCTATTCTATTAATAATTATACTTAAACAATGTATTATTTTCAATAAGAGAAAAGTAAAAAGACAAGGCTTTTACTTTTCCTTGTCCTTTGTTACTAAATCTTTAATTTTTCTAAAATGATGATTAATACCTGACTTAGTTATTTCATAGTCTGTTTCCATAGAAATAATAGCAGATAATTCACTCATAGTTGTTTCAGGATATTTTAATCTATATTCTGCTACTAGTTTTACTTTATCATCAAGTAAATCCATTAAATCTCTTTCTTTTAAATAATTAATATTATCAACTTGTTCTCTACAAGTCTTCATACTCTTCTCTACATTAGCTTGTTCACAGTTATTTAATCTATTTACCATGTTTTTATGATCACGATATATTCTTATATCTTCATAATAGAATAAAGAATTAACTGCACCTAATAATTTAATAAAATCAGATATTTCTTCAGCTGATTTAACATATACCATATATTCATTAGTTCTTTTCAATATCTTAGATGATAAATCAAATGAATGGAATATATCATTAATAATATTAGCTAATTCTTCATCTTTAGAGAATATCTCTAAATGATATTTAGATTTAGAAGGATCATTTATAGAACCATTAGCTAAGAAACATCCTTTTAAGAAAGAAGCTCTTTCTTCATCTGAATATTCTAAGATATGTTTTTTCATATCTTCTATATCTTTAAGAATAAAATCTGTTTTATCTTTTATTTCAAGTATATAAATAGTCTTTATATTAAATCTTTTATATGTTCTTATAGTTAAATTAATATTTATATTATATATTCTTTTAAGTAAACTAAACATTCTTCTAGCTACTGAATTATTTTCTATATATAAACATATTTTATTATCAATAACATTACTATTTAATAAAAGATATGCATCTACTTCTGCTATTGATTCTAGTTTATTATTTTCTATTTTAGTTACTTCATCTTTTATATCTTGTGTAAATGATGCCATAGAAATCACCAAGGATATAATAACATTTATTATGATTTATTAAAAGTAATAAATAAAAAATACACATATTATATGTGTATTATTTTCTTAAATGACTTTTTATCTCTTCGATATCTTCAAGTGTTATTTCTTTATCATATACTTCATTATGTCTATGAGCTATTGCTTGTAAATATGAAGATTTAAGATAGGCTTTATATTTACCATATAAACCATTTGTTTTAGCATTTATATCATCCTCTAGATAATGTTCATACGCTAATAGATGGAAATAATAATCATCTATTGCTTTATAGAAATGGTGTCTTATAGCATAGTCATCTATATGTTGTAACATATATGTTTTTTCTTCTACAGTAAATTTATCATAATTATCTTCAATAAGAGATAATAATAAATCTAAATAATGATCATTTTTCTCACTTATATATCGACTATGATAATAAAACCTATAATCTTCATACATGTACATACCAACTCTTTTATTCATAGCATATACTTCTTTAGGTGTTGGTCTAAATGGTAAATCTTCAATAGCATGATCAAAGTCTCCATAGTCCTTTATTTGATTTTCCTCTAAACTTTCTAGAAAAAACTCTCTATTTAATTCTTCATCAGTTTTACCATTATCTTTAATTAATTGTTTTAATTCATCAATAGTTTTAGGTTTAAATGAAGACATGTTATCAAACATAATAGGAATACCTGATGGATGATAAATAAACTTAGTAGCATATACTATATGATTATCATCCCATGATTTAGCATCATTATACATAATATTATTTCTTATTTTATATAAAGGCCCATTAGAAAAGAAATCAGGTTCTTCATATTTAGTATGATCTAGGCAACCATATCTAGCCATGAATACATCAGTTACTAATTGATCAGGTGCAAATTCATGAGTCCTACCATTTATTAAGTCTTCATATTCACCATCATAATGTTCTTTAATTCTATAGAATGTATTTTTTAAATCATCTATTCTTCTAGTTTCTGCATAACACATTAATACTTTATCAGGTATAGATGGATGTAATACTTTTAAGTATTCAGCTAATTCTTTATTTTTCTTTAATAATCTTATTCTTTCTTTTCTATCTGTTACATAAGGATAAGAGAAATCATAAAAGGAATTATCACATACAGAACGTATACTATATTGATATAAATGTGATAAACGTTCAAGGAAATCTAAGTTTCTTACTTTACCTTCTAAATCAAGTTTCTCTAAATTAGGTGCTGAATAAGGTAAAAATATTAAATCATTTTCATATGAGTAATTCTTAAATGCTCCAGGTGATATATGTAGTTCCTTTAATTTAGGAAAATTAACTTTTAAGAATAATTCTTTAATAGGTATATAAAAATCATCTTCTATATGTTCAATATGTATGGAAGGTGTATTTATAGTACATGGAGTTATTTTTTTAATATTAGCTTTATATATATTTATAATTGATTCAGTATCTCTAAAAGATATTAAATCTTCTATAGTACAGCCTGATAATTCAATAGTAGAATTAACCTTAGAAAAATCTGCATCAGCTTTTATAGTACATTCAATAAATTCAATTGATTCAAGATTATGAAAGTATCTTTTTAAATCATTAACAAATCTATAATCTATAGTAGCATGTCTTATTCTAATATTTTTTATATAATCTAATTCTTTACTTAAATCATTTCCATCAACAAGTAATCTTGGAGATGTCATAATATCATCAATAAATTGTTTGAAGTTATCTGATGATTTACCAACAAAATCTTCATATACACATACATGTCTTAATTTGCTTCTATAAGCTAATTCAAATTGATAATATGCATTAAAATTAGGATTATTATCAACTACTACTCCACCATTTACATATCTTCTACCAAATCTTAAATCTTTATAGCCTTCCTTTTTTCTACCTTCTTTTGAAGTTAATTTATTAACTTCTCTAAAGCCATTTACAAAGTATGGTGATTCAAGTATTGCGTTATTAACATCATTGTTTAATCTATTACGTATATCCATATGTTTTCACCTAATATTTCTTGATTAATTATTATATATAAAATATTAATAAAAACCAATAATATATTTTGCTTATTATATAACTATTCTATCTGAAGAAGATTCAATAGATGTAATTGATACACTTGTAGGAAAGAAAAAAAGTAGATGTTAAATCTACTTTTTATTATTTATTATTATCTAATGCTGAGAATAAATTAATCATAAATTTATCTTTTTCAGCATTTTGTTTAGATATCATTACACCTTTATATGTAGTTAACTCTGCTACATGACCTTCAAGTAATATGTCTGTAGGCATTATTGTTTCTAGCATAACAGTGTTTTGATCTTTATATACAATATATCTAATCTTGACTTCACCATGTACTTGTTGGAATAAAGTATCGCTTGGTAACTTAAGTTCGTAAGTTTCAGTATGTTTTGTTTTATCAGATGCAACAAGCTCACCTAAAAACTTACCACTTCTTAGTGAAGGATAATATTCGAAGTTTAATTTTTTGAAAGCAAGCATGTTATATTTTTTTAAAGCACGCTCTAACTTCTTGTATTCATTTTCATTAATATAATCAAGAATAAATCCTTTCATAAAAATCCCCCTAACCCCTTTAATTGCGTACTATTATACTAAACAAAGTATGTTTTGTCAAATTATGTAAAGTCTACCATGTAGTATTCTAACATAATATGACTATAAGTCAATAGTTATTCTTCGGAATCAGGAGTAGCTCCTTCCATTTTTATTAAAACTTCTCTTGGTTTAGATCCTTTTTGAGGTCCAACTATTCCATCTGCTTCAAATTCATCTATTATCTTTGAAGCTCTATTAAATCCTACTCCAAATTGTCTTTGAAGTTTAGATGCTGATATAGATCCTGCTCTTATAGCATAATCTAACATCTCATTATATAATGGATCATCTGATGCTTTCTTAGGACCAGCTGTAGGACCATTTGTTCCCTCAGGTGGTTCATTATTGATTCTTATTTCATTATATTGAGGAGCCATTTGAGAAGATACATATTGTATAACCTTTTCTATTTCTCCATCAGATATAAAGTTACCTTGAATTCTTAATGCATTATTTTCACCCATAGGTTTAAATAACATATCACCTTTACCTAATAGTTTTTCTGCTCCAGATCCATCAAGTATAGTTCTTGAATCTACTTGAGAAGCTACAGCAAATGCTATACGTGAAGGTATATTAGCTTTAACTACACCAGTAATAACATCTGTAGATGGTCTTTGAGTTGCAACTATTAAGTGAATACCTGCAGCTCTTGCCATTTGTGTAATTCTCATAATTGAGTCTTCAACTTCTTTTTTAGCTACTAGCATAAGGTCAGCTAACTCATCAATAATAATTAAGATATATGGCATTAAATGTAATGAAGTATCTTCAGGATTCTTTTTCATTTCCTTAGCCATCATTTCATTATAACCTGTTATATTCTTAACTTTATTGTCAGCAAACATTTGATATCTATCTTCCATCTCTTTAACCATCGCTTGTAATGCAATTGATGCCTGTTTAGGGTCAGTTACTACAGGATAGTATAAATGTGGAACACCATTATAATTTGATAATTCAACTTTCTTAGGGTCAACTAATACTATTTTAACTTCATCAGGTCTCTTAGTAATAAGTAATGAAGTTATCATAGAGTTAACACATACTGATTTACCTGAACCAGTAGAACCAGCAACAAGTAAATGTGGCATCTTAGATAAGTCAGTAATAATATTATTACCCATAATATCTTTACCTAAACATACAGGTAATTTCATACTAGCCATATCTTTACGTTTAACTTCTAATACTTCTCTTATTGGTACACCAACAGGATCTTTATTAGGTATTTCAACACCAACTGTAGTTTTACCAGGTATTGGTGCTTCAATTCTTACATCTTTAGCAGCTAATGCTAAAGCTATTTCTTTAGATATAGAAGTAATATGTGCTACTCTTGTACCATTCTTAACTGCTACTTCAAATTGAGTTACAGTAGGTCCTTCATGAATAGCTACTACCTTACCAGTTATACCAAAGTCTTGTAATACATTTTGTAATTGTATTGTAGTATGTTTAATAAATTCATCATTAGATGTATCTTTCTTTTTCTTTAATTTATCTAATACATCATCTAAAGCTGGTAATTTATAAACTTGATTAAATGATTGTCCAAGATTTATTTCAGATACTTGTTCTACAGGAGTCTCTTCCTTAACTACTTCTTCCTCTTCATGTTTTAATTCATCAATAGAATGTATAACTTTCTTATTATCAAAGACTGTATTATCTGTTTCTTGATCATATACTGGACTTTGACTTTCCTTAACAATCTCTTCTTCTCTTCTTTTCTTTTCTTCTTCAATACGTCTTTCTTCTTTTTCTTTCTTATATTCTTGATAAGATTCTTTAAAGTTAGCCCATAGTTTAGCAAATAATGCACCTAAGTCTAGATTAAATAATAATACTATACCTATTACCATTAAAGCTGATTGAACTATTAAAGCACCTATCTTAGATAATAAAGAAACAAATAGAAAGGCTAAAGATAAACCTATTATTCCTCCACCTGTTAAAGATATATTAAAGAATAAACCATCACTTATAGTATTTAAATAATTTTCTTTAAAGATATTAACAAGTTCACTGTAAGATTGTCCATATGTTATTAAATCTAAATGCATAATAGTTACAAAAGATAATATAGTTAAATATAAACCTATTAATTTCATATTAACAAAGTTAGGTAATTGTTTCTTAAATAACATATATAAGCCTAATACAAATACTAATATATCAAATATAATAAAGTATTTACCAAATAGGAATACTCCAAATGATTTTATATAACGACCTACTGGTCCAAAAACACCAAAACCAATTATACCAATAAGTATAAGTATAATACCTGTTACTTGAACAGAAGGTTTCAAACTTTTTAAGACTGTACTACTTTTCTTACGTCTTCCCATTATTATCACCTATTATAATTATACTAAAAATAAGGTTATAATACTTTATAAAATGTAAAATAGTATGTTAATTTAACATACTATTTATATACTTTTACTGTACCAATTTCTCTTCTTATGAAGTCTTTAGTAAATATAGGTGTCATATCATATACCTCAAATATATCAGATACACATATATCAGCTGTATTAAATATAGATTGATAACATCTATACATATATCTATATAAAGCACTTCTTAATTCAACTACAGCTTCTTCACCGTTAACAATTCTATAAACTATAGCATCTATTTCTCTAGTTGATTCATTATAATTATGCTTCCAACTTAAGAATTTTAATATATATTGAACTCTTGAAATAGTATATTCTATATCTACATCATTGATATGAACATCTTTTTCTTCAAATTTAGAATTATACACTTCTTCATCAACTATAACTTTATCAACTCGTCTGTTTGCTGAAATTAAATCATATATTGAGGGTATATCTTCATATAAAAACATTGTGTATTTCCCCTTTACAAGGAGATATTATACTACAAATAAAAGAATAGTCAATTTGACTATTCTTGTGGTTCTTTATTAAATGTCTTTCTAATCTTATCTTTAGAATTAACATTTACTTTTACTTTTTCATCATTAGTATATACATGACTACCAGGTATCTTTCTATACTCTTCATTAACAATATTACTAATAGTACTTAAAGCATCATCTATTTGTTTTATTAAAGCATCAGCTTCGATCTTAAACTCCATACATTCAACATAGTGTTTATAAGCCGCTTTAATGCTTTTTACAGCATTAGATACGATTATTTTCTTATCTACTCCAATCATTGGTTTAAATTTAGAAAGTAATGAATCAATATCTGAACCAATATCTTCTAAACGATAATCATATTTACTAGCAATACTTGCTATTTCCCTTTGAATTTCTTTTCTTAAGTATTCCACTGGACAATAACTATTAATAAAATCATCAACTTGTTCTAATATATCTTTATCAAAGTCTATTTCATATCCACCTAATCTACTTAAATAAACTTTATCAGTAGTAGGATCATATATTACTCTTTTATCACAACTAATAAATAATTTACCATCTTCAATTACTTCAAATAAAGGTTTATTAAATTTACCATATATTACACGACCATCACAAGAATAATTATCATGTGATTCATCTTCAGCTCTTATCATATAGTTATCTGAATCAATAGCATATTCTATACTTTTATCTTTATAAACAAGCTCTAATAATTCTTCTCTTTTATCTACATCAGGATAAAAACAAGTATAATAATTACTAGTATAAGTATAACGGAAACTTTCTCCTTTAATTACATATACATCACTTGTTCTATATCCTTCATCTCCATTTAAATGATAAAAGGAATAATTAGCATCTTCAATAAATCTATTATAAACAGTTATTCCTTGTTTTGCCTCATCTGTTAGTAGTCTACTCATAACTATCTATCCTCCATTGAGTATGTATTATAAATATAAATAAAAGAATAGTCAATAAGACTATTCTATATCGATATATGATAAATCTAAACTTATATCATCTTCAGTACCATCATTATCTTTATCATATGTAAAATCATAATGATAATCATTAGTCCAAGCTGTAAAATCTAATGCTAATTTAGAGTACTTATTTCTAGTCATAGTAACATATCTAGTTTCACCTGGATAGTTATTATCATATACTTCTATCTTAAACTTATTAGAATCATTATTATCTTGGATTAATCTTAAAGCATTGATTTCATGATCACCTATACTAATAGGTTGTGGAATATTATTAGATAAATTAGTTTTTAATTCTTCAAAAGCTTGATCTGGTTTTGTACTAAATGATGTAGTCTTCATTTGATTTTGATGTATGAATAAATACCATATAGCATTATATAATTGATAATCTTCATTATCATATATTTTAAAATCACTGCTATTTTCATCTAATAATACAGATTCATATTTATCAAAGTCATCATATCCAGATGCTTCTCTTTCAACTATTTTAAATCCTAATTCTTCATATTGTTTTCTATATTCATCTTTAAGTTTCCATACTCTATTTTCAATTCTATCTCGATAGTTAGGATCTTTTTCTACTGCTTGGAATACTTCCATTATTTCATTATCAGTTTTATAATCATACAAATTCTTTGTTTGATCACTAAAATATGTATTCTTCAAATTATATCCCTGTGAATCATATGGATATATAATACCTAATTTAGCAGTATGTTTAGCATCTTCTTTTAAAGGTAATTTATGTTGATAGTATAATGATACAAAGAATGCCATACCATAACAATGACCATTTTCAGATAATGTTGATCTATAATTAGAGAAACTAAATCCATCTCTTTTAGTAATAAATCCTGAATCAGCTATTATAGTACCATCAGTTAAACCATCGTTATTAGTATCAACTAAATTATAGTTAATCTTTGCTCCTACTATATTATATATTTCATCTAAACCAGATGCATCACTTACTGAATTATATACACATCCAGTAGATGTGGCTATTTCTTTTAATATATTATCATCTAATGATTTACCTAATCCAATAACACATATATGAACATCATTTTCCTTAGCTTGTTTTATTATTGTATCTTTTGATGATGAGAAAGAATAGCTCGTATCTTTACCATCAGTCATTAATAAAATAAAATGTCCATTTTCATCTTCAACAAAATCATTAATACCTGAAGATAAAGCGACAGATATTTCTGTACCATCAGTTGATACATGCCAATCATCTTTAATACTATTAGATGCTTTTTTAACACTTTCTCTATCAGTAGTAAATGATTGTAAATTCTTATAAGAACCAGCAAACTCAGCTACACTAAATCTATAGTTACCAGTAAACTTATCTATAGCAGAATTTGTTAATGATACTCTTTTAAACTCTGAATCATTACCATCAGCACCTGTATAATAATCATATCCCTTTTCTTCCATTTGTTTTGATGAATACATAGATATAGAATTATCTATTACAAATAATATATCATTAGTATAATTATCATTTGTAACTGTATCATCACCTATAACATATTTAGAGAAATGATTTAAGGTTACAATTAATACTTTATTTTCTTTATCTACAGTAGTATTAACTTTATCTAACTTTTTAGTTTCTTCATTAAAATAATATAATGATAATTTATCCTCATTTAATCCTTTTTTAGTTATTTCATCTATATTATATTTAATCTTTATTTCAGCAGAAATAAAAGTTCCATTTGAATAGAAATTAAATACTTTATCTAATAAACCATCCATATTATTAAATATATTATTATTTAAAGTATCAACACCAGTTGATGCTATATTACCTTTACCATTTATGGTAATAGTAACACCTAATGATTCATTATTGATAGTATATGTTAATTCTCTATCAGAATCATTTACTCCATCACCTTTGGAATCCTTCTTAAGTGGATCTAATCCTAAATCTATTTCATTACCATCTAATATACCATCTTCATCTGTATCAGCTTTTAATGGGTCTGTTTTAGTATTATCTATTTCTACATTATCAGGTATGCCATCATTATCTGTATCAGATGAATAAGGATTAGTGCCTAATTCTTTTTCTTTTAAATCAGTTATACCATCAGCATCATTATCAGTTTCTTCAGTTATCTCATCCTCATTAACACCATATAGTATATTTGATTCTTTTAAGTCATATACACTTATTTTTTTCTCTATCTTTTTACCACTTGGTGCTATTGCTGTAATAGTATAATTTCCATCTTTATCAGGTAATTTCCATGTAGCAGTTAAACCGTCAACAGCTAAATTACCATCAGATACTTCAAATCTAATATCTTCTATTACATTATCATGCTTATCAAATGCTCTTGCAACAAGTGTTAATGTTGTAGGAGTTGTAATATTAACATTATAATCTCCTTTTTCTTCATCCCATGATAATTTTGTAAAGTCATATAAACAATTAAATAATATTATTCCTATAATTAATACAAATATAAAAGAAGAACATATTATAAATATTTTTTTATGTTTCTTTATAAAATCAACTATTAAATTAAAATAATTAACATTTGATTTATTTTGATTATTGATTTCACTTGTAGTAGGAATTGAAAGTGGATCAAAAGTATTTGTTTTAACTTCTTCTCCTTCTTTTAATTCTCTTACTTGTTTACCGCATATTGGGCAATTAATCTCTTCTCCAGTTAATCCAGCACCACACGACTTGCAAAACATTTTACCATCCTCTATTCTTATTTAATTATATTATATTTGAGTATAATTTAAAATAAAAAAGTATGATTTAATCATACTTTTACTTCTTAGGTAAAATAACTTCTTTACCACCCATATAAGGTTGTAATACTTTAGGTATCTTAACACTTCCATCTTCTTGATAGTTATTTTCAATTAAAGCTATTAATGCTCTAGTAGAAGCTAATACAGTATTATTTAATGTATGTAAGTAATAATTACCTTTATCACTCTTAGCTCTAATACCTAATCTTCTAGCTTGAGCATCAGTTAAGTTTGAACAAGAACCAACTTCAAAGTATTGTTGTTGTCTTGGAGACCAAGCTTCAATATCACAAGATCTAAACTTTAAGTCAGCTAAGTCACCTGAACAACATTCAAGTTGTCTAACAGGTATATCTAAGCTTCTAAATAATTCAACTGTGAATTTCCACATCTTTTCATACCATTCAACTGATTCTTCAGGTTCACATATAACTATCATCTCTTGTTTTTCAAATTGATGAACTCTATATATACCTCTTTCTTCAATACCATGAGCTCCTACTTCTTTTCTAAAGCATGGTGAATAAGATGTCATGGTAATAGGTAATTTAGTTTTATCAATTATTTGATCTTTAAATTTACCTATCATAGAATGTTCTGATGTACCAATTAAGAATAAATCTTCACCTTCAATTTTATACATCATTGCATCCATTTCAGCAAAAGACATAACTCCATTTACTACATCAGATCTAATCATGAATGGAGGTATACAATAAGTAAATCCTTTATCAATCATGAAATCTCTAGCATAAGATAACATAGCGCTTGATAATCTTGCTACATCACCCATTAGATAATAGAATCCATTTCCACTTGTTCTACCAGATGCATCTTTATCTAAACCATCAAATGTAGCTAAGATATCAGCATGATATGGTATCTCATATGGAGGAACAACAGGTTCACCAAACTTTTGTACTTCTACATTTTCTGAATCATCTTTACCAATTGGTGTATCAGGAGAAATAATATTTGGTATTACCATCATTCTTTTTTTAATTTCTTCATCTAATTTAGTTTGTTCTTCTTCTAAAGCAGGTATTTTATCATTTATTTCTTTTACCTTTAATTTAGCTTCTTCTGCTTCTTCAGTTTTACCTTGTCCCATTAATTGACCAATAGATTTAGATATAGTATTCTTTTCAGCTTTTAAGTTTTCAACTTCAGTCTTAAGTTTTCTATTCTTTTCATCCATTTCATATACTTCATCTACTAATGGTAATTTATCATCTTGATATTTCTTTTTAATGTTTTCTTTAACTAATTCTTTATTTTCTCTTATTAATTTGATATCTATCATATGTTTTCCTTCTTTCTATTTCTTTAATAAAATTATTAATAAGTATATCATTATCATCTATTTCAGGATGATATTGTACACCTATCCATAATAAATCTTTATTTTCAACAGCTTCTATTATACCATCATCTGTATGTCCTACGACATTCAATAGTGATCCAACATATTGAACTACTACTCCATGTAATGATACACCATTTACAATATTTCCTTCATATAATTGATTTAATAAACTGTTATTATCAATTATAACTTCATGTTTTGCAAAATCTATATTATCTCTAGTAACTATATGAAAGTGTTTTTCATTATTATCTAATCTATGTAATACTGGTTTATTCTTTTTCATTTCATCATAAGCTACTCTATATTCATCTTGTATTGTTGGTTTAACACCTTTATCATTTAATACTGAATAAATACTCATAGCTTGCATTCCCATGCATACACCTAATACAGGTTTATTATTATCTTTAGCATATTCAAGTAATTGATATATGCTAGGATCTATTTTTATTCCACCAGGAATAATAAATGCATCACATAAAGATAATTGTTCTAATGATAACTTACCATCATTTAATAATAATCCTATAGGAATAGCATTAGATGCAAATACTCTTTTAGCATAGTTATTAACTATAAAGTATTTATCTTCATATGGATCATCATTCTTATATAATTCTATTCCAGGCATTATACCTATTATTAATTTATCCTTCATATAACTCAAACCTATACTTTTGTTTAATATTTGGATATTTAACATGATCTACTTCAGATAAGAACATCTCTAATGGTCTAGCTGCAAAGTCTACATCATGCATAGTTTCTACATCATATAATGGTTTATATATAACCATTTCTTCACCTGTTTCAGTATGTCTTGAAGTACCTATTATTAAATATAAATATTTCATAGGATCTTTTAATAAGTTTTTTTCACTTATAGTTTCTCTTTTAAAGTGTTTAACTATATCACCTGGTTTAAATCTATTTTCCATATATATTCTCCTTATAATAAACTATTCCTTGTTTAGATGGTGGATATAAATTATCTGGAAGATTATTTATATCAAACCATTTCCATTCATCTTCTTTATCAGGTTCCATGACTTTAACTTCACCAGAATAATTACTTGCTATGGTAGTTATTGTAACAAAATGTCTATCAGGTGCTATATCATCACTTGCATATATTATTTTAGGATCTACTATATCTAAATTACATTCTTCTTTAGTTTCTCTTATAGCACATTCTATAATTGTTTCATCATACTCTTGTTTACCTCCAGGTAAAGACCAAGTATCTCTTCCAACAATACCACCAGTATCTTTTTTATTTTTTGATCTATGACCTAGTAGTATTTTATTATCATCCATTATAATTGCACTTACTCCTACTCTTACTTGATTCATATTATCCTCCTAAAAAAAATAAAAAAGAGATAGCTATTAAGAAAGTGCATATAGCACGGTGCCATCTCTTTATTTAACTTATTTACTATAACGGAGTATATCCGGGTATTATTATACCAACTAATAGGTAGATTCATATATACTTATATATCTATTCTCACCAACCATAGACTCTCTTTAATACTTATATATATTACTAGTCCTATATCATCGCATTACATAGTTAATTATATACTTATTTATATATAAAATCAATTATATATTTTTCCTTTAACCCTAGTGTAGTATATAATATTTTTGTGTTATAATCAAATTAGGTGATTAAAATGGAAGATTGTATATTTTGTAAAATTATTAAAGGAGATATTCCTTCAAAAACTATATATGAAGATGATATAGTTAAAGTTATTATGGATGCTAATCCTAATGCAGATGGTCATATGTTAATATTACCTAAAAAGCATTATGAAGATTTTACTACTATAGATGATGAAACTATTAAACATATTCATAATATAGTTAAAAAGATGAAAGAATTAATATATAATAAATTAGATAATGTAGAAGGATTAGTATTAGTTAATAACTATGGTAAATTCCAAGTAGTTAAACATTATCATTTACATATATTACCTAATGGATTTAATTCAAGTAAGAATATACCTATAGATGACATGTATAATAAATATATGAATTAATAATAAATACCTAGGATAATTCCTAGGTATTTTATTTATATCACAAATATTATATATATTACTTATTATTCAAATATTGCTCTGCTCAGGGGGAAACATTATATTCGACTACTATCTTTTGTAACTCTTCTCTTGTCATTATTCCTTTTTCTTGCCATATGTATTAGCTTCTAAACTTATTCTGCATTGTACTTTTCTTATATTTACCATTGTAGTAAATCTTATCAAAGTCATGTATTTTTCCACATATGCTACACGTTTTTAGCATCTTCATTCCTTCTTTATCACAGACCTTTTCTTTAAGCTTCCTCTAACAATAACATTATAGCATTTTAATAAATATCACTGAGTATCATTTTTTCCATTTTTTCGATAAAGCCTTAAAATATGCACCTATAAACATTACAATAAATCCTATAACCATTAGGACTTCATTTCCATCACCAATGCATGATACAAATAAGAGTATAACAGTTAATATATATAATAATGATCCAATACCTTCATATAAATCAGAATTAGCTATTTCCTTATTCTTTTGAGCTTCCAATTTAGCAATCTCATGTAGCGTGTTTTCTAGGTCATCATCGGATTCCTTTTCTTGTTCTTTAAACGATTCAAATAAATCCATAATCTCTTCATCATCAGTGAATGCAGGGTCTAAGTAATCTAATAGGTGATTACTTCTAAATTCATGTCCATCGTATCCTAGCGATACTTGATTATTCAAATATTCTATTACTTTTTCTCTATATTGACTAAACAATTTTTGTATTTTACTATCTTCAGGATATTTAGAAAATAATTCATAAACATCCTCTAAATCATATAATTCAAATGAATCTAATCTTGAACAATAATAATCTGTACTACATTTTTTATAGTATTTTTCAATTTCTTTATCATCTTTTATTTTTTTATATAAATCATTTGCAACATATAGAGCATATTCTAAATTATTATCCTTTATAAATTTTTTTATTAAATCTATACCAATTAATCTAAAATATTTTTTTATTTCATTATTTTTGGGATAGTCAATCAAAAGATTATATATTTTTTCAAATACTTCATATGATATATTACCATTATCATAGTTTTCTTTTAATTCGTTAATTTTGTTTTTTAATTTGCTTGATACTATTTCAAGTGTTAACTTTTCATCTTTTAATATAGAAACAGTTCCACAATAATTGCATTTATACTTTTTTTTGTTCGAATCAATATCAAGTTTCGCATTGCAATTTGGACATTTTAAATTGAGTAATTTCATATTTGTACCCTCCTTACCAATACCATTATCAATAACTATTATTCTTTCTTTATTTATTACTTAAAAAAATATAAATTATATTATAGTTATACTAATTATTTTTGCTTGACCATTGTATTTGGCTTGCATTATTGTTCTTACTTCGCCTTGATTATTAGCTTGAATTATATCTTCAAAAATACTACCAGAACCTGGCATATTATATCTTACTTTAAATGTATGCATAATATCTCTCCATTCTAAGATAAGAATAATAATTATTGATAATGATTTGGAATTCGCTATTCAAACCATCTTTAATTATTTGGATATAAACTTTTATTACTTTTTAAATCTTCAGTAAGCAAAGATATTATTTTATCTTTATACTTCTTAGGTATATCTATACTGTTAACATACCCAATAGTGTTGTTAATTCTATACTCTAAATCTCCAGCGTCATTTATAATTGGAAATAAATCATCTTCATACACAGCCATTTCCATTAATGTCTGCTTGGCTAAATCAAGATTAGAGTTTATATTTGTTACTAAATTATAAAGTTCCTTATTTTGTATATTATTAAATAAATCAATCCATTCATCGTTTGTCTTTTTATCATTAAGCATATAAACCCTCCTTACATTATATATACAATACATATAATAATAATTCAATACATGTGTGTTGAGGAATTTGTTATTTTTGTAAACAAAAAAAGGCTACCTAATTATAGCCTTTAATTCTTTTATCTTTTTCCTTAGTATAGCATCTTCTACTTTTTTCTAATGTTTTTCTTAAGTATTTACCATATTCATTTTTCTTCATTAACTCTGCTCTTTCTTCTAGTTGTTCATCAGTCATCCATCCTTGTTTATATGCTATTTGTTCAGGACAAGATATAATTGATGCTCTTAAGTTTTGAAGAGTCTTAATAGTAGATGATGCATCTAATAATGAATCAGTTAAGCCTGTATCAAACCATGCATATCCAGCACCTAATAATTCTGCTTTTAATTTACCATCTTGTAAATACATATCATTAAGTGTAGTTATTTCATATTCACCACGAGCACTCTTTTTAACATATTTTGCTCTATCTACTACTGTATTATCATAGAAATATAATCCAGTTATAGCATAATCTGATTTAGGATGCTCTGGTTTTTCTTCTACTGATATAACATTATTATTCTTATCTAATTCCATGATACCAAATCTTTGTGGATCTTTAACTTCATATCCAAAGATTGTAGCATTACCATTTAGAGCATTATTAACAGCATTATGTAATAATTCAGTTAGATTATTACCAAAGAATATATTATCACCTAAAACCATTGCACACGCATCATTACCAATAAAGTCAGCACCCAAAGTAAATGCTTGAGCTAATCCATCTGGTGATGGTTGTATAACATAAGATATATTAATACCAAATTTAGATCCACCTCCAAATAATCTAATAAATCCTGGTTGATCTTCTTTTGTAGTTATTAATAATATATCTCTTATACCAGCTAACATTAATATTGATAATGGGTAATAAATCATAGGTTTATCATATATTGGAATTAATTGTTTACTAATTCCTTCAGTTATTGGGTAAAGTCTGGTTCCTGAGCCACCAGCTAATACTATGCCTTTCATAAAGTACATCCTTTCATTTACCCCAAAGTTATTCCTCTTACTTATTATACAATAAAAAAGATGTACAAGTACATCTTTTACTATTAAACAAATCAAGATAATTCAAATCTCGTTAATATCGATCCAAATATTGATATAAACAATAATATTGAAATAATTTTATTATAAGTCTTTATATCAACCTTCAACTTTATCTTATCAGAGATAAATAACATCAATACTGGATACATTAATGGAATAAAATACCTAGATTGAACGCCATTAATAACAGAAGACCCTACTGGAGTAAATACAATATACATCGATCCCCAAATCATACATATAATGGCTAATACAATCAACCACATAAATATCTTAATATTCTTTGATAAATATTTTTTTTGAACTTGTGATGATACTAATATCGATAAAAACATAATCACATTTATAATAAGCCCGAAAATATTATATTTGTTATTCTGAAGTTCCAAATATCCGTATGCTTGCATATAATTATCTGTAATAAATTTAGGTACAAATCCATCATATATATTTTTAGAAAAAATACCAATAAATTTAATAGGATTATGTAATATAAATTTAATTTGTCCGATGGAATTAACTCCTTCACCGCCTCTTATATCAGACGCCATCCCGCCAACAAGCATAGGAAGAGCGAATGTGAACATCATAAGTCCAGCTAATACAAATAATAAAATACTAAATAATATACATTTCCTTTTGGATTCAATTTTATTTGTAGGAATAAATAAAAGAATTAGTATTAATGGTATATATATAGGTTTTGGTGCGGCAGCTAGCAAGAATGATACTAATGCGATTACTAAATTCTTTTTATTTATTGTATTTGATTTTGAATATATCTCTTTAAATGAAAATGCAAAACCTAACATTAAAAATCCAATTATTGGTGGATCATACGAATACTGAGACGCCAAGAATAATGATGTAGGTATTAATGCAATAGAAAGCATTATATATTTTCCAATTGGTGTTATTTTAATTGCAACATATACAACATATACAAATATCGCAAATGAACAGATTAATCCAAGATAATGAGCAATAACCCAATTAAAATGAAAAACAGCTCTTAACTTATATGCAGCAATAAATGGTATATACGCAATAGAAGTAACAGAAAAGCCTCCACGCGTAGATTGTTCGGTATAATTATTGTCATTAGCATTTAAATATTCCATAAATTTAATATTCTCATTTATATTTTTAACAACAAATCTAGTATCAATATCTTTAAACGCTATTGCACTTTCAGAATAATATTCTTCCGCTATTGAATACGCTGAATCAAAATGAATTTGATCATCATATGATTTATAAGTTGATACTGGAGTTGCAAATATAAATATAACACCAGCAGTAATACTAATTATTAAAAATGCTATTTCTGGTCTATCCTTTATACGCTCAAGATTCATTATTAAAACTAATAATCCAATGAATGTTATGAATAAACCAATTTGGAAATAAGATATATATCTAATATCATTATTTATAGAAATATTATTTATATTTATATCTTGATTAAATACTACATCTATTTTCTCTACATTAGTACCTATTTTAGTGGAATTATAATTTGTATATTTATTTGTCTTTCTTTCATACGTATTACTTACTTCCCCATTTTTATATAAAGTTAAAGTAAAATCTACACCATCATTACTATTTGAATAGATATCTAAATATTGTATATATTTATTACATTCAATAGTATAGGGCTCATCTTTTTTTAAAATTACACCATCTTCATTTGACATTACACTTTCAATACCAATGTTTCCATAATAAAATAATTTAGAATTTGATATAAAAAATGAAAACAAATATAAAATTGGAATTAACACTATAAAAATTATTAACTTAGTATTTTTCTTTTTCATTTTTCCTCCTTATTTACTACAGATACAATCATATTAATAACAAATGCAAATGCTAAATAGAATAGTAAATAATAATTCTTTTTAGTTCCATACTCTTCAAAGTATAAAGACCTCTCAATTTCTCTATTATTAACCTTCAACAAATTATCACCAGTTAATTTATTCTCATACCAATATGCTAATGAATTCCCTTTATGATAATCCGTATACTCTATATTAATAGTATACTTTTTGTTCTTAGAATGTTTTATTTTTTCAAACTTCATAACGAATGATTCATTATCTTTTAATTCATATAAAGATACTTCTTTAGAAAATAATACATTTTCTTTATCGTCAGTTAGCTTAACTAAAATCGAACCATCTTTATTCACGACATTGTATGTACTAAATTTAATATCTATCTCATTTAAGTTATCAACATTTGCATAAAACTCTTGTGAGATTTTTTCATCCTTAGTTATTACTTGAGATGGATATAAAGTACCATCAACACTACTAACACCTACTCTATTATTCAAAGGAAAAACAAAAAAGATAATTAAGAATACCAGTAATACGAGATATACTACAGTTGTTTTTTTTAATCTTAAATTATACGTTTTCATATTATCACCAATTATATTTTAAATATTTCTTTTAATTTCTTACGGATTTTAAAAGGAACAATTCTTCTAAATATCAATCTTAATAAACTTGTTCTAGTAAAAACTATCATCTTATTTGGATATGATAATTCTAATTTATCTGAATTAATATATGAATTATATATTATCTCCATAGATAGAATATCATTTTCTATATATTCATTATTATATATTTTACCAAATAAACAATTTTTACCACTGAAGATATATTCTGATATAGCAACAAAAGATTCGATATCTATAAAATCAGAATATATTGATTTTAATAAATCAGATTTAATCCATATTCCATCAAGTGATTTATAAATGTGTTTAATATCAGTTTCTATATCTAAATTATTGACATTCATTTTAGCATCTTCTAATAACTTACCTGTCAAGTTCATAATATACTTGTTATGATATGATTCAGGTAAATATAATATTCCAAGAGAAGAATTCTCTTCAAATATATTAATTACTCCATTTATATATTCATCATTCTTAATAGCATTATCAATAATTCTAATATTATTAGAATCATATACTTCAGAAAAATTATCAGTTTTAGAATCTATATTAACAATACAAACATAGTCATACTTACTAATAACCTTATTTGATTTTAAATAATTAGAGAAATTATCGTAATAATCTATATTTTTATCATATTTATATATATTAGATATTAATTTAATATCCACAGCGTTTAAAGACTCAATATTATTTTTAACAATATTATATGCTTTCTTGTTTGCAATATTACATAACAATAATACTTTTTTATCATATTTGTTTTTAGAAGCAGATACAATAAAATTCATATTTAATGATTGATATAAGTCAACTGGATTATACAATCTAATAATATTTTTATAGATCATATTAATATCGTAGTTAGTATTATTCTTAATCCATTCTAATGATTTAACTGTATCCAAACCATTATTCATATATAAAGCTTCTTGTTTATAAAAAGCAAAATTTTTTCTCTTAATAAAAGGACAATTATAATTATTTAATAATGTATACGATGAATATCCATATATATTATAATTAAATTTATAATCTTCCTTTTTATAATGAGATAAGTCTATATATGTATCCCATATAAATCCTGCTTGTTCTAATCTATAAGTAAAATATGATTCATGATTGTTAACAACAGTTGTAAATGAATTATTCTTTGCAATTTTATATGAAGTCCAATAATTATTAAAGAAATCACTTGAAACAACAGATTTTCTATATGCCACAAAATATGTTTGAATATGTGAATGGATATATCCATCAATTGCAGCACCTGTGCCATCTTCAGAATCATAATTTGCAGTTAATCCCCAAAAATCTATATCTTTATCATTCATAGAATTAATGATATCTTTAAACGGTTTAAATGGTCCAAAAAATGTATCGTTTAATAATATAACTTCATCATATTGATTAAAGTAATCTCTACCATATTTATCATAAGCGTATTTAAATGCTCCAGCATCTAAACCTATATTATCTCTTATATTAATATCTATATTATATTTATCAATTTTTTTTAATTCGTCATTATCTAGTTTAGAATTAGATATGAATAGAATATTATCTACAGCTTGATTTAATGAATCAAGCATATATATAACATAGTCATCTATAATAGAATCTCTATCATAAAATATAAACACACCTAATCTTTTCGATTTTGTTGTTAACTTCACAACAACCACCTACCTATTTTAATTTACCTTTTATACCTTTTTTATAATCTCTATATCCTTTTAACATCATTTTAAGTTTTCTAAACTTATTTTTTTCAAAAGCAAGTATTCTCTTAACTTGTCCTTTTTGTACTCTTTTTAACCATGCACAGTAATCAGGATACATATCACCGTACATATCACATATATACATATTGTTTCTAACAATATAATACCTTCTTATTGGATTATGATTATAACATGGATATTCTTTACCAAATAATTTATGAACTACTAAATTACCTAGTTCATGTTTCATAACTATGTTATTTAATCGTAATACTTTATATCCGTGTTTATGT
>Ga0247611_10003808_pt1 | contig 21826 bp, 42 predicted proteins | sample 177DNAGHGhighgp2_FD_192422 | JGI IMG/M metagenome (GOLD analysis project Ga0247611, IMG submission 192422) | Sheep rumen microbial communities from Palmerston North, Manawatu-Wanganui, New Zealand - 1770 DNA GHGhigh gp2 | ecosystem: Host-associated > Mammals > Digestive system > Stomach > Rumen... | reverse complement strand
CAAAATCGCCAGCATCATGGTCCAAGTCCAAGAAAATGTTAGTGCTGGGCTTATAACCCTTGAGATAATGGATAACATCAGTAGTGCTCTTGAGGGCAATATCATAGCCCGCAGGAACCTTACGCACATCATCAACCCAAATCTTAATCATATAGGTTTTCTCCTTTTATTAAAATGGTTTAAATCCTTGTTCTCTGAACCATCGTTTATTTATCCCATCAGGAATAGACCTAAAATATGGCTCTAACTCTTCATAACGCATCATAGCATCTGATTCGTTTTGAAAATTTTCTTCGATTTCAAGGCCGAAATCATCAGCTCCCCAAGCCGAGAGTTTGATATAATAGTTTTTGAAAAAATAAAGACCAAGAGAAAGTTTAACTTTATGACCTTTATAACACGGATACCAGCTATCGGTAACAGTAATATAGCGTTCATTTTTTAATAAGGGCATAATTTTCTCCTTCTTTATCTTTTCTATATATATTTTATCATATTATTTTTAAAAAATCAAATAGAGAAATGCGCGAACCAGGTTCTCCCGATCGGATTAAGCTGGTTCGCGCATCTCCTTAATGTTTATCCTCAATATGCCAAATATTACCATCCTGACCTGTAATAGTATATTTAGCATCAAATTCATTCATATCTATTGGCTGAGTAAATATAATATCATATTTATTATAATCTATTGGGTTTCGTGTTTTTAAAGGCAAACCGATTCCAAACAAACCCGCGAATATAATACTAAAAATACACCAAAAAATATCAGCATTATCTAGTATCTTCCAAGCTCTAATCGTTAATATCAGTAAAACAATACCCATAAATATGAATATACCACCTGTGATACAGGCAGCAATACTCCATCCAGCTTCAATGGTAGTTGTATTAATAATTTCCATTAATGTTTATCCTCCAAATGCCAAATACGGCCATCATGCCCTTTGATAATATACTGTTCTCCGAGTTCATCTAGGTTTACTGTATCAGTAAATACGACATCATATTTATTATAAGTTACTGGTTCTCGTCCAGCGCTCATCACAGCAATTCCTAATCCAACGATAGCCAATGGGTATAGCAAAAAAACCAGACTACCAAGGCAATCTTTATCTTTATACCATTCAGTAAAAATATATATAAATAGGAATAATGCTACAAGGCATATAACACTACCCATAACAATATAAAATGTATCCCATCCAGCTTCAACGGTAGTTATATTTAAAATTTCCATATGACCTCACTTATTGAACCACATTACATAAGCAGCTTCTTCCGGAATAGGCTTTCCATCCCATACACCGCAGAGTTCATTACCGAATTTATCCACAACAACGCCATCGCCGTCATAGCTAGTAAAACCACCGGCATTTACTTCATCGCAAAAATCATCTACGGACATACAGTCACCAAATCCGTATTTTGCGATAATTGCCATACGACGCGCGCATTCTTGCGCCGTTAAACTAGGTCCATCATTAGGATTATCGCCTTCATCTTCATAAAACTGATAGATGACATAAGCCATTTCGTCAATCATAAAATCATTAATTTTCATATTAAAATATCTTTCTTATTTTTCTATATATATTATATCATATTTTTTAAAAAAAATCAAAAAAAGTCCCCTGCCACTAGCAGGAGACTTTAATATTTATTCACCGATAGGTAACATCATTGTGGTGTCGGTGTTCGCCCCAAACATATACTGGGGTAACTTACCATCCCAAGCCTGAATGTAGTAATACCGAATAAGGGTATCAGTTAGCCATTCAGAAATCGCCTTATTTTTAGCTGCTTCTTTTTGACCCGCATATTCTGCGGCATCAGCCTGGATTTTAGTAACTTCCAAATCTGCTTCAGCTTGAATCTTCGCTTCCTCGGCTGCGGCATTTGCGTCAATAATACGCCGCTTAGCTGCCTGTTCCTGCTCCATAGTCTTCTGAGCCTGTTGTGTCTCAGCGGTCAGCTTATTCTGCGCCGCAACCTGCTTAGCCTCGACCGCATTAGTGAAAGCATCTGTAAAGTCAATATCTTCAACACTAAAATTAATTACCTGAATCCCATATTTAGAAGCATCAGCTGCGAGCAACTCTTGGATTTCACCAGACAAAGATTGACGATGGCTAACAAGCTCTTCTGCTGAATACTTGGCAAATACTGACTTAGTATTTTCCAGAATGCGAGGATAAAGAACTGTATCATAATACTGTTTACCAACAGTCTTATATAAATTCTGCGCTGTAGCCTGGTCAATGCAGTAATTAACGCTCATTTTAAGATCAACTTGCTGAATATCAGAACTAAATGCCTGTGCGTTAATCTCAACCTTCTGAGTTCGGTTATCCAGCTTTACAATACGCTGCCAGGGGGCGATAAAATGAACACCAGCTCCCATTGTGCGGTCCTCAACTCGGCCAAACGTGGTAAGAATGCCAGTATAACCAGTCGGGACAGTTGAGATACATGCGAAAAGAAGAATTAGCGCCACGACGGCGACCGCGGCAAGTGCGATAATGCGCGCCAATGACCATTCATACTTGACAACCTCCTGTGTCTCTCCTGTCATTCGTCCATACGCGTCTCGGATGGGTTTCTGCTCAACAACCTTGTGTTTCAAGATGTTCTTCATTATTTAATTGTCCTTTCATTTTTCTATATATATTATATCATATTATTTTTATAAAATCAACTATGCGTCTGTGCGTTCCACTGCTTCTGGCTTTATTAATTATCTTCTTCCCATTTCCATTCTGCTACTTTTGGAATATAGGCTCTCCAAACAAGGGTAATTTTTACATCTACGGAACTTCCATTATTAGCGTATTTTTGAAATACATTTTTAGCATAGTCCAGAGCTTCTGTCAGAGACAGGTCGTCAGCATCCAGATAGTTATTCACATAAACATCATAGCTTTCTCTTGTCATTTTTTCTCACCAAGTAATTGTCATATATTGTGGTCCATATTTCTTTTCTTTATCGAAAGATGTAGTATAGCCAAAATTTTTAAGATAATCTTGAAGTGCGGATATATTTATGTCTTGAATATAATCAAGATTAATACGAGTATAAGTTTTTCCATTCTCAATAGCATAATGAATTAAATTATCAATAACATTTATTACCATATCAAATCGTTCTTTATCATTAACGATTTTATTTTGATAACTCATAGACCTTGCTAGTTCTGCGAATAACATTTTATTTCTCCTTTGAAGTGCGCGAACCAGGTCATTCCGATCGGGTTGAGCTGGTAGCCGCATTCTCCAACTCATTCATAATTTTTTCTGCTATTGCTCGCGCTGCTTTATCAGATAGTAGAAAATTATCTAGTGCTATTTTACACAAGTCGCATAAAGTAGTATTGATTTTATTTTCATAAGCGCATAGCTCACAAGCCGGCTCATATAATTCGTTGTCTAATACTTCGATAATAGTTTTAATTTGCTCTTCTCTTGTCATTATTTATCCTCTTTTTGGGCTGAGCTGTCATCCGCAAACTCTCCATTATCAGCCATTTCTACTAGCTTATGAAATTCATCCATTATTTCCTGCGCCTCTTCTTTGGTCATTAGTGCAAGAATAGATGATAAGAACTTTATTCCCATTGGTTTATCTCCTTGACTGTTTAAAATTTTTTTGATATAATTATAGTATCTGAAAGGAGTAGTTTATGAAAGCTTTTTATGCAGGTATTATTATTGGGTTAGGAGCTGCGGCAAATCTTCTCATTGGAGGGTTGCCTGGGGCGGTTATCTTTTCATTTGGTTTATTAATGATTTGCGCCTTACAGTATGACCTTTTCACTGGAAAAATTGGAGCAACTATTCTAGGAGAGTATAAGCTAGGAAAGCTGGTTGCCGCATTTTTCTTTAACTTTGCTGGGGTGCTTTTGGTTAATCTATTACTTTTATTTTCTCCTATGTATTCTACCTTGGTAGAAAAAGCTACTGTGATTGCGTAGGTCCGTCTTAATAATCCTTGGTATGCAAATATTGGTTTAGGTATATTATGCGGAATATGTGTATAGTTATCCGTAGATGGTTGGAAAGCAACAAAACATCCTTTACCAGTTATGTTGCCAGTAGTGGTATTTGTTATGTGCGGTTTTAACCATTGTATTGCGGATATGTTCTATATGACATATGGCGCTAAAAACCTAAACTATATTCCGATATTTGAAACAGCTATTGGAAATATTATTGGGGCTGCTCTTCTTGTGTTTGATAGATGGCGGCAAGCTCGTGTCTGTCGCAAGAGTGGAGAACCTGTTTAAGGCAGGTTTCCGTTTCCACATTCCAGCATTGACATCCAGCTTTACAAGTTTCATTGATTAAATCTGGGTTTATAACTTGCTGCTGGATGACCATATGGCCTTGTTGGACCGTTTTCATAACCACTGGGGGCAAGTTGTTGGGATTGGCTTGGAACTCACATTTTTCATTGAGCTGACAAGAAAAACAAGTCCAAAATTGAGGGCCGCAGTTATCGCAAAGCAGTAGATGCGGGGCCTCGTGTAAAAATACACCGCCTTGTAAAATGGGTTGCCCGCAGATGGGGCAAGTAGGAGTATATTTCATTAGTAGCTATTCTCCGAAAGAATAGTTTCTACGATGGTGTCTACGTTGGGACCATCGCCCAGGTGAATCACAGTCATATCGCTGACGGCAGTAATAGATGTGATAGATTCAATAGTGTTTTTGAAAGACTCTTCAATCTGCGCAACAGCGTCAGAATATGAAGTGGCTCGTATCAGCACAGTGTCTTTTGCCATTTTGCTTTCAAATTCTTCAAAATATTCTACTGTGGCAATATAAGTATCCATAAAAATACTCCTTTTTAATTTTCTATAATTATTATATCATATAATTTTTAAAAAATCAACTAAGAAATTGGTAAAAAATAGTCAAAATAGGCATACAATCTGTGTGCCTTTTTGTTGATATTGCTAGGTGTTCATCGTGAACACCTAAAAGCGCATTGCAAGGAAGGTAAAAATGTTATGCCGGGTAAAAGAGGACATAAATTAAATGTATAGCTAACCGAAGAAGAATATGGATGGCTAGTGCGTTATGCTGAGAAAACAGAATAGTCTATGTCGTCTATTGTGCGTAAAGCATTACGATTGTATATTAGTGTAATAGCAAAAAGTAAGCAAAAGTAGGAGCAAGCAAATGAAGCAAAAAGTGATTTATTCGTTGAAGGTAGTGAGATAGCTATTGGAAATGGGGTTTAGACCAGTAGAGACGCTGGATAATCCTATTAATGAGAAGTATAAGTGTTGGGTATTTGCGCGGACGCCTGAATTTGAGGTTGCGCTGGACTAGGTATTAGGGGGCGTGAAAGATGGCGGGCGTTAAGTTATATCCGAATTAGTAGAATATTGTAGTTTTGAAATAGGAAAATAGTGAGCTGTTTGCGCAACTGGATATGGTAGCTTTATAGAGAGCTATGATGGAGTTAGATGGCGCAGCTTTTAAGATATGGATGTATTTGGCGAAAAATAAGCATCGGTTTGAGTTCGCGTTGAGTCCAAAGGCTATGGAGGAATGGGGTATCAAGAAGGATGCCTATTATCGAAATAAGAAAGTGCTGGAAGAAAAAGGGTATTTGGTTGAAGGTAAGGATGGACTAGTGTTTCACGAGATGCCGGTAGCTAGGTATATTTTTTAAGAGCAAGCCTTTGTGCCGTAATATATGCATTTTGCGAATCGTGGCGCCGCATTCTCATTTTGCGAATGGTAGCGGTAAGGATTCTCAAAATGAGAATCGAGCGCACTAGGGGTAAGTGGCAAAAATACCTTGCGGAAACCTGATAGCAGCGAGGATTCTCAAAATGAGAATGAAGCGCGCGACTCTCATTTTGCGAATCGTAGAGGAAGGAAGGCTCTTGGTAAAAACCAAGAGCTTTCGTGCTTTTCATTCTCATTTTGCGAATCCTAGCGGCGAGGATTCTCATTTTGCGAACCGTGGCGGAAGGGATTCTCGTTTTGAGAATCGAGCGCAGAGGGGGTGATGGGCAAAAAGACCTTGCGCGAGCTTAGTAGAGGCGAGGATTCTCAAAATGAGAATCGTGCCGCCATATATGCATTTTGAGAATCGTAGCGGAAGAGATTCGCAAAATGAGAATCGAGCGAACAGGGGCTTTTGTAAAAGAAATTGGTTAGGGTGGTGGAGGAAGGGAAGGAGATTTAAGAAGTGATTTGAAAATGCCGTTTTGGGGGTGCTGGGAGAGGTAAAAATTGACAAAAAAAATTGCCGTTTTCAACGACAAAAGTGCGACGGATTCTCATTTTGCATAGAGAAATAAAAGGACGAGCAAGCTCGTTTTACGGGCCCTTCGGTCCCTCCAAACCGAGCTTACTCGTCCCGGGCGAGTCGCGACGGGGCTGTTGTAAAAAGCGGGAGAGAGGGCGTTGCGTGGGGTGAGTTGAAAACCTGGGGGTAGAGAACGCGCAAGTGGGGTAGGGGTAGGAAAAAACGAATCGAAAACTCAGGGTGAGGTGGAGCTAGGAAAATCTCATTTGAAAACTGGGTGTAGAGGGAAACGGAATGAAAAAAGTAGGAAAGAGATAAAAGAAAAGCCCTCTAAAAGTAGAGGGCTCTTGGAAAGGAGAGAAAAACACAAATAACAAGAAAGGATACTGATAGTGTTATATATAGGATATAAAGGGAGTAAGTATATATATTAATAAAGGGAAGGAAGTATATAGAAAGGATATAGGGAAACACAAGGGAATGCGGGAAGGGTCTGGCCCAGCCCCTGCGCGCCCAGTGGTTAGTTTAATTGAACCAATGTGCTCCCGTGTCCGGAATTTTTCGGCTCCCTCCCCCACCACTTTTTTCTTAGCGGGACTTAGCTGGGGCTTACAAAAAATGTTGTCAAGGTGCCCTTGCGTAAATTTGTCCGTTTTTTCGGTAAATACCTTAATTTTCGTGGCTAAAACAATTAAGCAAGGTGTCAAGCGCATCTTCCCACGCTGCGGCCAGCTCGTCCGGCGTCATATCATTCACAAACTCCTGTAAAGTCTGCTTCTTTTTTGGCTCCTGGACGCGACTAGGCTTCTCTTCCTGTTTAAGGTTTTTGCCTTGAATTTTGGCATTTAAGATACCCTTAATATCAGCGACGGTAAAAGTTTCACAGGATGACTTTTCATTTCCGTAGAGCTTGCGCCAGTTCTCTAAAACGGTATTTATCGAGTGAGTCAGGTCCTGGATTTGTTCGTTAAGCTCGGCTTCCGCATTAGTCTTCCTGAAATCGGCCTCCGCGGCATTCAGCGTCTCTGTGAAATCACGAGCAATCTCGTCAATGGGGACCCCAGCTTGAAGCATATTAAGAATTTCACTATAACTATGGTTATTAATCATAATCTTTCTCCTTATTTTCTATATATATTATAACATTATTTTTTTAAAAAATCAAGTAAGAGTGCGCGAACCCCGGTGATGAGCCCGCAAAATTTAGCATAAAAATAGGAAAAAACTGGGTAAAAAGAGCGGAAAAGTGCCCGAAAATGAGGTTTTTTTTAATATTATATCATAAAAATTTTTTATTGTCAAGCCCGCACTCCCATATATATAGATATATATACTATACTCTTCTACTATTGGTGTGCCCCCGGGCTGCGTCGCGCGGGCTTTCAAGCGAGCTAAGCCGCATATAGAGGCCGCTAACGCGTCCTCTTCTACTTTTCTACCTCTTGGTGCGACGCGAGCTGGGCCTCGCGGGCTCAGAAGCGGGCTTCGCGCACTTTTCATCTAGCCTCTTGGAACACACGGCCCGCCTCTGAGCCCGCACTTGCGCGACAGGGTTGTGCTATATGGGGGCGCTAGGTTAAGGGGCGACTTTTGCGCGGCGATGCCGCGCTATATGGGATGTGAGTTAGCTCGCACTTGCACGATGAGGTGGGGCCATATAGTGGGGCTAGCTTCACTTACACGACGAAGTCGTGTATATGGGGATGCGGGTAGGCGAGTGCGCAGAGCGAGCTGGGGTTAGCGGAGGCTAACTGGGAAAAATTTACAAAAAGTTCACAATTTCGGGAAAAAAATTTTTTTGTGAAATTTTTGTGAAATCGCTTGACAAATTTGCCAAAATGTGATATAATGGAAGTTTGGCCGATGTGCTGGCGCACCCGGCCGGGCAAACTTATAACTACTATAGTTTTTCTAATAATTTGTCATACGAATATTTCTATAATAATTTAGTTAATTGCTAATTTAATTTATCACGATGAAGCATCATTAATCTAGTATTTTCTTCTGGTGAAACCCATCTTAAATTAGATAATTTATTATTACTACGATTACCATCAATGTGGTCTACTGTCCATTCATCTAAATTTTCAATAGGACTAAAAGAAGATAAAACAATACGATGTAAAGCATAGTTCTAATTTTTAATTGATACTCTTATATACCCATCAGCTGTTTTAGTGCACTAATGTAAAACCTTTGTTTCTTTATTACGGAAACGCCCATAATTTGAAACCTCAAAGCCCGGGTGTTGATACACATCTACCCAAATTTCTCCGTCTAAATTATCCACGCATTTAACAACTTTTCTAGTTGAAAATTCTTGTGGGTCTACTTTCTAAGGTTCTACTTTTTCTACTTCATAGATAGCGGTAGCACCTTTCCCTCGTTTAGTAATTAAAAAACCTTTTGCTAACATTCGTGATTTAAATGTTGGGAATGTATTTTCAATAGTAGTTAATGTAGTGCCAAAATACTCAGCAAGTTCTTGTTTATTAAATTCCATAATAGTATTTTCCTTTCTTATACTTTCTATTATATTTGAAAATACCTATAATCTATTTAACTATTTTTGACCGGAATTTGTTGGAATTTTTTGGAATTAATTTGGCCCGGGCAAAAAGCTAGCCTGTATAGTTATACAGGCTAGCGCGTATAATTAACCATTCCATTCGTGAATTACAAACACAGCCAGCAAAATGAGGCACGGGGCCAGCGCAAGCAAGATCATTATTCTCGATGCTCCTCCGCGTAATCTGTCAGCGTGGCAAAAATATTATAGAATTCATTTAGATCTGTGATTTCACCTACGATTTCTGAAAATACTGTTTGATACTCATCCCCGTGAATAAGGTCATCCAACAGCATACACGCTTTGTTTAAAGTTGCGTAATCCTGCTCCGTAAAAACAATAACCGACTTAATCTTCATTTTCTTTTCTCCCTTCATCTGATGCCATTAGTATAGCACACTCGTGCTGGATTGTCAAGAGGAATTTTGGGGGTTTGTTAGCTTCCACCAGAGTTTAGGCTACTCGCGCGCATCCGAGCCTTGGTTAATGATTATGGAGACGAACCACTTCTCCTGCTAACAGGTTCCCAGCCTATCCCAAAGACCTCCACTCTCTCCCCCAACGATACCTCACAGACAAGGTATGCGGTGTTGGGTCTGGCCCACTCCCTTGGAACAATTATAGTATAGCACACCCCTTAGCGCTTGTCAAGGCTCTAATTGTGAACTATTTATGAACAGCCCGGGCAAAACTAGACCCTGTGATGCTTTTACCACAGGGCTAAATGTATTACCAACTGATTTCGAAAACCCAGTCCCCAGGCTCGCCGCAAGAATCTGCCAGACGATTAGCACAAGCCCCAAAACCGTTTTGCGCTAACACAGACAATACGTGATTCACGTGTCTGTCTTCCAGAGGAATGAAACCAATCTGAATGCTGGTGTGCATCAGTCCTTCTTTACAAGCCTTCCTGATTTTCTTGTCAATCAGAGTGAGCACCATTGGCGACAATTTGGACCTTTCCTTTTGTGCCTGCTCCCTCGCATCATTCGCAGTAATCATTTACCATTCCTCCTCCTCTTCAGTTTCACAGTCCAGCAACATCTTCTTAAAGCTGGCAATAAATTCAACCATGTCTTCCTCAGCCAAATGATGCTTACAGAAATCCTTCCAAGGACATCCATCACATCCACACATGTCCCTACAAGCCTGCTGGATAGCATCTAAACAGCTTTCCAAGCAATGCTTTTCAGCCTCGGTTTCAAATTGCACAGAGGGTTTCAGATTCACAGTCATTGTAGTATCTCCTTCCTTGTTTCTGTAATTAGTATAGCACTATTGGTGTATCGTGTCAAGAGGTAAAAATAATATATTATTTCGTGGGTTGCCCGGGCCAGTGCATAACTATACAAAAAAGAGGATGTTTATACATCCTCCTCCTCGGTCTTGGGCCACAATCTCCCATCAATTTCGGGATTACGACCCATCAGGTATTCAAATATCTTTCGCTCAATCTGAACATCTTCCAGACCAGTGTGGGATTCAGAAAAAGTTTTATCACCCATAATGAACCTGTATAGCACTTCGGCGGTGAATTGGGGCTTGCCAAGAGTGGTAGTAAATTCGTTTTCCATACAGAATTCGATATACTGCTTATCACATTTCAGAATGTTCCGAGCCATCTTCAAGGTGTCCCACCATTCCACGCCGTAGGGAAGCACCCACCGCCACTTTGAGCTTGTCCGATACCGTTGGGTCGTGTGGATTGCCCTGTAATCGAAGCGAGCATTGTGGGCGCACACGATTTTCACATCGTTTTCCACGATAGTCCGATACAGCTCTTTCGTAATTTGATACCACGAGGCCAACTGTCGCTTGCCTGTCTTGATTTCCTCCCAGTATTGGGGCATCTTATCTAAGAAGTATGCGCTGGACATCAACTCCTTGTCGCAGAACACATCCCCATTGACAAAACTGTTGCGGTCATAGAGGTTGCCAGCCAGGTCGAAAACCTCATAGCCAAGGTCATAGCACAGGGGGTCATCCAGACTGTTCGTGGTTTCGGTATCATACATCAGGACACGCACATTTTTATCAATCGCCATTTTGAATTTCTCCTTCTCTTAACTTACAAGTTCATTATACACGATGGGCCGCACAAAGTCAAGGGGGCAAAATGTAAATAAAATGTGAACGCGCGGGGCGCCCGGGCAAGTTAGCAAGAACTAACTCGCTCTTGCCTATTACTTGGGCCAGCAGTCCTCGCAAATACCAGTGATGAGGTATTCACGCTCCTGGTCCGACAGGTAAGGGAAAGCACGCTGGGTCAGCTCACCATCCTGCCAATGGCAATAGTCTTCGAACTCGACCTCCACGATGTGCTCCGCACCGCACAGGGGGCAAACACAAAAGATACCGATAGAGTTTTTCATAGGGTTATATCTCCTTTCATCTTCTGGTATTAGTATAGCACAGGGGAGCCAGTTTGTCAAGTAGTTTTTGCTGGCCTTTTTTCAACCAGCGTCAGCTCAAACTTTTTGCCATTCACGGTGAATGCTATCATCCTATTGGCATTCGTGATGGCCACATCTTCATACACCTGCCCTTGCGCATCCTCTTTCAGGAAGTCGGCAAGCTCGGCCACGATAGCCTCTTTCAGGTCGTTGGGCTTGCGGTTCCGCTTTGCGCCCTTCTTGTGTTCGGTCTTGCGGTTCATCTCCTTCACGTTCTCCTGCTGCTCGGGGGTCAGGTCGTATTCGGTGGATTTACCTTCTTCGACTTCGGAATCATAGAGGATAATGTCCTCGGCCTCGGCACGAGAGCAACCCAGCTGGGCCATTAATTCAGCAATGCGCTTTTCATTGGGTTTCATAGTGTGTTCCCTCCTTGTTTATCTACTGGTAGTATAGCATAGGCAAAAACAAAAGTCAAGTATTATTTTTTATTTTCTGTAAATATTTTACCAAAAATTTTTTAAAAAATCAAATCTGCGGGAACTGCGGCCGGCCGGGTTTCTAAAAAACACTTCCCCCGTCGTAAGTCTTTCAAGCTCTACTAAACTTTCAGGCCATCGGACAGAGTTCTTTTTGTTCGTGAAAAAAATCGTGGCAATTTTAATTAACGCGGGACCGCAGACCTGCCCGGGCCCGCGCCCCTTTTCATTGACGCTCCTACCAGCATCAAGCGTGGTCCTATGGGCTTTGACCGCGAAAGATGGCCCATCTGATAGAGCGCCAGTGAAAAGGGGCAGGAGGGGCTTGCGCCCCTCCATAGAGGGGAAAGGGTCAGGCGAGGGTATAGAAGTTGTGGCCCTTCACCACAGACTTCACCACACGGCCAGCATCAACCAGCTTGCCCATCAGGGGGCCAACCTTCTGCGAGGACGCACCAGCGAGGGCAGGAACCAAACCGCACAGGTCAGGGATAGAGTAGGTCACACCTTCCACCATAGCATCAGCCACGGTTTCCGCCAGCTCAGCGTTCTCACGCTGGGCCTTGGTCGGCTTATCGGACTTCGTAGCGTTCCGCTTCGCCATAGTCTCACGCAGAGCACGCACCTTTTCCAGCTCATCAGCGGTCAGGGTCTCACCAGCCAGCACCTTGTCCAACACAGCCACATAAGTCATCTTCGTCATAGTAACACCTCTTTCTATTAGCGTAGGTCGCTACCCTTATTGTGCGTCCCTTGGGTCTTGGGGGGTGTCAGCTCTTGCTGTCCTTGCCTGTTCCCTTGGAACATCTTTATTGTACCATAGGTCTTGGTGTTTGTCAAGAGGTTTTTTGGAAGTTTTTGAAGATTTTTTCGGCTTCGTGGGTGAATCTCCAAACCATTCAGCCGACCAACCAACCTCTTGACTTTCCCTCGTCCCTTGGAACAATTATAGTATAGCATACCCTCTACCCAAAGTCAATCCCTTTTTTCAAAAAAAAATAATATATTATTTCGGGCCCGGGCAATTAGCCCCTAGCGAACTGGGGCTGAAAAAATTACTCACCAATCCAGTGCCATACCTTGACCTTGACTTTGACAGACTTGGTGACAGTCTCATAATGCCCACGGGGTCTGATCATCTTGGTGTAGTTATACCTGGGGTTGTCAATGACATATTCACGACCAGCATCATCGTGGACACGAATAGTGCGAGGCTCGTTGTTCGCATCCTTGACTTCATCCTGGATCCAGATTTCTTCTTCCCAAGTCACGACTTCGCCAGTCTCAACCTTCTCAAACTTGATGAAATGGCCATCGGCGAGGTTGGACAACACATGACCCAGCTCGGCAGACAACCTACGTGCGTGCCACCCATCCACATAGTCGTGCTCCCCAAAAAGCTTGATGCCAATTTCCTTACAGGTGATGCCATCCTTGGCTTCACGCAAAATCTCCACGACCTGATCTACATACTTGACGGCGCTACGCTTGACATCGTTGACATTGGTAAAGGTTTCCTCATACTTGCTGAACTGCATTGTTTATTGCTCCCTTCATTTGATGTATTAAGTATAACATGCTCTTGGTGATTTGTCAATAGGTTTTTTGAAAAAAGTTTGCCGATTACCAAATTTTTTCCAATCCGCAATCGCCCGGGTAGTTAGCCCCAGCGAACTGGGGCCAGCCTTATTTATGTAATTTAGGCTCGATGGTCAAGGACGCATCCACCACTTCGACTTCATCATGATGATCAAAGAAATAGGTGTCTCCATCATTCAAGCATACTGCATTGAATTCATCACCAGTGCCAGTGCAGTCGTTCGTGCAGCTATCAGCAACCTTAATGAATACAAAACTCTTATCAGTGGGGTTGATAAAAACCTCGCCTTCATCAAGGTACTGAAATTCATACAACACAGGACGCACATAGTTTTCAATCTTCATTTTCATTCCCCCCTTAACAGTCTTCGGTATAGCACCCGAGGTAGAGGTCAAAACCCCTCATCATTATCGCAGTCTTCAATCTCCCAAGGGTCTTCCATCATAGCGATGTATTCATCGCATTCTTTGGCGGGGTTGCCAATGGTGCAGATGCTACCCTCTTTCCAGTAGGGGCAATCGATAGCATTGGTGGGGCAGTAATCCACCGCTTCCCCCTGCGAATAGGGCCAGCCCATAACCCCCGCAATTACATCTTCGGTTGGCTCGTAAGAATCCAGCACTTCCACTTCATCAGGCTCAAAGCTACCACAACAGCCACAGGCGCACCAGACCTTCTCATCAACCATCACACCGTAGTTAATAGCAGAGGTATCATCGGTCAGGTCAGGCTCAATCACACGAAAACGAACAAACAACATTTTTTGATTTCTCCTTTCACTTTCTGGTATTAGTATAGCACACCCCTTGCGCTTTGTCAAGCCCTTATTAAAAAATAAATATTTAATAACAGGGTTGCGGAATGCATCAACAGGCCACTCAAACGACGCTCGGTGGTGATGTCCTTAATGATACCCAAGAGGGCAACACCAAAACCAAACCACGCCACGGAAACACCGTGGGCTACCACCAACAGCACATTGGCGCAAGTCAGCAAGCACCGCAGGTCGTTCCATTCAAACTGGTAAGGCTGGGTAAGGTTGAAAAACTGCTTCATCTATTGGCCCTCCCTTTGTGATACTCATAGTATAGCACAAGCTGGCAGATTTGTCAAGCCCTAATTTTGCGGCCCGGGCGGTTAGCCGTGGCTAATTCGCCACGGCTAGCGCCAGAAAGGAGAACAACATAGAAACCAGTGGTAGGGGAGATGGGATTCGAACCCATACTTGACAGATTTTAAGTCTGTTGCCTCTGCCCGTTGGGCTACTCCCCCACAGCGGGGGAAGGGAGTTTCCCCTCCCCCCTCTATGTTGTCAGGCAAGGGTGTAGAAGTTGTGGCCCTTGACCACGCTCTTGACGACCTTGCCAGCGTCAACGAGCTTGCCCATCAGGGGGCCGACCTTCTGACTGGTGGCCTCGTTCAGCGCAGGAATGAGGGCGCAGATGTCGGGGATAGAGTAGGTCACACCCTCGACCATAGCGTTGGCGACCTGCTCGGCCAGCTCGGCGTTCTCCCGCTGAGCCTTGGTAGGCTTGTCGCTCTTAACGGAGTTCCGCTTGGTGATGCTCTCACGGAGGGCAATCAGCTTCTCGATCTCGGCAGAGGTCAGGGCGGTGGGGTTCTCGATGGCGGTGGTGAGGGCAGAAACATAAGTCAGAGTGGAACGCATAGGATACACATCCTTTCTGATGGTAGGTCATCACCCATTATTAGCATCCTCGGGTCTTGGGGGGTGTCAGCTCTTGCTGTCCTTGCCTGTTCCCTTTGGAACACTTACAGTATAGCACATTCGGCGTCGGTTGTCAAGGGGTTTTTCAGATTTTCTTTGAAAAATTTTTTCGGCTGATTTCTTGCGCTCTCTTGGCGGTTCATCTACCCCGCCCCTTGACGACCTTCTTTTCCATGGGGAGCGTCGGTCTTTGTTTGACTTCCCCTTGGAACAATTATAGTATAGCAGATGGGGTGGCAGAAGTCAACCCCTTTTTTGAAAATAAAATAATATATTATTTCGGGCCCGGGCCAAAAGGGCTGGCCCCTAGGCCAGCTCTTCCAGCTCTTTTCGCCGCTTTTGCGGAATCCGCCAACAGGAAGGGGAGACAGAGGTTTCATACTTCATACGGCTATTCAGCACAGCGAAGAAAATCTCGGTTTCAATGAGCGCATCATCAAGGCCCATGTGCTTCTCGTCAAAGTTCGTATTTTTCAACAGATAGCGATAGGCGACCTCGGCGCTGGTTTGAATGTTGCCGTGAGCAGACACACATTCATTCTCAATCGCCCAATCAATGAACCTTTTGGAGCGGAGGATAGAGGAGCAAGCCATGTGCCACACGCAGAAGTATTCAAGGCCATAGGGGAAAAACCAACGATACTTGGAGGAGGTGACCAATCGCTCGGTGTTGTTGGAGGCCCGCTTGTCAAAGCTCATGTTATAAGCACCAACGGCAGTCACGCCAAAGTTCTTTACATCTTCCGCAAAAATGCGCCGAATGGTAGAAAGTCTTGCGAGCGTCCGCTTGCCACTGGCGATGTCGGCCTCATACTGCGGAATTTTCTTAGCATAGTAGGCACTTGCCATCAGCTCTCGGTCAAGGAAGATTTCAGCGCACACGAACGAACGAACGCACAGAATCTCTTGGGTAATAACATCAAGGATGACCCAACCAAAGTCATAGAACAGGGGTTGAAGCAAACCGTTGGCAGTTTCAGAATCCAGAATGGCAACGCACTTGTGGGGGAATTTCATTTCTTTACAGTTCCTTTCACTTGATGAATTAAGTATAACACATAGGGGTCGGAAAGTCAAGGGGGTTTTTGAAAAAATTTTTTCTCACCCCAACAGCCAGCAAAATCCTAACAGCAACCCAGCAAACAGGGCGGGGGCAATCACAAAGTCAAAAATCTGCTTCATCCACCATACGATAGAACCCTCACGCACACGATACTTTTTCATTGTTGTTTCTCCTTTGTTCCTCTTTCTGATATAACTATACCACACTACTGGATGGAAGTCCAGTTAACAATTTATGAACGCTGGCGGCCCGGGCAGTTAGCAGGGGCTAACCCCGCTAACCTTATTTGATGAGAGGAGCTCGACCAAACCACAGGTCATCGAATAGGTCATTGAGTTCATCAACGCCCATTTCTTCCAGCTCATCCTGCCAGTCCTCCCCAAAACGCTCTTGGAGACTGCGTCCTTTCCAATCTGCGGTGGGAAAGCCATCATCCAGCCACAAGTGGTCTACCATGTACTTGATGGCCTTGGGGACAGAGATAGCCACGCATACCAGTTCGCCAGTATCGGTGTCATACACCACGATTACAGAATCCATTTACTTTTCCTCCTTGGGCTTGCGGTGCTTGATGAGCTTGACGGTGTAGGAATTGCCATTGAACTCAAAGCTGAGGTCTGCTGTGTTCTGCTGAGTAAGGTCGCTACCGATGAAAGGCACGCCCACCTTTCTCAAACCTTCGTCAATGGCCTTGATTAGCGTGGCCTTGTCCTCATCCACCTTGCGCTCCCGCTTGGCTTTTTCCTTGTGCTTGCTACCACCAGCGGCGGTCATCTGCTTAGTAGCCTTCTTCTGTTCGGCGGTCTGCTCAAACAGCTTTTCGCCCCTGTCGATGGCTTCATCGTCCTTGATAATCTGGACGGCTTCTTCATAGGAACACCCCAGAGCCTTCATCATCTGGACAGCTTGTTTTTCGGTCATAGGTCGCACCTCACTTTCTGATTAGAGTATAGCACAAGTTGGGGCCGTTGTCAAGCCCCAATTTTTAGCGGCAAAAACCGATGAGGCGGGCCTGATTTTTGATTTCAGAACCCTTTTCCAATTTCAACTCATACGCCCCACGGGGGTCAAGCTGATAAACCTTCAGGCTCACGGCGGGGCTGTTCTCGAACGCTTCCACCCAGCCATCCACGTCTTTTTGATTCTTGGCGGTGCGGAAGATACAATGGCCAGTAGGGATTTGGACAACCACTTGAAACTGGGGCAGGGGCTTAGAAAAGAACCGCTTGAAAAACTTGAACATCGTTTGAATCTCCTTTCACTTTCTGATAATAGTATAGCACAGGGCATTTCAGATTTCAAGTATTAAATTGTGAACTATTTGTGAACTGCTGGCGGCCCGGGCGAAACGCCCCAGAGGGCATTTCAAAACTCATTTTTGTTTTGCCAGTAGTGTCAAAACAGCCTTGACGATTTCGCGGTTATCGGGGCTGACCTCATCCAGAGGGTCATCATCGGTGATAGTGCAGAGGGTAATGCGTTCCCAACGAGAAGCCGCTTGGATTTGCACATTAAACCCCTCGCCCTCAACCCAGTTGTCCCGCACATAGTCAAGAGCTTCTTGGAAAGTGTCAGCGACCTTGACACAGTGGCAACCATTATGAGTGAGCACAGGGTATTCAACATTGTGGGCGTAAGTGATTTTCATTTGAGAGTCTTCCTTTCTTTTGATGTATTAAGTATAGCACACTCTTGGTTGAATGTCAAGAGGGCATTTGAAATTTTATTTGAGAATTGCGCGAACCAGGTCGGCCCGGGCGGTTAGCAGTGGCTAACGCCGGATGGAACGAGCTGGAAAACGGCACGAAAACAGGGGCGCCCAACAGGGCACCCCCATTTTCAATTCAAGTTCAGGCCAGCTTGAAGAAGGCCTTGCCCTTGACCTCTTCCCGCAGGATGACCTGCTCCTTGACGAGCTGGGACAGCAGGGCAGTCACCCGATTGTGGGTCATACCCTCCACGCCCTCAAAAGAGGGGACACCCTTGCACACATCGGCCACGCAATACAGCGTGTCAGGCTTCATCCAGGCCACGATGTCGGCCTTGAAACCAGCGTTCTCCCGCTGCTTGGGAGTGGGCTTCCGCTCAGCCGAGTTCTTCTTGGACAGGGAAGCGGAAAGGGCAGTCAGCTTCTCAAGGATGGAAGCAGGAGCGTCAGACAGGTTCTCGATGGCATAGTTGACAGCAGACAGGTAGGTTTCGTTCTTCATAGTAACACGTCCTTTCTTGCGGTAGGTCGCAACCCTTTGTTTTATTTCGTTCCCCTTGGAACAATTATAGTATAGCAGATAGGGGGTCAGAAGTCAAGGGGGTTTTTCAAAAAAAAATAATATATTATTTGGTTAGCATCAGCTAACCCGCCCGGGCAAGTTAGGGGAAGCTAACTCCCCCTCTTTTACTTCAACCCGCACAAGGTCTTGATGATGTTATTTACATCGTAGGCCACACCGTCCCACGCTTCACGGTTCGGGGCTTCATCGTCGAACAGGGTTCCCCCATTCACGCTGACCACAGAGCTTTTCGGGGTTCCGTAGGGGACAATCACGATTTCATCCCACTTGACGGAGGGCAGGTGCTTTGCCAGCCATTCCCGCTTGGCTTCGCTCACCAGCTCGCCATATGCGGGGTCGGGGTCTTTGCTTAACCAGCTTACCACGCCCAGCATATAGCCCTCACGCTGGAGCCGATTCAGAACCCTTGCCAGCGTTGCCAGATGAACCATCGGCACGGCGTCCATATAGGGGCTGGGGTCGTAGGCTCGGAGCTTGGGGAGCCAGTTGGGAACCGCATACAAGTTGGCAATCGTGCCGTCCATATCGAAGTAAATCGCTTTCATTTTTGTATCTCCTTCCTCTTGGTGTCTTTATTATAGCATATAGGGGGCGGGATGTCAACCCCTGTTTTTCACCCTTCACAATGGGCCATCAGCCAAGCCAGGCGCTTTTTGGTTTCGTGGCCCGCCTTGATTTTGAGGCCACCCTTGTGGGCGGTGCTTTCACGCTGAACGGAGGCGAAGGTGAAAACGAACTCTTTGAACTCGGTCTCATTCATCGTGAATACCTGATAATCGTCGGTGATATAGGCGTGCTCGGTTGCGTAGGTCGTGCGCTCATATACGCCCCAAATACCCTCCATCGTGGTTTCGCCTTCGCACTGCTTCGGGCTCATCAGGGAAAAAGCCCCGGACTTAACCGATATGCGGCGGCCAGCGGTTTCGATATCGGCGGAGGTCCTATAGTCCCCGCTGTCGTGGCGGGTACGGCTGATAACGAAAGTCAGGGCATAAGCCCATTCGCGGGCGTCGCCTTGATTCTTGGGGGGATTGGACAGGGGGCGGATGGTGGTGCGGGTCATACTGGTCAGCTCCTTCTCTTAATTTCTGTATAGAGTATACCACCAAAGGCCCGGGCCGTCAAGGGGTTTTTGCAAATTAAATTGTGAAGAATTTATGAACGAGTGCAAGCTGTATAAGTATGCAGTATGCGTGCATAAGTATGCAGAATTACGGGAAAAATTTTGTTCACAATTTGTTCACAATTTGTTCACAAAAAATTTACCAAAAGTTCACAATTGCGAAAATCGCGCCGCCGATGGCCGCCGGCGGCGCGACGATTACGCCACCTTTGTATAATTTTCGTGGCTAATGCATAAAAATAAAATGAACTGGGATTTTATTCAATCCCAGTTCAAAATCTTAATAAAGGCGTTCACCCATCCACTTGATGAACAGCTGACCCAGTCGGCCAGTGTCCACGTGGGGGTCGTCGCACATAGCGGCGAACTGAATCGTGCGGGGGTGTTCAAAACCATACTTCCGAATAATTCCATCCAGCATGTCATCGCGAGTCATTTTTTTTATCTCCTTTGCTCTTTTCTTGACTTAATTATATACCTAAAATCTTAATCTGTCAATACCTAATTTCAAAAAACAGGAAAAATTTTTCCACAGATTCAACGCGCCGTTTCGTTTCAAAAATCTCACAAGCCAGCCCTCCCGAAAATTCGACCACACCGTGGCCGTGCCCGGAGGCAAAATCAAAAATCACCATTCAGTTGGGATTTTGCCGCAGAACTCACGCAAAGGGCATTTCCCGCAATCATTTTGCTACTGACAGTACCGGGCCAATAGCAACAACGCTTTGATAATTTCAATCGGCATTGTGAGATTTCCTCCTATTCAATTTTTCTATAATTATTATAACATAAATTTTTTAATTTGTCAAAAAAGAAAGCCCCTGATCGGGGCTGGTTGTTATTTATTATTGCAAAATGTATTATAGTATTGAACCATCTCCGCAACAGTGGCCCAGCCCTTTTTCGGTAAAACAATGCGGCCCAACCCATTACGAGAACAACGCCAGCCGAAAAACATTTCAAACAAACGGCCTTTACTTTCGGCGTAAGTGATTGCCAGCACGTATTCAAGACTATTTTCATCCAGCCACTTAGAAATCATCATTTGTTTTGTTCTCCTTCTCTTTTCTTGATTACATTATACCACTATTGGTTTGAGTTGTCAAGAGTTTTTTTGAAAAGGAATGCCGCGTTCCAGCTCAACCCGGGCGGAAAAACCAGCCCTACCGATTGGGTTGAGCTGGTTCGCGCATTTTAAGTCAGGACAGTTTTACATTCCAGCCGTATTCCTGGATTCAAGAGCATGCTCAAAATAGCATCAGCCGCGGTAGTAGGAGTTGCGTTCCTGAATGAATCACAGCCCCAGTAGGTCATGAGAGAGGTGGGCTTGTCGGTGATTTGGACAACATAGACGGGGATGCCTAATCCGTAGGCGAAACCCTGTTCCCAGTTGGTGCCAGCGGTGCTTTGTCGCCCAACAGATACAGACACCATGGCATCGCAGTTATTGATACCAATAAGGTCAGACTGAAAGACTGCTTTTGCCCATGCCTCTTGGCTCATGTCCCACGCATTGGAGATTTTCAGCTCAAAAGGACAATGGACTTCGTAACCCTTTTCCCGCAATGTGCGGGCGATGTTCATCATCATTGTGCGGTTTTCAATATCACAGGGGCCAGCAAGGTAAAGTTTCATTTGCTTGCCCTCCTTTTGGCGGTCTCGGCATTGAGCACATTGTTCCATGTCCAGTCCTTGGGCTGCCATGTATCAATCATGTTGAGAATGAATTTGGCATCTGCCAACTGTTGATCGGTCATTGCGGCGGCTTTGGCAACCATGTCATTGTAGCTCATTTGTGTGTCTCTCTTTCTCTTTTTCTGATTAAATTATACATTATAAAATTGAATTTGTCAAGCCCTTTTTTAACAATAGGCAAGATTTTTTTTCGTCCAGCCAAAGACGGAAATTTGCTTGTGCTCACGGCCGATATGGAGCGCTTCGGCTTTGGTGTTGACTCGGCGGGACTTGTCTACATAGTAGATACCATCGGCCAGCCATATGCCGCAGTTGCCACCATATGCCTTGACGGCGTTCAGGGCTTCGCGGGCCGTCCGCACTTCCACGCCCTCCGTGGCAACCTGCCAGCCCGTCTTATAGGAGATAGGCTTGCCAGCCTTCAAGGTGAGCCCGTCATTGTTTGCCAGCTTGTTGATGGTCCGAATGTTAATCATTTTTGTTTCCCCTTCCTTTTTTCTGATTACATTATACACTATCAGTCCGGGCTTGTCAAGCTCTTTTTAGAAAAAACTTTTATTTTTTTTTTTTTTTTTTTTTTTTTTTTTTTTTTTTTTTTTTTTTTGTTCTCTTTCTTTTT
>Ga0247611_10003807_pt1 | contig 21828 bp, 18 predicted proteins | sample 177DNAGHGhighgp2_FD_192422 | JGI IMG/M metagenome (GOLD analysis project Ga0247611, IMG submission 192422) | Sheep rumen microbial communities from Palmerston North, Manawatu-Wanganui, New Zealand - 1770 DNA GHGhigh gp2 | ecosystem: Host-associated > Mammals > Digestive system > Stomach > Rumen... | reverse complement strand
TAACCAAAAGAATAAAAAGAATCTATGGCAAGAATTGCAGGTATTGACTTACCCAAAAACAAAAGAGGCGTTATAGGTCTGACCTATATCTACGGCATTGGAAGAAGTCTTGCTTCTGAGATTCTGGCAAAAGCCGGCATCGACGAAAACAAGAAAGTTCAGGACTGGACTGACGATGAGCAGAACACCCTTCGTAACATCATCAACGATGAGTATAAAGTAGAAGGCGCTCTCCGTTCCGAAGTTCAGATGAACATCAAGCGACTGATGGATATTGGCTGCTATCGTGGCATCCGTCATCGTCTGGGTCTTCCCCTCCGTGGTCAGAGCACCAAAAACAACGCCCGTACTCGTAAGGGTAAGAAGAAAACAATCGCTAACAAGAAGAAAGCTACCAAGTAAAAAGAATTAACACAGTGTAGCGGCCAATTGCGGACCATATATGACTTCAGGAGCAATTGGTGAACAAAAAGTAAAATCAAGCACAAGTAAAAAAATTTATGGCAAAAACTTCTAAACCGACTAAAAAGAGAGTCGTAAAAGTTGAACCTCTTGGAAGAGCATGCATCTTTGCTTCTTTCAACAACGTTATTATTTCGTTGACTAACAATGCCGGTCAAGTGATTTCTTGGTCGTCTGCAGGAAAAATGGGCTTCCGCGGATCGAAGAAAAACACTCCGTATGCCGCTCAGATGGCTGCGGAAGATTGCGGCAAAGTTGCTTATGATTTGGGCCTAAGAAAAGTCAAGGTCTTTGTCAAGGGACCTGGTCAAGGACGTGAATCTGCAATCCGTGCAATCAATGGATGCGGCATCGAAGTCACCGAAATCGTCGACATCACTCCGCTTCCCCACAATGGTTGCCGTCCCCCCAAGCGCCGTCGTGTGTAATTATTAACCTAACGTTTTAAGAATTAGAAAAAATGGCAAGATATACAGGTCCTAAAACCAAAATCGCAAGAAAGTTCCACGAACCCATCTACGGTCCCGACAAGAACTACGAAAAGAAACCTTACGCTCCAGGTATGCACGGCCAGAGCCGTCGCCGTAGCAAGACCTCGGAATATGGCATCCAGCTTCGCGAGAAGCAGAAAGCCAAATACACCTACGGTATCCTCGAACGTCAGTTCCGCAAACTCTACGCCGAAGCCTCCCGTCGTGGTGGTATCACCGGTGAGGAACTCATGAAACTCATCGAGGCCCGTCTTGACAATGTCGTTTATCGTCTGGGCATTGCCCGCAGCCGTGCTCAAGCCCGTCAGCTCGTGTCCCACTGCCACATTGCTGTCAACGGCAACGTTGTCAACATTCCTTCCTATGAGCTCAAGATTGGCGATGTCGTCTCCGTCCGCGAGCGTTCCAAATCCTTGGAAATCATCACCGACAACCTCGCTTCTCGTGCCAGCAACTATGCATGGCTTGAGTGGGATGGTTCCAACCTTTCCGGCAAGTTCCTCAACTATCCCGAACGTGCCGACATTCCCGAGACCATCAACGAGCAGCTCATCGTCGACCTCTACTCCAAGTAATAGGGGTTAGTTACTGGTTTCTGGCAAGGGCAACACAATCTAGAAACCAGAGACCAGAAACCATATTAACAACAAGAAAGGAATTAAAATGGCAATATTATCTTTCCAGAAACCCGACAAGGTGGTCATGCTCGAAGCCGACGACTTCCGTGGTTCATTCGAGTTCCGTCCCCTGGAGCCTGGCTATGGCATCACCATCGGCAATGCATTGCGTCGCGTCCTCCTCTCCTCGCTGGAGGGCTTCGCAATCACCTCGGTGCATATCGACGGTGTCGACCATGAATTCTCCTCCCTTCCCGGAGTAGTCGAAGACATGACCGACATCATCCTCAAGCTCAAACAGATTCGTCTCCGTCGTCAGATTGAGGAGTATGAAACCGAGAAAGTAGCATTCACCATCGTAGGCCAGACTGAGTTCAAGGCCGGCGACCTGAACAACTACCTCAACGGATTCCAGGTTCTCAACCCCGAACTTGAGATATGTCACATGGAGGCCACCACCGAACTCAAGATTGAGCTCACCATCGACAAGGGACGTGGCTACGTCCCCGCCGACGAAAACAAGAAGCCGGGTGACGCCATCGGAGTAATCGCCATCGACTCTATCCATACGCCTATCAAAAACGTCAAATACGAAGTCAGCGACTATCGTGTCGAGCAGCGTACGGACTATGAGAAGTTGACCCTCGACATCCAGACCGATGGCTCCATTCATCCGAAAGAGGCCTTGAAAGAGGCAGCCACCATCCTCATCCAGCATTTCATGCTCTTCAGCGACGAGCGCATCACCCTCGAAGCCGAGCCCAAACCCGTGCAGGAAGAGTTTGACGAGAGCACCATGCATCTTCGTCAGCTCCTCAAGACCAAGTTGGTCGACATGGACCTCTCCGTCCGTGCGCTCAACTGCCTCAAGGCTGCCGAGGTTGAAACCCTGGGTGACCTGGTTTCCTTCAACAAAGCCGATCTCTTGAAGTTCCGCAACTTCGGTAAGAAATCGCTCACCGAGCTCGAAAACTTGGTCGCCTCCAAGAATCTTGAATTCGGTATGAACATCAGTAAGTTTAAATTAGATAAAGAATAATAAGAAATGAGACACGGTTGTAAAGTAAATCATTTGTCAAGAACCCACGCACATCGCGTCGCTATGCTCTCCAACATGGCCACCTCTCTCATCATGGAGAAGAGAATCGAGACCACGCTGGCCAAAGCAAAAGCGCTCAGAGTATATGTCGAGCCTCTCATCAATCGCTCGAAAGAGGACACCACCAACAATCGTCGTGTTGTCTTCAGTTACCTCCATAGTAAGGAAGCCGTCAACGAGCTTTTCCGCGAAGTATCGCAGAAGGTAGCCAACCGTCCCGGTGGCTACACCCGCATCCTCAAGACCGGCATCCGTCATGGCGACAACTCCGTCATGGCCATCATCGAGCTTGTCGACTACAACGAGAACATGCTCAAGGCCGTCACCGAGAAGAAAGCCAAGAGCACCCGTCGTAGCCGTGGCAAGAAGGCCGACACCGTCGAAACCCCCGCTGCCACCACCGAAGAAGCTCCCAAGGCAGAATAAATCTTCGTGACTCTTAAATAAAAAGGGAATGCGGGAGGCTGAGCTTCTCTGCATTCCTTTTCTTTATAATAAAAATAGTTCAATAACCATTTAGTAAACAATCCATCATTTTATGTCACAAATTATCGGAATGAAGGGTCGACAGATTCTCGACTCTCGTGGCAACCCCACTGTCGAAGTAGAAGTATACACCGAGCAGGGTTCTGTCGGCCGTGCTGCCGTCCCCTCTGGTGCCTCCACTGGTGTCCACGAAGCCTGCGAACTGCGCGACGGCGATAAATCCCAGTACCTAGGCAAGGGCGTTTTAAAAGCAGTCAACAATGTCAACACCGTCCTCAACGAGGAGCTCCGCGGCATGTACGTCGAAGAGCAGCGGGCCATCGACCAGAAGATGATCGAATTCGACGGCACCCCCAACAAGAGCCGTCTTGGCGCCAACGCCATTCTCGGCATCTCCCTGGCCTGTGCCAAAGCCGCTGCCATCGAGTCTGGCCAGCAGCTCTACCGCTACCTCGGCGGCTGCAACGGATACCTCCTTCCCGTCCCCATGATGAACATTCTCAACGGCGGTTCTCATGCCGACAACAGCATCGACTTCCAAGAATTCATGATCATGCCTGTCGGAGCCCCCACCTTCACCGAAGCCCTCCGCATGGGTGCCGAAGTCTTCCACAACCTCCGTAGTGTGCTTAAGTCCAAAAACATGTCCACCAACGTCGGCGACGAAGGCGGCTTTGCTCCCAACCTGGGCTCCAACGAAGAAGCCATCCAGGTCGTCTGCCAGGCCATCGAAAAAGCCGGCTACCGCCCCGGTGAGGACGTCTTCATCGCCCTCGACGCCGCTGCCTCCGAGTACTACGACACCGCCACCGGCCTCTACACCATGCGCTGGTCCAGCGGCGAGCAGTACACCGCCGCCCAAATGGTCGACTTCTGGAAAGACTGGGTTGCCAAGTACCCCATCCTCTCCATCGAAGACGGCATGGCCGAAGACGACTGGGACGGTTGGAAACTCCTCACCGACGCCATCGGCGACCGCTGCCAGCTTGTGGGCGACGACCTCTTCGTCACCAATGTCCAGCGCCTCCAGATGGGCCTTGACAAGAAAGTGGCCAACTCCATCCTCGTCAAGCTCAACCAAATCGGCTCCCTCTCCGAAACCATCGACGCTGTCAACCTTGCCACCCGCAACGGCTACACCTCCATCATCTCCCACCGCTCCGGCGAAACCGAGGACACCACCATTGCCGACCTCGTCGTCGCCCTCAACACCGGCCTCATCAAAACCGGCTCCGCCAGCCGCACCGACCGCATCTGCAAATACAACCAGCTCATGCGCATCGAAGAAGCCCTCGGCGACCAAGCCCAGTACCTCGGCCGCAACTTCAAATTCATCCAGAAATAAGCGTCGCAAACACCCGCTTATCAATAAGACCAAAGGAAGGGGTCGGACACCGAATGTCCGCCCCTTCTTTTTTTTCCCTGCCACCATCTCTTCCTCTTTAGAGGGTTCGCCATGGGTTCGCCATATCCTCTGTCGTTCTTCTATAGATGCTCTATAGTTCTTCATCGGCGTAACCAAAGAACTGCAGACTACCGAAAGACCCTCTGGTAGTAGTCTGGCGGCCCCTCTTCCAGGCGGAGGCGAGGCTGCCAAGGGTCTAATTTGGCACAGAAGGGTTCCTACGGGGTTAGCCGGTGGGGTACTGGCCTCTGTGTTTATTTATTCTATTATTGCACAAACTGACCGAGAGCCATAGCCATGCTGCCAAGAGCCTACGCCTATTGTCGAGCTGTTTGCCAGGCATGTGCGGCCCATGCAGCCAGGCATGTCCCCGTGTGCCAGGGCTTGGTGGGACGGGCTGTTTATTATCTGTAGGCCGCTTCTTTTTAGAGGATAGAAGGGGCAAAAGTGTGTATAATAGATTTGTATGCTTGGGACGTGAGACACAGGCGCACAGGCGTGTTTGATTCCATGGGGTTGAAGGTATTGCGGGTGAGGTGTACGGAATGTTAAAATTTTTGCACATTGGAAAAATATGCGTATTTTTGCACGTCCAAAAAATGGTGACCTGTTGTGAATAATTGTTAACCCCAATAATATCTAATATTAAACACTACTATGTACAAAATTGAACAACATCCCATCCTTGACATCCCGCAGAGCGAGATGGTGGAGTTTGTGTATGACGGTCGGAAGGTTCAGGGGCGCAAGGGCTATACGATAGCCGCTGCCCTACATCAGGCCGGTTATCCAGTTCACAGCCACAGCATCGACGGCCGCAACCGCAGTCTGAACTGCGGAATAGGCAAGTGCGGGGCGTGCGAAATGGTGGTGGACGGCCGTGTGCGCAGAATATGTGTCACGCTGGTGGACGACGTGAAAGAGGTGCACCATGTTGACACCAGTGTGAATGAAATACCGGAAGTACGGCCGGAGCAAGCGCGCGAAGTGAAGATATATAAAACGCAGGTGGCCATCGTGGGAGCCGGGCCTGCCGGGCTGGCCTGCCGCGAGCAGTTGAATGCCTTTGGGATAGACAATCTAGTGATAGACAATAACAGCCGCATTGGGGGGCAGTTCAACATGCAGACCCACCAGTTCTTTTTCTTTGAGAAGGAGCGCCGTTTTGGCGGTATGCGCGGATTTGACATTGCCAAGACCCTGGCGGGCGAGAGCCACGAGGGCATATTGCTAAACAACACAGTGTGGGACCTGCTGGAAGGGAGGCGAGTGGCGCTGAAGAATGTCGTCACGGGCGAGATTTCGTATGTCGATGCCGAGCACCTGGTGGTGGCCACCGGGGCGGTACCCTTCATGCCCACCTTTGCCGACGACGATGTGCCAGGGGTGTACACGGCGGCTGTGTTCCAGAAGATGATGAACCAGGAGCACACGCTGCTGGGCAAGCGGGTGCTTACGGTGGGGGCGGGCAACATAGGTTACCTCACCTCCTACCAGGGCATGCAGGCGGGAGCCACCATCAAGGCCATTATAGAGGCCATGCCACGGGAGGGCGGTTTCCCGGTGCAGGCCAACCGTCTGCGCCGACTGGGCATACCCATCATGACGGGCTATACCTTGGTGCGCGCCATTCCCAATGCCGACCACACAGGCATTAGGGGAGCGGTGATAGCCAAGTGCGAGAATTTCAAGGCCATCCCCGGCACCGAGCGGGTGATTGACGACATTGACATAATCAATATTTGCACGGGTCTGATACCGGATAGCCAGCTCCTGACTAAGGGGCGCGAGGTGTTCGGACACAACACCTACGGTGTGGGCGATGCTGTGCGCATAGGCGAGGGCACCAGCGCTGTGCTGCGCGGGCGCCAGGCGGCCTACGAGGTGGCTCAGGCGCTGGGTCTGCGCTACGACTATGACGAGTATTTGGACATTTCGCGCCAGTACATCGACTCGCAGCAGCGCCCGGTGCGCCTGCTGGAGAAGCCCCACCTGCCAACCGAAGAGCGCATGCGGATGAAGCCTTTTGTGCAGGCCGACTGCCTGTACGGGTTTGCCTGCAATCCCTGCAGTTTCTCTTGTCCGCAGGGAGCCATCACCAAGCCCACCACTGCCAGCACCCCTACGGTGGACTATGAGAAGTGCATTGGCTGCATGCAGTGTGTGTCGAACTGCCCCGGACTGGCCATTTTTGGCTACGACACGGCGCGACAGCTCTGTTTCCTGCCCATCGAGTATGAGGTGGAGGAAGGCGTGGAGGTGTTCCTGGTGGACAACAACGGCCAGAAAGTGGGCGAGGGGACGGTGGAGAAGATACTGCACAAGCCCAATAAGACCCATGTGGCCCGCGTGAAGGTGCTGAAGCAGCAGGGGGTCATGACTGATATTAAGGGCTTCATTACGAAGGCGGGCTATCCCGCACCCTTGGAACTGAAGCCGCAGGGGGCCATAGAGGAACGGGCCGAGACTTATGTGTGCCACTGTGAGGACATCAGGCTGGACACGGTGCTGGAGGTGCTGGGCGAGCGGAAGACTATTTCGGTGGACGAGTTGAAGCACATCACGCGCCTAGGCATGGGTCCCTGCCGCGGCAAGCGGTGCATTCCCCGCGCCCGTCAGATTTTGAGGAGCTATGGCATTGAGTTGGTGGGCGACGCCACGCCCCGCGCTCCGCTCTCCAACCCAGTGACGTTGGGCGACCTGTACAATAGCCAGTCGCGCGAGGTGTTCGTCTTCCCCAAGATGAACGAGGTGAGCAAGGAGAGTGTGGAGGTGTTCATCGCAGGAGGCGGCATAGCGGGCAGCGGCCTTTTCCGCTATTTTGCCGAAGCTGGCAAGAAACCTGTGATGATAAACTATAGCCGCGGAGCTTCGTGGCGCTGCATCGGCGGCGGCCGACCGGCATTCTCTAATCCCGACATAGCCGACATAGCCGTGCACAACCACGAGATTTTCAAGGAAATGCAGAAGGTGCACAATATTAACTACCACTTGACGCACTACGTGAATTTGGTTCACGACGAGGCCACCTACCGTTCGCTGGATGCTTCACGGGCTTGGAGCGATGCCTATATGATAGAGCGGAAGGACTTTAAGAAAGAGATTTCGCCCCTGTGGGACGACAGTAGGGACACCTACAGCCACGCGCTCATCACGCGCGACTGCTGGCAGGCCACGCCGGGAAGGGTGATTGACTACATCCGCGGCATAGGGGTGCAGCACGGCGGGCGCTACTATGAGGACTGCGAGTTGCTGCATGTGCAGAAGGTGGGCGGTCACTATGTGGCCTTGGTGCGCAACCACGAGGGGCGCTATATCGAGTACACATGCGACCACTTTGTCAACGCCATGGGCTGGGGAGCCGAGAAATTCATCGACCAGTTGGATCTCGACACAGGGCTCTACCCCGTGAAGCACCAGGCCTTTATCACCCGTAGGCTGCCCATGATGGGACCCAACGGGGGTCCGTTGGACATGATTATCGACCGCCGTCACTACAAGGGGTTCAGTGCCGTGTATGGGCAGCAGTGGGGTCACACGGGCCAAATCATTGGCTGTGCCAGCCCCGACACCGATGCCTACGAGGCCCGGCAGAATATTAAGTACAACTCTAAGGAGTTCTTGGAGATAGTGGCGGAAGTGTTTGCCGAGTGGATACCCAACTTGCGCGAGGTAGGTTTCTTGGCAGTGTGGGCCGGACGCTATACCGAGCCGCGCTATATCATTGACCCCGAAGTGGGCCTCTGCACAGGACTGCGCGGACACGGCTTCATGCTGGGGCAGTACCTGGCCAAACTGTACGTGGATAAATACCTCGGACGCGAGGTGCCGAGCTATATGGAAGACTTGAAGATAGGCGGCAAAGGCCTGTCGGAGAATGCTTTTAAGTAGGCCGCCATCTCCCTTGCAGTAAGGGCCTCCGCGGGTTGCGTGGCAGCAGCGCGGAGGCTCTGTTTGTGCCTTTTTGCACTATGTGGATAAAAAAGCGTATATTTGCACTTTCAAAAAAATAAAGCATCAGATGGACTCTAATCTAATTCACCTAAAGTTCAAGGAGCGCTTTGGCGGCTCAGCGGGTAGCCTATATGCGGCGCCCGGACGTATTAACCTCATTGGCGAGCACACCGACTATAACGGTGGTTTTGTCTTTCCGGGAGCGGTGTCGCAATCGATAGTGGCCGAGGTGCGTCCCAACGGCACCCGCTGGGTACGGGCCTATGCGATGGATCTGCAGCACTATTGCGAGTTTGACATAGACAGCGAGGAGGGTCCCGAGTCGGTCCATTTCCGCTATATCTACGGCGTGGTGCGGCTGATGATGGCTAATGGGGTGCAGGTGGAAGGGTTTGACACGGTGTATGGAGGCGATGTGCCCATGGGTGCCGGCATGAGTTCGTCGGCGGCCTTGGAGAGCTGCTTTGGCACAGCGCTGAACGACCTTTTCCACGGAAATCTGGAACCGATGCAGCTGGCCCTTATTGGGCAGGCTACGGAGCATCAGTTTGTGGGGGTGAAGTGCGGCATAATGGACCAGTTCATTTCGATGTATGGCCGGGCGGGCAGTTTGGTACGGCTGGACTGCCGCAGCGGCGAGTATGCTTATTTCCCCTGGCATCCGCAGGAGTATCAGTTGGTGTTGGTCAACAGTTGCGTGAAGCATGTGCTGGTGGGTTCGCCCTATAACGACCGCCGCAACAGTTGCGAGCGAGTGGCCCAAATGCTGGGCATAGAGACCCTCCGCGACTGCAGCTGGGAGATGCTGGAGGGCGTGAAGGAGCGTCTGAGCCCGGAGGACTACCGCCGCGCCCGTTTTGTGGTGGGCGAGGTAGAGCGCGTGATGCGGGTGAGCGATGCCCTGGAACGTGACGACTACGAGACGGTGGGCGAGCAGATGTATCTGACGCATGAGGGGCTGAGCAGGGACTACGAAGTGAGCTGCGCGGAGGTGGACTTTTTGGTGGCTGAGGCACGGCGGCTGGGAGTGACCGGCGCGCGCATCATGGGCGCAGGCTTTGGCGGCTGCACCTTGAATCTGGTTAGAAACGACCGCTACGAGGCCTTCGTGACCGAGGTGCAGAAGACTTTTGCAGCCCAATTTGGAGTGGAGTGCAAGATTATTCCCGTGGTTATCGGCGACGGGGCAAGAAAAATCAAATAAGATAGAACGCTATGGTTAAAAGAATTTGTTTGATAGTGCTCTTGGCTGCTGTTGCCCTAGGCGTGGAGGCCAAGGCCAAAGCGAAGCAATACACGTTGAAGTCGCCGAACGGCAAGTTGGTCACGCACGTGGTAGCCACCCCCGAGGAGGAGATAACGTATGACATAATGTACAACGGCGTTGCCATCCTGTTGCCGTCGCATGTGGGGCTGAACCGCAAGTATGAGAAAGGGGTGACGGGCAGCATGGCCGTGACGAAAGCCACCACCCGCACGGTGGACGAAACGGTGTCCTCTCCCTTTACGCGGCAGGCCACCATGCGCAACCGCTATAACGAGTTGATATTGACAATTGGTGGCGACTTGCAGTTGCTTTTTCGTGCCTACGACGAGGGCATAGCCTACCGATACCAGATTGTGAAGCCCTGCAAGGTGCGTTTTGAGAAGGTGGAGTATAACTTTGCAGGCGACTATCGTGCCACGGTGCCCTATGTGACTAATTTCGATGAGGATAGGCATGAGGTGCAGTACGCCTCGTCGTTTGAGAATTTATATGAGACCATGCCCCTGTCGGAACTGGATGAGGAGCGTCTCTGCTTCCTGCCCCTGCTGGTGCATGCCACAGGCGGGGTAAAGGTGTGCCTGACGGAGTCGACCCTGACGGACTACCCCGGCCTCTACCTGAAAGGCATGGGACACGCCGGACGCTTGGAGGGGGAACATGCACCCTATCCAAAGAAATGGGAGCAGGGCGGCCATAATAACCTGCAGTTGCTGGTGACGGAGCGCGAGGACTATATAGCCGAGGTGGGCAAGTTGTCGGTGCTGCCGTGGCGCATTGCCATGGTGGCGAAAAACAGCGCCGACCTGGCGATGAACAATATGAGCTACCTGTTGGGCGAACCAAACCAGCTTGCCGACCTCAGTTGGATTAAACCCGGCAAGGTGGCGTGGGACTGGTGGAACAACTGGAACATCGGTGGTGTGGACTTCAAGGCTGGCATAAATAATGACACCTATAAGCACTATATTGATTTTGCCTCGCGATTTGGCATTGAGTACGTCATACTGGACGAGGGCTGGGCGGTGAATGGCAAGGCCGACCTATTCCAAGTGGTGCCTGAGATAGACCTGCCCATGCTGGTGCAGTATGCGCAAGAGCGGGGCGTGGGGCTCATACTGTGGGCGGGCTATTATGCTTTTGACCGCGATATGGAGCATGTGTGCCAGCACTACAGCCAGATGGGCATCAAGGGCTTCAAGATAGACTTCATGGACCGCGACGACCAGATTGTCACCCAATTCTATAAACGGGCAGCTTATATGTGTGCTAAATACCACCTGCTGGTGGACTTCCATGGGGCATTCAAACCGGCGGGACTGAACCGTACTTTCCCTAATGTGCTTAACTTTGAGGGTGTGGCCGGATTGGAGCAACTAAAGTGGGCTCCCTCCACGTGGAACCAGGTGCAGTACGACACCGAGCTTCCTTTTATCAGGCAGACGGCAGGACCGATGGACTATACCCAAGGCGCCATGCTGAACGGAGCCAAGGGCTGCTACAGCCCCTGCTGGAGCGAGCCCATGAGCCAGGGCACCCGCTGTCACCAGCTGGCACTGTATATTGTGCTGGAGTCGCCGCTGAACATGCTGTGCGATTCGCCTACTAATTATCAGAAGGAGCCGGACTATACCCGTTTTGTGGCGCAGATACCCACAGTGTGGGACGAGACACGTGTGCTGGAAGGCGAGGTGGGACAATATATCGTCACTGCCCGCCGCAAGGGCAGCACCTGGTATGTGGGCGGCATTACAAACTGGGACCGACGGGAGGTAGAGGTTGACCTGAAGCAGCTGACTGGCAGGGCCAGCCAGGTGGAGCTCTATAGCGACGGTGTCAATGCCGACCGTAAAGGGGCTGACTACAAGCGTGTGGAACTCAGCACGACGCGCATGAAGGTGCAGATGGCTCCTGGCGGAGGATTTGTAATGAAAGTGCAATAGGGGAGAGGTTCCTGACAATTGGAAATGAAGAAGGCTATTTATATCTGGTGGTGCTTGCTGTTGTCGGGGACAGCCCTCGGCCAGGCGGTAGATTGCTCCCAGGTTAGCCTTGCTCGTTCTATTAATGGACTGAGCGACAGTGTGTTCTTTTACGAGCAGCGCCTGTATGCTCCAGGCGACTACGGCTCTCGCAACTGGCGTATACCTGCTCTCTGTACGCTAGACGATGGCACCCTGCTGGCCGTTAACGACAAGCGCAAGCATAACGAGGGCGACCTTCCGCAGGATATAGACATTGTCTGCCGACGCAGCACCGACGGCGGCCGCACTTGGACCCCGCCCGAAACTATCGTTGAAGGGATGGGCATAAAAAAGGGATTTGGCGACCCTGCGTTGGTGGTGTGCGAGAATGGCGAGGTGGTGCTTGCCTTTGTGGGAGGGAATGGTGTCTTTGCCTCCACTGAGGAGGACCCGATAAGTACCTATGTCTGCCGCAGCAGCGATGGGGGGCGCACGTGGAGTTTGCCCGAAGATATTACCTGGATTCTCTGGGGTCGCTGTGCGGTGAACCCCGCCTGCCGCAGCTACCGGGGCTCCTTCTGTGCTTCGGGCAACGGCCTGCGACTGCGACGGGGTGCGCACCGAGGTCGCATACTCTTTGCCGCCGCCATGCGCCGCAATGATGCCTGGGCGCTGGACAATTTCGTTCTCTATTCTGACGACAACGGCCACAGCTGGCAGGTTTCGGAGAAAGCCTTTGCGGGCGGCGACGAGGCCAAACTGATAGAACTGGTGGACGGCCGAGTGCTGATGAGTGTGCGCCAGAACGGGGCTCGCGGCCATACGGTTTCGGCCGACGGAGGCGTTACCTGGAGTCCACAGGGTTTTTGGCCCGAGATGACGACCAACGCCTGCAACGGCGACATGCTGCGCCTGTGCGCCACTGACGAGGGTGGGCAACAGAATGTCATACTGCATTCGATTCCCAACAGTATGGAACGTGAGGATGTGAGTGTGTTTGTGAGCCATGACGAAGGGCGTACCTGGCATAGTCCCGTGCGGCTCTGCCAAGGGTCTTCGGTCTACTCCTCACTTACCCTTCTGACGGACGGCACCATTGGATGTTTTGTAGAGAAAAAAACCCCCGACGGATGTGAGCTATGGTATCAGAATTTCACCTACGCATGGCTGCTGCAAAATATTAAATAGTCTTTGTGCTTATGAAAAAAATATTCCTTCTCCTCGCGATGCTGGTTGCGGTGCCGGCTGCAATGCAGGCTCAAGAAGTATATAAGTTTTGGGTGAAACTACACGACAAGGAGGGGAGCGCCTACAGCCTTGATAACCCCGCTGAATTCCTGGGACCCAGAGCTATGGAGCGCCGCCAGCGGCAGCGCATCGTAGTGGATAGTTTGGACCTCCCCGTAAGTAACACGTATTTACAACGCCTGCGGCAGGCTGGTTTTATGGTGCAGAACCGCACGAAGTGGCTGAACGGGGTCACCCTCTTTGCCGTCGACTCCTCGTTGGCGGAAGTCCTGGACACCCTGTCTTTTGTCGACACTGTCATTTATTGCGAGAAAAGCACGGTAGAAGCTCCCGAAAGAGTGGTTCCGGGCAGGGGATTGCCGTATGAGCCCGTCCCATTTGAGTCTGTCTACGATAGCGCGTACTATAATTACGCTTATCCTCAGATTGCGCAGTTGGGCGGAATGGAATTGCACAGAAAGGGATTTAGGGGAGAGGGCATCGTGATAGGGGTGTGTGATGGAGGTTTCTCGGGGGCGGACACAATACGTCTCTTTGACTCGATGCGCTATGAGGGTCGATTGTTGGCTACGCGTGACTTTGTTTGGATTGGTGACCAGGTTTTTAGTAACGAAGGACATGGCACGAGTGTGCTCTCGCTTATGGCTTCTAAGCTGCCGGGATTTTTTGTGGGCACGGCACCCCAGGCCGGATATGTCCTTTGCCGTACCGAGTGCCCAACGAATGAAACTATTTTGGAGGAGTATAATTGGATTTCGGCTGCAGAATACCTTGACAGCCTTGGCGCCGACATTATTACGACCTCCCTGGGATATTTCCATTTCGACGACAGTACCCAGGACCACACCCTTGCCGACTTGAACGGCCGCACGGCTCCCATGACGGTGGGGGCTGATATTGCGGTTAGCCGTGGCATGTTGGTACTGAATGCAGCCGGCAACAATGGCAGTGAGGGACCGGGCCGCCTCAACAGCCCAGCCGATGCTGCCCGCATACTCACGGTAGGAGCCGTGAATATCGACAGTAGTTGGGCATCCTTCAGTTCCCATGGCCCAACCGCGGACCTGCGCCTCAAACCCGATGTCATGGCTTTGGGCTCAAATGTTTATTGTTCCAATGCCATGGGTGCCCTAGCTGTTTCCAACGGCACTTCGTTGTCTACGCCTATCATGGCCGGCATGATGGCCTGCCTTTGGCAGCGTTACCCTAGACTGACTCCCGCAAACCTGTGCGACAGTGCGCGTGCATGGGGGCATCTAGCGACATGTCCCGATATACATAGCGGTTATGGCATTCCTAACTTCGCCCGCGCTTTCCCTCAGGACACTGTGCTGGAGTCTATTACTGCCGAGACGTCACATACGAAGTTTGTGGTATTTCCGAATCCATGCCATGACAGAGTGAACTTGGAATTGTCGGCTTCGACGCCGGTTTGCGGCACGGTGGTGCTACATGATATGTTGGGGCGCAAGGTGCTCAGCCTCCCGCTATCCTCGCCGAGAATGCAGTTGTGTCTTGGGCAGTTGCCGAGGGGCATTTATTTGCTCACTCTCATGTCCACTACGGCAAGCCATACGCTACGGATAAGGGTGCATTAGCGGCAAAATGAAATGATGAAATGTGCCATTTTGATATAGAGGGACGTGGCGTTGAGGCCAGTTTGGCGAAAAAGAGTTATTAAGTATACTGGAAAAAGCAAAAAAAGCAGGACGCGTTGTCCTGCTTTCGTTTTTTTGAGGGGGTGGGAGGTGGGGTTCGAACCCACGACCTTCGGATCCACAATCCGGCACTCTAACCAGCTGAGCTACGCCCACCATCCTGATTTTGAAATCGGGTGCAAAATTACTAACTTTTTCCGACATGGCAAAATTAATTTGAAAAAAAATTGTATCTTTGCCGTATGATATCGAAAAATAAATTGAAAGAACTTGCTGTGTATAAGCAACAAAAGCATTGTGAAGAAGATTCTGTTTTTGTTGTGGAAGGGGTGAAGATGTGTGGCGAAATACTGGCCGCAAACATGCGCGTGAACGTTCTTTGTGCAACAAATTCATGGCTTTCGGAACATCCAGACCTTCCTGGGGACGCGCAAGTGTTTGAGGTTGACGCAGCTACGTTGGAACGACTCAGCGGTCTGCGTACCCCCAACGAGGTGTGGATGCTGCTTGACCGCCAAGCCCTACCGGCCCCACAGCAGGATAGCGTCCCGCTTATACTTGCCCTGGATCATGTGCAAGACCCTGGGAACTTGGGTACTATGATACGCACAGCCGACTGGTTCGGCATAAGGCATATCGTATGCAGCGAAGGCACGGTGTCATGCTTTAATCCCAAGGTGGTACAGTCTACCATGGGCGGGCTGCTACGTACCGATATTACCTATGTGGATTTGCCCGACTATCTTGCCCACTGTGGCAAGCCCGTCTATGGCGCGTTGCTTGATGGTGATAATATATGGGAGGAGGAGCGTACCCTGCAGCTGCCAAAGCAGGGTGCGGTGCTGGTCATAGGAAATGAGTCGCGCGGCATTACCCAAGAGGTGGAGCAAAAGGTAACCCATCGGGTGGCCATTCCAAATCTTGGCGGTACGGCCGAGTCGCTCAATGCCTCGGTGGCATGCGCTATTTTAGTGGCAGAGATGGTGAGAAAGTCAATAAAAAAATCCGAGTAATCGATAATGTCGGATTGCTCGGATTACACAGATTAGTTCGTGTTGTTAGTTGCTGGCCACGGTGCGGTATTTCATGTTGCCGGTGATAGTGGCGGTGAGCTGGCCAAAAATGGGCACGGATACTGAGCCAGAGCCTTGGGCAGTGCTGGTCCAGGTCATTGTACCATTTTGCGGAGCAGAAATGACAGGGTGGGTCATGGTTACTAGAACCGATGCATCTATTCCCATGGTGTCGATGTCAATGCTGATGGTGTCGTTCTGGAGATGCAGTCCGAGAGTATCCACAGTGCCTTTGATGTAAAGGCCGTCGGTACTAGTCATGATGATGCCGTACTGCACGTTGGGGTCGGCTGTGACGGTCACTACCTCTACGTCCAAGTCGCGATCCACGGGGAATGTGACCAGGTTCATAATGCTGATGGTGAGGTCGGTAGTGCGAGTCATAAGGTATTTGCCAAGGTAGGGGGAGATGTCGGGGGTGCGCTCTTCAGGAGTGTTTCCGTTGCCACCGTTGGAGGGGTTCGGTTCTTTCTCGCAGCCGCAGAACAGAAGGGCAGCCGCAGTCATTACAGTAAGAAGAATTTTTTTCATAATATGTGTTTTTTACTATAATTTCATATTTTATAACGACTCAGCCTTAGAAATATTGCCCGACAGAGCGCTTTTTCATTTTTTTAAACCTTTTTCTCTTTAAATGCGAAAAAAAGCGTATCTTTGCATTTCCTTTGGAATTTGGCGAATTATTTGCCGCTGAATTTCGCGGGATGATTTAAAAAGTTAATAATGGAACAATTAGAATATCAAGAAGGGCGCACCGAACTGGAGTCGTTGGGCAAATTTGCTATGATAGACCGCCTTACCGATGGTTTTGCGAGATACAACAAAAGTACAGTGAAAGGGGTAGGTGACGACTGTGCCGTCCTTGGCACGGGTAATAAGAAGACCGTCGTCAGCACCGATATGCTGGTTGAGGGTATTCATTTCGACATGACCTACACCCCCCTCCGCCACTTGGGCTACAAGGCCGTGGCCAGAGGTCTCAGCAATATATGCGCTATGAACGCAACTCCTACGCAAGTGCTCATCGCAATTGCCGTAAGCAACCGCTTCTCTGTCGAGGCTCTCGATGAGTTATATGCCGGCATTCGCCTCTGCTGCGAGCGCTACGATGTGGACTTGGTGGGTGGGGATACTTCTAGCAGCCGCCTGGGAATGGTCATTTCTGTCACTGCCATTGGCGAGGTTTTGAGCGACAGGATTACTTATCGCAGCGGGGCGCAACTTCACGACCTTATTTGTGTCAGCGGCGACCTGGGTAGCGCCTATAGTGGCCTCCTTATACTCGAACGCGAGAAGGTTACCTTCCAGGCTGACCCCAATTTTAAACCTGACCTAGACAGCTATGACTATGTGCTGGAACGCTATCTTAAGCCTGAACCCCGCACCGACATTGTGAAATTTTTGGCAGAGAAAGAAATTGTGCCTACCGCTATGATTGATGTCAGCGACGGTCTGGCCAGCGAGTTGCTCCATATTTGCAAGCAAAGCCGTTGCGGATGCCAGGTGTACGAAGAGCGCCTCCCTATTGACTACCAGACCACCCGCGTCTGTTCAGAGATGAGCCAGAACATGCTGCCCGTCAGCAACGCACTTAACGGCGGCGAAGACTACGAACTCCTCTTCACCATTAGCCAGAAGGACTATGACAAGGTGAAAGAAAGTCCCGAGGTGCACATTATAGGCCACATTACAGAGGAAGGTTCGCCTGCCGTAATGGTTACTCCCCAGAACAGTACGATTCAGCTACGCGCACAGGGATGGAAAATGGAGTAAATTCAAAAAAACGTAGTACTTTGAGTGCTCCGAATAATTTGAGTAAACTGAAAAATCTCACACATGAGCGTACTCATTCTTCCCGACCAGCCAAAATATGTAGCTTGGCGTCATCGAATGGTGCAGCAGCTAAGGCAGAAAGGTATTACTGACGAGAATGTGCTAAAAGCCATGGATAAACTTCCTCGGCATTGGTTTGCAGGCAATACACTCCTAGACCATATTCTCTACGACGTAGACCAGGCCGTCGCAATCGATTGTGGTCAAACAATCTCTAAGCCCTACACAGTGGCATGGCAGACACAGCTGCTGCAATTGAATCCCTTTATGTCTGTCTTTGAGGTAGGCACAGGTAGCGGCTATCAGACCGCAGTCCTATGCGAGATGGGGGCTCGCGTGTATACCGTGGAGCGTCATGCCCCCCTGTTCCGAAAAACGAAAGAACTCTTGGCCGCCCTTCGTTATACCCATGCCCACTGCTTCTTGGGCGACAGTTGGGACGGGATACCGGAGATGAAAGACTTTCTCTACGACCGCATCCTTGTCACCTGCGGTGCTCCCACACTCCCTGAAGGCCTTATGCGCCAACTCAAAGTCGGCGGCATGATGGTCATTCCCGTCGGAACCACAGAACAGCGCATGCTACGCATACGTAAAGAGGGCGAAGAACCCTCTCAATGGCAAGTGGAAGACCATGGCAATGCCAAATTCGTACCGATGCTCGAAGGCCGTAATTTCTGAAAATACTGGATGCTGCCGTAGTTCAGAACCCCAGCAAGGCAGTGGGGCCTATTACTATATATTATTGATTATTTCTACCTGTGCTGTGCCAGATACAAGGTATTGCTTTTTGTCGTCGAGGTTGAGGCAAATCCAGCGGGTACGCCTTTTCTCGATGGCTTTGAAAAGGAGTGAAGGTTTGGCCACTGGGCGGAAGACGGTGCCTGGGGATAGCTGGTTGAGGGAGAGGTCGCTGGCTGGGTTGTAGTCGGGATCGTAGTGGTGAAGAATGGTCTCAATCTTGGTGCCGATCGAGTGGCTGAGGGGAATTTGGCGGCAGTAGGTGCGCATTAGCGTTGCAGCATCGGTAGGGAAGTTGGCTATATATGCCATTATCAACTGCCGGTATTCTTCTTGCCACTCGTGACCATGAGGTTGAACCCTGTTGCCGTAACGCTGATGGGTGTTGAGGTGAGCCATCTCGTGCAACAGCACCCACAGGAAGGTGTAGGGGTTGAGGTTGCCGTTGACGCTGATTTCGTGGAAAGGGTGACGCAGCTGTGGCCAGCGGTAGTCACCCAGTTTCGAGTGCCGTTCGCGTGTGATGTGCAGGTGTATATTGTGCTGCTGAATGAAGTCGAACGTTGGGTCGACAGCCTTGACAGGGAGGTATCGACCAAGGGTGCGTTTATACTGCTCAACTGTAGATGGGTCCATCGGCATGAGGCTGGCTGGTAGGGATGGTTAGAGAGAATGTAGGGCAGTCGCAGTTGCGGCGTTTGCGGTGCTTGGGCATGTGCACCCCCTTGCTGCTGCATGAAGCCAGCAGTCCTGCCAGTACCAAGGAGGCAAGGAGTGTCCGCAGACGGAGCAAAGCTATGGGATTATTGCGTGATATTATTTTCATACTGCCATTAACGACACAAAGTATTTTTTATTGCGCATGGGTGTATGCTGCCACCGATCAATCCCTTCTAGTAAGCTTTCGTTTTGGGTAACGTTTGTCCTCTTTGGGGAAAGAAAAGAAGGACAATAGTATGACATGTGAATTATTAGGAACGGTGAAGGCTACAGGTTGATGTGCGAGGTGAAGAGGCGTTCGTGGCTGATGTAGCGGTCATAGAGAAATAGGATTGATACGACGACAAGCAAGGCGAGAAAGCCTGCCAGGCCTGGGATGCCGATAAGCAGGTCATTATAGTCGTACATAAATAGATTAGTCATACTTGACAGGGCGTTGATGGTACCGTGCATGATGGCCGGCACAATTACGCTGCCACTTTTGAGTCGGAAGTATTGAAAAAGGACACTGAGGGGGATGCTTACGATTATCATGGCGAGTATGCCGACGAGGTTAGGGTGCTGCGGGTAGTTGTGACCCATGAGGATAAAGGGTGCGTGCCACAAACCCCACACAAGACCCGTGACGATGGCGGCGATGAAAAAGGGTCGGCCTCTGAACAGGGTCAGCAGATAGCCTCGCCAGCCGATCTCCTCGCCGAAAGCAAAGAGGGCATTGATGGTGGCACCTGCAAGCATGCCAAAGAGGAAGGTGACAGTCAGAGCTGCAACGGGGGTGAGGTGCATATTGTTGCAAAGGAGCTGGAGGGATTGGCTGTGAGTGGTGAAATGGTTGCCGTCAATCCAGTAGTTGAAAAGAAGGGTGAGAAGAACGATGGCGGGGATGGTGAGCCAGCCGAGAAACCACCAGCGGTTGACCTTCCAGCTGATGCCAATTCCTCGCAACAGGGGTTGGCGACTTGAGGCTTGGCAGATCAGCGTGGCCACAAGCGGGAAAAACATGCAGATGGAAACTAATGTGTTGCCCATCGGCGAAGGATAGTCGGCTCCAGAAAGCCATAAGACACAGCCTACAGCCCAGATTAGGCCGTAGGTGATGGCTATGTAGAGTTTGAAGTTTTTCATATTGTTTTTTGTCGGAGTAATCGGAGTATTCAGATTATTCTGAGTACTCCGATTATTCCTGATTGTCATTTTGAGAACATAACTTTCTCGCTGTTGAACATGCGGGTGAGGCCGAAGACGGCAATGCCGGTGTAGGCAATGTCGGAGACGAGGGTGACCAACACGGTGCTCCAGCGCATGGAGTGGGCGAAGATATCGGCCATGACCTCAATGGCGTTGTAGAAGGGGATGAGGTATATGCCCAAGTTTTGGGCGGTGCCAGACTGGAACATGGGCAGCAGGCCTGCGAGCATCACTACCAGCATAAAGGGGGTGACCATGGTACCAGCGTTCTTTACATCCTTGGCCAGGGCGGAGAGGAGGCTGACGGCTGAGGCCATGACCAGCACTGAGGCCAGGATGACCAGCAGGAGGGCAATATAGTCGTTGGTGGTGTAGTTGAAGGGAATGTCGATGCTTTCGTTGCCTGCCGAAATCATGTTGGGTAACGAGAGGGCAATACCGATAAAGCTGGAGATGCCGCTGAGCAGGGCGATGGAGCTGAGCGAGACAATCTTGCCCAAGGCCAGTTCGGAGCGTTTCATGGGGGTGACGAGGAGGGTGGCGATGGTGCCGCGCTCTTTCTCGCCCGCGATGGAGCTGGGGGCGATGGCCATGGTGCCGCTGAAGAGCATCATGATGATGAGCATGGGCAGGAGCTTGCTGAGGATGTCGCCTACCACCTGGTCGTCGCTGGCCTGGTTGAAGGTCTGCTCCTCAGAATCGGCGCGGTTGATGTCGAAGAGGTTGGCCTGTGCGTTTTCGAAGGCGGTGAGGGCGGCTTCGAGGGTTATGTATACGCGGTTGGAGGCGTTGTTGGCGGAGTTGTAGTAGATTTCGACATTGGGGGCGGGCAGCCCGGTGGAGGGCTGGTAGGAGGCCACAAGGGAGTCGAACTGGGCGGGGAAGCGCATGAGCACTACGTTGATGTCTTTGTCCTGCAGGGCGTCGATGTCGGCTTGGCCGAAAGGCTCATGCAGCAGTGCGATGCTGCTGTCGGCGGATTCTAAGAGGGGCAGCATGCTGGGAGGCATATTCTCCACTTTCAGCATCACTAGGTCCTGTTCGCCTTGGCTTTCCATGTTGCGGATGCCTACACCCATGAGGCTGTAGATAAGGTAGATGAGCAGGCCCGGCATGATGACGGTGGTGAAAAGCAGTTGGCGGTCGCCGAAGAAGCGGGCAAACTCTTTGCGGATGATGGTCCAGGTGTTGTTGCGGTTCATTGTTCGTCTCCTTTCTGTTGTTTGTAAAGTTCGAAAAAGCGGTCCTCGATGTTCATGCCGTCGCACACTTCTTGGAGCGAGCCACAGGCGGTCAGGTGTCCGTCGATGATGATGCCCACGCGGTCGCACAGGCGCTCGACCAGGCTGAAGATGTGGGTGGAGAGGATGATGGTCTTGCCTGAGGAGCGCAGTTCTTGCAGGTAGTCGGTGACGGTGCGGGCGGTGATGACGTCGAGGCCGTTGGTGGGCTCGTCGAAGATGATGATGTCTGGGTCGTGCACCAGGGAGATGACGAGGCTGAGTTTTTGCTTCATGCCGGTGGAGAGGTTGGCCACCTTGACCTCGGCAAACCGGTCGATGCCGAAGCGGGCAAAGAGGCTCTGCTTGCGTGCGGCTGCGGTGCTGGGGGCAACCCCGTGCAGC
>Ga0247611_10003806_pt1 | contig 21831 bp, 14 predicted proteins | sample 177DNAGHGhighgp2_FD_192422 | JGI IMG/M metagenome (GOLD analysis project Ga0247611, IMG submission 192422) | Sheep rumen microbial communities from Palmerston North, Manawatu-Wanganui, New Zealand - 1770 DNA GHGhigh gp2 | ecosystem: Host-associated > Mammals > Digestive system > Stomach > Rumen... | reverse complement strand
GCAGTAGCAAACATTCACCACGCCAGCTTTCTCCAGCCACTCCACGGCACCGATGTATTCACGATTTCTAGCGCCCCGGGCTACTTTGGTAATCTGAAACTTCTTGCTGGTCTTGGCAAGGAAGGTGGATATATGCCTGTAAACGGCAAGAATCTTGGCCTTATCTGATTCCTTGGCGTATTTTGTGATATCTTCCTCATAGTCAAGGAGCAATTGCCGCAGCAACTCTAGTGTGCCGCCGAAGTGACCGTTGTCGATGTACATCTTCACTACCTCCGGCATCCCGCCTATGGTCATATAGTCACGGAAGATCTCCATATATGTAGACAACTCAAGATCGGAAAATGGCGTGAGGCTGGCCATATGGGTATAAAGATCCTCGACCTGTGTCTCGGAATATCCTTTGGCCCAGAGAAACTCCTCAAAATCCATAGAGTGCATCTCATAATCTTCCTTGTTTCCAACGGCATTGGACTCAATCTCCTCATAATAGATGCCCATCAGGGAACCGGAGCAAATCACGTCATAACGCGGATCCGCGTTGAAGGATTTGAGGGATGTGGCGCAGTCAGGACATTTCTGAAGCTCGTCAAAGAAAATGAGAGTCTTGTAAGGAATGAACTTCCATGAGGGCTCCAGCAAGGATATGTTCTTGATAATAGTGTCCACCTCATAGCCGTTGTCGAAGATGGAGCGAAATTTCTTCTGTAGGACAAAGTTGATTTCGATGACCGATTCATAATTCGCTTGCCCGAACGCCTGGATGGAACGGGTCTTCCCAATCTGTCTGGCCCCCTTGACTATCAATGGCTTACGATGTGGATTCTGCTTCCATGCGGCAAGAAAGGCGTCTATTTTTCTTTTCAGCAATTCCATAACAAATCACATTTTCGGAAACAAAGATAGGCATAAAATCACATTTTCGGAAAAGATTTTGCCCAAATAATCACATTTTCGAGAAATAGTCAATACTCTCTGTAGTCCGAGAACGATTATCACTTATGGAAAAGCGAGAATGATATGGAAAAACACTTTTCTAAAAGTGTCCACTCCGTGAGTCTTTGTGTTGGGGCCGGAATATCAGGGCATAACATTGTGCTTACACGGAATCAAGGGCTGTGAAGTCGGTTATTTACACGAAATCAAGCCATGAAAGTTCTTGAAATAGTAGCAAACACTCTTCTGTTTTGGAAACTTCAAATGAGTGCAATCTAATGTTAATTGATTGAATTATAGACAATAACGAGGTTAAAATCATCCGTAAAAAACAGCCATAATGAGGTATTTTCCTTGATTTTGGCTGTATTTCTCCAAATCTAAATCAACTCATCAATCTTCGTCATCGAACTTGCCTTGATGGAATCCATGATGTCGATGGAGGGCTTCATGGCTGAAATGGCTCTCTGATACCGTTATTGGCTAACTAAATGCTGCTGAGGATGAAAAACTTTTCCAAAAACTCTTCCTGTTCCTTTATCGAGAGCTTCTTTCTCATGGCTTCCAGAACGGCCTCATACTGCTTGTTTCTCTTCGTGAAGACACGCCGTTTTTCCTGGCCGTCGATCATCGCATAAAGGTGGATGTTCCCTGAGTCGGTCATCTCGAACCGGATCAGATCGGAAGTGACGATAGCCGGTGCAAAGACATCCGGAGACAATTCGCGGAGCCGTAACTCTATTATATCGATGAAGAGAGAGGCGACACCATTCGCGGAAGCCAAGGACCGAAAGTCCTTGAGCGCATCCTTCACCCTGTCGATGTACTTCGCGGGATTCTTGATGTCGTTCTGGGCGGCAAAGGCCAACAGGTCCGCGGTGGTTATATCCTCGAACTTGCCCCTTACAGAGAATTCGTGACGCCTCTCTGGAGTTGCGGCCGTTTTCAAGATGAAGCATAGGTCGTAAGCCGGAGAAAGGTGCCAGGAGCCGTCCTTCTCCATGATGAAGGAGAAGTTCTTGGCGTGGTCGTCCGTGTTGTTGGATAGGATGTTGAAGACCATCCGTAGGAAGAGCTCATTCAGTTCATCCTGGGGGATGGAGAGCTGTCTACAAGTGGAGAAGAGGTCCTCGTAGCTATATGCCTCCGGATTGACGGCGGCGAGCGTCTGGGTGAACACTTTCTCACCAGCGTGACGGTCGAAACGCTCCGTCAGGAAATGGCTGATGCCTTCCACCACGATCAGGCGGGAGGGCATCATCGTGATCCCGGCCCGGGTGGCCAGGTCGTACCAGGTCTTCTCAATCTCGGAGAGGCAGAACTCCGGGGTGTTGAACTTGAGGATGTAATACTTCCTGTCACCTCTTGCCGAGGTCTGGCCGGAAAAGATGTTCCCACCTTGGTCCATCGCGATGACCGCCTTCTTGAAGCGTCCTCCGGCAGAAGTTCCGACTGCCATCAAAGCCTTCTGCGTAAGTGTCTCTTCCGGGGAAATGATAGCGTGCTCGCGGTCCTGCTCGATCTTCTTCGCCAAGTCGTATAGTCTCGGAATCATCAGCTTTTCGTTCGGACTGAATGCATCTTCGCTACACGGGACGAATTCGAGCGCACCCATGGCGCGGCTTCCGACGAAGGAGAGTTTCGCGAGCGGAGTCTTGTCTTTCTCGTGATAGTGGTGCTCCGCAAACCACTGGTCAAAGAGAGTGTTTCCCCAATCATCCGGAAGCGAATCCGCGATGAACGGGGGGAGTTTCTGATACTTTGCGGAGTCCGTGTTGCCATAGATGGCGAAACGGGCTGCGGGGCTCTTCGAAGAGGCGGTCAGCGGTGCAATGTCGAGCCCCGATGAAAGGTATTCGGGTGAAAAGAAGAAATACGAGTTTCCCTTCGCCGGATTCCAGCAGAGCTGTCCGATCTCCTGGCCCCAGAGCATGACGCTCAACCTGCCGCTGTCTATATTCCTAGCCATTGTTCTTCCTCCTTACCCTTTGTTGCTGATGTTCCGGTGCCGTCAGATATGGATTCGCGGGCTGCTCCGGAATCAGGTCATCGAACCGGTCCAGCAGGCCGACCGGCCGTAGCAGGGCCATCAGGTTGGTGACATTCATATTCGTGATCGTGCCCGTCTCGAACTTGTGGACGGTGGAGACGGAAACGCCCGCAGCCTTGGCCAGGTCTCCCTGGGAAAGGTTCATCATCAGCCTGTAATCCTTGAACCGCAGCCCGAGCAACTGTAGGATCTGGGTGTTCGAATACTTCTTCAAGTCCATATTGCATCAATCTTTTCCAATGCAAATGTAATTAATTATAGTTAAAATTGAAATATTAGCACTAATCATTATCTTATTATAGTTTATAGCTTCTGGTTACATTCCCAACAAGAAACGCCCCCGGACAGGTCCGAGGGTGCTGTCATTGAGGTCATTATCATTCATCTTGCCACATTTTCATCGCCCGTGAAAACGTAGCAAATCAGAAAAGTCGTTCCAAAAAATGCTTCGGAGCGCTCGAGATTCGCTGGAAAAAGTGCGGCAGACCAGTGATTATTCGTTGGAAAAATGCGAACACCAAGTCATTCGGCTCGATAATGCGTTATAAATCAGGCAATTTCAGCCATATGCCCCTATCATCCCAACGCCAACCTTGGAAAAACGGACAAAAAACATCAAAACCGCCTTGGAAAAATGGATTCTTGTTGCGGGGGCGGGATTCGAACCCGCGACCTAGAGCTTATGGAACTCTCGTGCTACCACTGCACAACCCCACAAGATTTCGATGCAAAGGTAGAGCAAGCCATCTTATCCAGCAAATCTCTGCAAACCTTGCAAAGATTTGGATATCTGAAAGTATTGTTGCATCTTTGCCGCCGCAAATAATTGGTAACTATAAAATAGACATGCAGCCGATACGACTTACACATAAATCCCTGCTCCCCGAACGCCCGTTCGGGAGAACGGATGCCTTGTATATCGGCCTCATGCGTTTATAGGTCGGCCTGGCTCCGTCTTCTCTGGCCTAAGGAGCCCTTTCCCATTTTAAAATAGCATAAGCGCATGTATGCGCACCATCTGTCCGCATAGCCGGACACAAAGCCGATATACCAATGAATACGTACCAGTCAAGGGCCAAGACTGCCCAGATAGTCTGCACAATAAGATCTCTTGTAACCGAACTGCAGTCCCGCGGTTTGGATTACTCGGCTATCGAGAACGGAATACATGCTTTCCCGAAAAGCAGCAGGCTCGTCATAGAAGGGAATGGTCGCATCTCTTTCCCGGATTATAAGGCAAAGGTCTACCTCAATCCTGTTGAAAGGACTCTGTATTACCTGTTTCTGAACCACCCTGAAGGAATAATATCCGATGACCTGGTTATTCACTGGAAAGAGCTTTGCCGGATATACTCCAGGGAATCGACGTTTGGCGATTCCGATTTCAGGGAAGACAAAATTGAGTCCCTCTGCGCAGAATCGAAGACCGTGTTTTACGCAACAGTCTCCCGGATAAAGAGGAAGTTCTGCGACGCCGTGGGCAACCTGAACGCAGAATCCTTTATCATCAAGAAAGAAAAGGGAGGAAGATATAAAATTGAAAGTGTTAACGTTATAACTAAATGATATTATGGGAGTTGATATTGCCTTCTACATTGAAGTTCGGAACCAGGAGAGCTGGGTTCGGCTCCATTTCAAGCCACCGTTTGAAACGAAAGAGAATCTCAATCAATCATATTGGGATACTGACTGCTACTTCTGCCGGTATTACCACTTTACCAATTTCCTTGATGAGGCAGCAAGCCATATCAAGGGTGGCCCCAAGGAGCGAATCTGTAAGGAAATCGCAGAGCACCTGGAAGACGACGATTCATATGGGACGTTTATGTTTGATGACTTGGTTCAGTACTGTGATGAACTTGACAAGAGATTGCTTGCCAGCCTCTCCAATGCAGGACTGTACCCGATGAAGCGGCAACTCGACAGAATTGAATCATATCTTAGGGCTCTGCAGCCGACAAAGGAAAAGCAGGAAGAAAACGAAGAGGAAGAGATTGGCGATGAGCTATACTACTCGGCATCGGATATCTATGAGGAACACATCGAAGCATACTATTGCGTTCGTCGTCTTCGCGATATCGTCAGCGGTATTGTTGCTGCCTGCCATCCGTATATTTACGAATCAGATGTCAGGATCTTTTACCTGATTTGCTAATTGAATATTACACAAAGAAAAAAGAGTATGAAACGGAAAATACCTGTAGTCTTTCCCCCGCAGGCGGAAAGGAGACACAGGCATACAGCCGACACAAATAATGTACAAATCTTTTTCAAGGAAAGAAGAATGATTCTTTTCATCAGGTCTTGTGTTTCTGTCCTTATCTGAGCGCCTTCGCGAGGGCCCGTTCGATGTGATCTGCATACCGGACCATACCGAGGTCCGTGAAGTGGATGCCGTCCACGAAGGCCTCGCCGTCGCTCCCGGTCATTCCTTCCGTGCCCACGTAATAGATCTTCTTTTCACCGTCTTTCTTGAGCCGCAGGAAAAGGGCCCGCTGGGCAGCATTCTTCTGACCGACCTCCTCGGCGATGGCTCCGTCCACCACGCTGTGGGCGAAAGTAGGGTCCTCCACGAAGAGGACCGGCACATCGGGATGTGCGTTCCTCAGAATCCGGAAGAAATGCTCGCCCCTTTCCCCGATCATGGCTGCAGAGGCATTGGGCACATAGTCCAGGACAAATACGGAAGGGTCTTTCACGGATGCCATGAGTTGCGCGATCTCCTCATCCAGGAAGGCATTTCCGCTGAAGCCGAGGTTGATAACCGTGCGGTTGAACCGTCGTGCGAGGATGTTGGTGAAAGCCATCCCGGGCCGGCTGGCACAGCCTCCTTGGAGGATGCTGGTCCCGTACATGACCATCGGCCTGTCGCTTCGCGGGGTGGCCGCTTCGGGGCTTGACAGCGCATACCCTTCCGGAACACCGATATCGAGGGACTTTACTTCGTCATACAAGGAAAGATAGAGCATGTACTCCCGCATGAGGGGTTCCATGTTGCCGACGATCCGGCACTCATGGGAGGGCGAGGGCTCCCCCCAGTTGAATCCCGATCCCACGTAGGTCCACTCTCCGGAGATCAGTACATAAAGGTCAAGGCCGCCCGTGCCGCAGTCTGTCATGTGGGGCATGTGGTTCCCGCCTGTCGTCCATCTCGCATGGATCTCGGGGGCGTCGGAGCGGAACCGGACATAGAGTCCGGACGAGTTGCACCCAAGGTTCCAGAGCGGTTCCCGGACGACTCCGTCCAGGTGCTCGGGAAGCCTCCTGTAGGGATGCTTCTCCGAGGCTTCGAACGCCTGGCCGAACACGGGGAACGTCGTCCCAGGGACATATTGGATGTCATCCTGCGCCTTGCCTCCGGTCAGTGCCCCAAGGAGCATTGCCGCGATAAGGATGATTCTTTTCATGACTGTGCGTCGGAAAGGAAAAGGTTTATCAGTTTCAATACGCGAATATACGGAAAAAGTCCGGACAATTTACCGCGTATTTGGTTATCTTTGTCCCTACGATGAAGAAAGTACTGACACTTGCCCTTTCCCTGTTGGCGGCCCTGACGGCCGCCGCCCAGGAGCATCTGCAACGCGAGGCTGTCGCATCCAGCCTTGAGAAGACATTCACGACGCTGAAGGAGAATCCGGTCACCAGCGTGAAGAACCAGCACCGGAGCGGTACCTGCTGGGACTATGCGACATTGGGATTCCTGGAGAGCGAAATCCTACGCAAGAGCGGCAAGACTTATGACCTTTGCGAGATGTTCGTGGTGAACAAGGATTATCTGGACTGTGCCACCCACTATGTCCGCATGCACGGTTATAGCCAGATCTCCGAAGGAGGTTCCTGCGACGATGTGGTGGAGGTGATCCGTCGCTACGGCATCTGCCCGGAGGACGCCATGCCGGCGCCCGGTTCGCTGACGGGCGACTCCCTCGCCAATTTCAAGGTGTTCTTCCCGGAACTTGAACGGATGGTGAGTGGTGTAGTCCGGAAAGATGCCAAGGAACCGCTGCCCCATTGGAGGGATAGCGTCCAGGCGCTCATTGACCGCTATGTGGGCCGCTGTCCCGAGACGTTCCTTTATGAGGGGAGGTCCTATACACCCGTCTCCTTTGCAGCGAATCTGGGCTTGGACTGGGAAGACTATGTGAGCCTGACCAGCTATACGCACCATCCATTCGGGGAATGGTTCGTCCTCGAAGCGCCTTACAAGTGGCGGCCGAAGCCCAGCTACAACATTCCCATCGACCGGCTGATGGCCGTCCTGGACCGGGCGCTGGATGCCGGTTATACCGTTGCCTGGGGCGGTGACGTCTCGGGAAACTTCACACGCACGGGGCTTGCGATGCTGCCGGAGGATGTCGTACCCACACAAGAGCTGCGCCAGGAGCAGTGGGACAACTGGCAGTTCACCTACGACCATGTGATGCTGATCTACGGGAAGGCCGTCGACGAAGAAGGGAAACCGTTCTACATGGTGAAGAATTCCTGGGGCAAGAGCGGACGGTACGGAGGTACCTGGTACATGTCCCGCGACTATATTGCCTTGAATACGACCTACCTGTTTCTGAACCGGCACGCCCTCCCTAAAGCCCTTCGCGAGGCGGTCGGACGCTAGAGGGGCGGTTTCCCGAACGCGGGGAACTCAGCGCCTACCCGCCCAGATGACACCGGCCAGGATGGCGGCGGAGCCGAAGGCTGCAGCCAGCGTCATCCGCCCTAAGCAGTTCCACAAGAATAATCACATTTTCGGCAAATATTCTTGCTTTTATATCACATAAAAGCGAGTTACCTGGAAATTCCGACGCAAGCCTTTAGGTCAATTTACAGCGGATTCTCCATAAGACCACTTCCCTAATAAAGGAATCCGAATGCCCAGAGGGGTATTTTCTTGAAGACCGCACTGTCAATGTCGTCGGCCGCAATATAGCCATTTTTTTCGTCCTTAACCTGGCGGAATCCCTTGTCCTCACCGCCGACTTCGATGACGATATCCCGATCAATCTTGAAGTCCCCAGTCGTGATGCCCCCGTATTCGACACGATGGCCGGCGCTGGCGAGCTGGTTGCAGAAGAAACTCTCGCGCACTGTACCGATCTCCGGTTCCACAGAAGAAAGGGTGTATATCAGATTCGGGTTATCGAGAAGAATCTTGTCCGGCTTCTGAAGGTCTGAGGTTGACTCCAGGTCGGTGAACAGCCTGCGGATGAGCTTCGCCTCCTCCAGATGCTTCATGTACTTCAGTGTGGTCGGTCGCTGGATTCCGATGTTCCTCGATATCTTAGAAATGTCAACCTGGAATGGGACCATTTGCGAGAGAACCTGCAGCAGCGCCTTCACCTTCCGGGTATTCCCTACCTCCAGACCACGATGGGCTGTCAGCTCGGTATCGATGATGTAGTTGACCACACCTTGAACCTTGTTCTCATAGACACCCTTCTCCTCAAAGTAGAACGGATAATAGCCAGCCTTAAGGTAATTCTTGAAATGCTCCAGCGGCTTCACTTCCTTCCGGACCTGCATGCAGAACCGGGAAGGTTCGGCCAGCAGTTCGTCCAAGGTGACAGAATTCAGCCTGGTTCCGGTTTCGAACCAGATGTATTCGCGGAAGGAGAGGCCGGGCATCTCATACTCGACCAGCCGGCGGGACAGGTCCGCCTGGCCGTCGTTGAACCGGATCAGCGACGAACCGCTCACAACCACGTGGAGTCCGCGATATAAGTCGTAGATCTCTTTCAGCTCCCGGCTCCAGTTCTCGTACTTGTGGATTTCGTCGATGAAAAGGTGCGTTCCTCCTTCGCGGACGAACCTGGCCGCTGTATCGACAAGCGTGTGTTCTGTAAAGTATCCGGTATCAGCGGAACAGTACAGTGCATGACGGTTTCCTTCGCCGAATGTCTTCTTGACGTACTGCTGGATCAAGGTTGACTTCCCGACGCCCTTCGGCCCCTTGATGCCGATGAGGCGGCTATTCCAGTTGATACGCTGCATTTGGCCCCTTATGTAATCCATGGGTACCTCACCAAGGTAAGCGTCATGCCATTTAAAAAGCTTTTCCATTATGGTTGTATTTTCTAGAATACAAATATAGACAAAAATTGTATAATTGAAAATACATTTTCAAGAAAAACACTTTATACCTTGGTCATCCTGCTCGATGGGTGTCCCCACAGCCTTTGAGCGGGAACTGATGCAGATTATTGACTGGGATTCACGCCTCATCCTGATACGTGGTCCCAAGGGTGTTGGCAAATCCACACTGATGCAGCAGTATGTGCTGAAGCATTATGATGTGTCGGACCGGCATGCCCTATATTGCTCAGCAGATTCTGCCTATTTCACGACACATACGCTTGTTGACGCGGCGGCACCCTCCGTCCGACACCCTATCCTGAGCTGGGCGCCACCTATCCGGAGCCGCGCCACCTGGGTCCCACGCCTTCTTACGGCCTGTTCGCCCAGCACGTCGTCGATCTCCGCCTGCGTGACGTCCGGTTCGAACTCATGGCCCCCGACGAGCGTCCCGCCATCTTGACCGAAGACGTCGAAGAGCCAAGCCGGTAATCACGGCACTCCAAAGCCGGCTTAGAGCTTCGCGACTGTACCCGCGAGCTGCTCGCCCAGGCCGATGGTGTAACCTTCGGAGAAGAAGAAAACACGGTTGAAGGAGTCGGCGAGGATGACGAGCGGGAAGCGGGAAGGCTGGCCTGCAGCACTCTCAGGGCCTGCTTTCATGCCTTTCTCGATCCCCTTCCGGATGGCTCCGTCCTGGTCCAGGCCCAGGACGACGGTTCCCGGCAGGGTGCCGTAGCGTCCCTCGGACATCTCCACCTGGAGGCGGTGCATGGCCGTTTCGGTGGAACAGACGAGGACGATCGGACGGCCCCAGGCCTCGAGCTGCGTCCGGGCGGCCGCAAGGTCCCGGAGAACGTGGTTCGTGGGCTCTTTGCCGGGCTCCAGGAGGGCGAGGGCGTAGTAGCCGCGGCCGGTGAGGGAGAGGAGGCTGGCAGATTCCTTCGCTTCGCTCGGAATGACAGTTGCACCATCCCCGGCTCCACTGGCGAGGACATCACCGTCCTCCGTCAGTTTCGCCTTGACCGGAACGAACTTTGTCTCCGCATCGAACTGGCCGATGACCGGGACTTCCCCCTCACCGGCACGGAGGACCAGGGGCAGGACCGTTTCCCGGCCTTCCACGACATCGAAGAAAGCCATCGTCACGGGAACAGCACCGCTGGAAAGACGGTTTCCGGAAACCAGCAGATAGCGGCCGGTCTCCAGCGGGAAGCCCTTGCGGAAGGTATGGGCCCAGTCCACGCCGCCGCCCATGTCCACCTCGCCCTCGTCGAATTCCAGCAGGCGGGGCCGGCCGTTTTCGATCCTGGAAAGCGAGAAGTGGCTGTAATACTTGGGATTGTCCACGACTTTGTCCGGCGTGTAGGTGAGCTTGAGCGTGCCCTTCGGGGCCGCCACGGCCGGGCCGGCGCCGTCAAAGTCCACGTCCAGCCACTCACCGCCGTCCCGGCGGTACTGGATCTTGCCGTTCACGGGGTTCTTCTGCGCGTCGATGCCGAGGGTCCGGGCCAGGGCGACAAAAGCGATGCCCCGGGAACGCGGGGTGGCCACCCGGCTCTTCGCAACGCCGATCGGAGACATCGGAATGTCCCAAGCCTTGGGATCGTCGATGACCGTCAGGTACTGGCGGACCACCTGCACCAGTTTCTGGGGATCGGACACATACTGCCGCTGGTCCGGGGTGAGATACCCCTTGAAAAAGGCCTTGTACGGGCTGAGAAACTCGTTTTCCACGCGGGGGCCGATGACGGCGTCCCGCTCATTGTAACTGTCCATGAGGTTTTCCAGGGTAATGTCGTGGAAATCCTTCCGGCTCAATGTCCGGAAAAGCGACTCCACGCGCTCGTGGTCATCGGCCTGCGCCATAAAGGCCTCGATGGTGCGCCAGTTGCCGCGGGACCACTCGATGGGCGTTGCCATGTGGTGGCCGTAGCCATGCTCCTGCACGAATGCCAGGGCCTCGTCATGCGTCGGGAACGTAGCCTCGTAGGCGTGCCGCAGGGAATCCTCGCGGGCGAACCGGCGGTCGTTCTCCGCCCGCTGCTCCGGTGTCACGGCCGGCATCTTCACGTTCTCCGGCGGCGGAACGATATCCAATGATTCCTTTTCAGGCGCAGCACCCAAAGTGATGGTTACCTCCGTGTCCTTCCCGAAGGAACATTTCGCATAGCCGTAGGCACCGTCCTTGGAGGCCCAGATGAGAAGATCTCCGAGGCCGGAGGAGAGGAAGGTGCGGCCGTCGGCATCCGTATATTTGGATACGGCCGGATAGAACTCCGCATAATTGTAGATGCAGAAGTCCACGCGGGCGCCCTCCACGGGCTTCCCGTCACCATCGACCACCCGGAAATCAGCCCGGGCAGTGGTGGCGTAATGGTCGATAAGGTTGACCTCCGTATAGTTCGGGCTCTCGAGCACGACCTCCTCCGGACCGTCGTAGCGGCCGAAGACCTTCGTATGCATGAGCATTGCGCGGGAGGCGGGGGCGTTGAACCACCCCAGGTCCAGCACAGGCTCCGGTTCGCAGGCGCCGATAAAATGCCACTCACCGTCGGCCCAGGCCTCCACCCAGGCGTGGTTGTCATCCGTATGGGCCCAGCGCGGGGTATAGACCTGACGGGCCGGGATACCCACGCTGCGGAGTGCCGCCACGCAGAAGGTGGACTGCTCCCCGCATCGGCCCAGGGCATTGCACACCGAGGCCAGCGGACTGCTTGTCCGGGCGTCGGACGGCTGATAGGTCATCTTCTCGTGGCACCAGTGGTTCACCTCCAGGATGGCCTCCGCCATGGACATTCCCTGCACGCGGGGCTTCAGTTCCCGGAAAAACACCACCCGGGACGTATCCAGGTTCTCGTTGTTGACCCGGATGGGCAGTACAAAGTGGCGGAACTCCCGTTCCGGTACCTTCCAACCCATCTCTTCACGGATCCTGAACGAAGTCCGTACCTGATCCAGATAATACTCCGCCGGATAGTCCACCGCATCCGCAAGCGGCATGTACGCATACAGGAACTGCAGCGCTTCCCGTTCGGCAAGAGATGGCCGGTCGGTGCCGGCCATGACGGTCCCGTCGCTCCCGACCTGACTATTAACGTCATTCCCGACCTGACCTTTATCGTCATTCCCGGCCTGACCGGGAATCTCCGCGAAGCGGGCCAACGCACCCCCGTTCGCCGCCATCCGGGCGTCGAAATCCTGTTGCACCTGCGCACGGTACGCCGCGTCTGTCATGAAATGCGCCTCCCGCCCGCCGGAGCAGGCAGAGATTCCCACCCAGAGAAGAGCCCCAAACAAGGCCTGCAAGAAAAGATCCTGTAACCGCTTCATATTCAAATAATTATAAAAACGCAAACCGCAAACCCCTCAAATTCAGGGGCGGCCCGCCGGAGCTCAAAATGTAATTTGCTTATATCCAAACACTTACAAAACAGGAACCCGCAGGCCTTGATCAACTCAACGAAGTTACGAATTTTTTGCAAAATCCGGCGGAAGGACTATCTTTGCGATTATGAAAAAGATGATTCTTCTGGCCGTAGCCATCCTTTCCGGTCTCGCAGCCGGTGCGCAGAACAGCCGCATGTACGTAGGCGGCGACTTTTCACTGGGCTTCAGCTCGTCCGGCACCAGCATCGTGGTGTATCCGGAAGTGGGCACCCGGATCGCCAATCACCTGTACGCCGGCATGGCCGCCGGATTCGACTGGAACAACATTTCCAGCGACTCGGACTTCACGATGGGGCTCACCCCGCACCTGCGGGGATATCTTCCGCTCTACAACGGATTCGGCCTTTCCGGCGATGCTTTCTTCTCCGCACGATGGACCCGCCGGAGAGACTACGCTCCGCTCATCAACCGGCAGCAGCTGGGCTTCCGGCCCGGCCTGTTCTTTCCCATCGGCCCCGTCACCATCTCCGCCCAGGTCGGATTCTTCGGCTGGAGCCGGTCAGACTACGGAAACGATATCGTGAGCTCCGACTGGCAAGCCAGGATCGAAGCCCACGACATCATCATCGGAGTGTTGTTTAACCTACTGTAGGATAATCTTATCCAACTCTTTCCAGTGCTCCTCCGTCATGGAGTTGGGGGTGAAGAGGCAGATGCCGGCGGCGCCGGCGTCCAGGGAACCCTTCACGGCCGTAGCGATTTCTGAGGGCAGGAGACCATGGCCTTCCGGGTCCACGATTTCGGCCTTCCGCTGCCAGTCACGGCAGATGAAAAGACCGGAGATGACCGGCATCTTGCCATCCACCGCCTTCACTTCCTCCGCGGTAACGGTCGCGAGCCACTCGGCCGGTTCCAGATAGAAATCATTGTAATTCATCGGGAAAACCATGTCGATGGGCCACTCGTTCCACTGCTGGCGGACCATATTCACGGCATAGGAGTCGGGACCCGGGAACACGTCGGCACTGACTTTCTTGCCCATGGCATGGACGGCGTCGCAGATCTTCGTCACGAGCTCCGTCACCTTCCTGCAGCGGAAAGCAGTCCACTCGGGAACGTTGTCCGGATTCTCCACGGCCCGGATGTCGATGCCGGTTTCCGCCTGGAACTCAGCCACGCAGCGGTCGCAGTAGCAGCAGTCGGCGCCCGGATAGGACCCATTCGAGAAATCCAGCCCGTACTTGTTCCACAGGCCGCGGGCCAGGATGGCATCGACATAGCGGATATAGTCTAGCTGGACGTAGTCCACTTCGGGAATCGCCGCATATTCGGAGATCATCGACACGATATAGTCCTGTACTTCGGGATGCGCCGGATCCAGGGCCGTATAATAACCCACATAGGCGGGATGCTCGTCCGCGCTCTCTCCCAGCCGGTTTACGGCATACCAGTCGTGGGGTTTGCCCTTCTGGAGCATGACCGGCTTCCAAGCGTGGTACTCCAGCCCCTCCTCATGGGCGATCTTCGCCACGGCCGGGATGTCGGCGAGGTCCGCCTGGATGCACACGCCGGTGAATCCGTGGGACTTGTAGTTCTGGAATTTGGCCCGCACCTCCTCCAGGTTCGGGTTCTTGCCGATGCCTTCCCATCCGTACAGCGGTACGGCGGGCTTCTTCTCGGCACAGGCGGCCAGCGTCACGAGCGCGGCCAGGGCGATCAGGAGTTTTTTCATATCTTTATTTCAAGTTTACGCAAAAGTAACAAAAAGTCCTCGAAAAGCCTACAGCTTCCGGGAAAGCGCGGCGATCTTTTCGCCGGTGCCGATGGTGTAGCCCTGGGAGGCATAGACGGCGCGGCCGTCGGTATGGACGACGCCTACGAGCGGGAGCTGGTCGGTGCGGAGGCCGAGGCCTTCGCTGAGTCCGGCGAGGATGCCGCCGTCCGTGTCGATGCCGAAGACCACGGTGGAAGGCAGGGTGCCGAAGCGGCCGCCGTCGATCTCGCTGTGGAGACGCTCCAGCTGCGCCTCATTCGTCGCAATCAGGTAAACAGGCCTTCCCCAGGCCTCCAGGGCGGCGCGGGCAGCGGACAGGTCGTTCAGCAGATGGTTCGTAGGTTCCAGGCCCACATCCAAGACGGCAACGGTGTAGTAGCCTTCCGCCACGTCGGAGAGGACGCCCCGCGGAGCAAAGTTACCCACGACCTTGACTTCCTCCGGCATGGTCTCGATGACCAGCGGGATCCGGATACTGTCGCCGGCCTTCACGTGAAACAGATTGACAGTCACTGGCGTGGATCCGTCGGAGAGACGATTGCCGCTGGCAAGCAGGTAGTCCCCTTCCGGGAGGTCGCCGCCGTAGCCGCCACCGGCGGGAGCCGGGTTCCTGCGGCCGCCGCCCATCCCGAAGAACACCGTCTGCGGGCGGCCGTCCACGATGCGGCTGAGCGTGAAATGCCGGCCGTATTCGGGACGCTCAACGCCCTCCACGGGCGTATAGGTGAGTTCCACATGACCGGCAGGCGCATCGGCCACTTCGGATGCACTCTCCAGGTCGATGGTGCGCCAGTCGCCCCGCGGGCCGAAGCCACGGCCTGGAGCCGGAGCCGCCTCGCCCGCCGGAGCGGCGTTGTACTGCATGGCACCGGACAGGCGGTCACGGCGCAGTTCGATGCCGAAGGTCCGCCCGAGGGCGATGGCCAGCAGGTCCCGCGAGCGCGGATTGGCCGTCCGGGCCTGCCAGACGCCGGCCGGGGACATGGGGATATCCCAGAAAAGCGGGTCCTCATCGACCTTCACGTTGTCCCGGATCCAGCCCAGGATCGCCCGGGCGCCCTGGCCCGCTTCGCCGTTCCCCCGGAAGGCGGTCTGGAGATCCGCCGGAACATGCTCGAGGAACCAGCCCTTGTACGGGGACAGGAATTCACTTTCGATGCGGGGCGGGAGAATGCTCTCCGTCGCGTTGTAGCTGTCCCAGAGAATGTGGCCGGGGACGTCGGACAGATCCTTGCGGCTCAGGGAGGAGAGCAGGCGGAGCGCCCGCTCCTTGTCGGAAGCCTGGCGGAGGAAGGACATGATGGTGGCGCCATTGCCTGCGGACGCCTCCACGAGGCGCGCGGCCGGAGCGGGAAGGCCCTGTTCGGCAACGAAGGCCTCGGCGGCCATCCGGTCCGGGAAACCGGCCATATAGGCCTTCCGGACGCTGTCCTCATAGGCCATCCGGCGGTCGTTTTCAGCCCGCTGCGCCGGGGTCACTTCCGGCAGGGAAACATCCTCCACCGGCGGGACGATGGCAAGCAGTTCGGAAACGCCGGCCGGAGAATCCAGCGTAATGGTCGCCTCGGTGTCTTCGCCGAAATGGACCTTCACATACCCGTAGGCACCGTCCTTGGAGGCCCAGACGAGCATGTCGCCGAGACCGGCGGACAGGGCCGTGCGGCCGTCGGCATCCGTATATTTGGACACGGCCGGATAGAACTGCGAGGAGTTGTAGATGCAGAAGTCCACCCGGGCGCCCTCCACCGGAGCACCGCCCTCAGAAAGCACCCGGAAGCCGATTTCCGCGGACTTGGCATAATTGCCGATGAGGTTGATCTCCGTATAGCCCGGGGTGCGGAGAACCACTTCCTCGGGACCGTCATAGTTGCCGAACACCTTGGTATGGGTGAGCATCGCCCGGGACGCGGGGGCGTTGAACCAGCCGAGGTTCAGCACCGGTTCGGGTTCGCAGGCGCCGATGAACACCCACTCCCCGTCGGCCCAGGCCTCCACCCAGGCGTGGTTGCTTTCCGTGTGGGCCCAGCGCGGCGTATAGACCTGGCGGGCCGGAATGCCCACGGAACGGAGCGCGGCGACGCAGAAGGTCGATTCCTCCCCGCATCGGCCCAGGCCGTTCTTTACCGAGGCCAGGGGCGCATGGGTGCGGCCGTCGGAGGGCTGGTAGGTCATCTTCTCGTGGCACCAGTGGTTCACTTCCAGGACGGCCTCCTTCATGGACAGGCCCTTCACTCGCGCTTTCAGTTCGTCATAAAAGACCAGCCGGGCGGAATCCAGGTCCTCGTTGTTGGTCCTGAGGGGCAGCACGAAATGGCGGAACTCCCTTTCCGGAACATTCCAGCCCATTTCCTCCCGCGCCTGGAGGGACTTCCGCACGTTCGCGAGATAGAATCCGGCCGGATAGTCCGTCACATCCGCGAGCGGCATGTACGCATACAGGAATTCGAGGGCTTCCCGCTCTTCGGCGGTCAGCGACTCTCCGGCACAGCGGCCGTCCCTGTCCACGGGCGTGAACGCCGCCGGCAGCGACGCCATCCGCGCCTCGTAATCTTTCCGTACCTGGTTCCGGTACGCTTTTTCCTCCAGGAAATGGGAGGATCCGCAGGCGGCCGCAAGCAGCACGACCGCGAGGGAGAGGACTGTCAATCTTTTCATATCTTCCTGATTGGTCCACAAATATACGAAAAAAGCCAGGCTCTTGAAACAAGGCCTGGCTTGATTATTTCCCCACTCTTCCCCGAAGGTGTTTTGGCCGTCATCAGACGGCCCGGCGGAGACCGTGTCCGTCAGGACTTATAGGTCGGGAGCCGCGGGGTATTAGGGGGCAGAGCCCCCTCCACTAGTCCTCTTCCTGCTCCTGGGCGGCGTACTCGGCGAGGAGCTTGGTCTGGACGTCGGCCGGAACCTGCTGGTACTCGGCGAACTTCATCTGGAAGGTCGCGGAACCACCGGTGAGGGAGCTCAGGATGGTGGAGTAACGGTACAGCTCGGCGAGCGGAACGCGGGCGTGGAGGACGGTGAAGCCCTTGTCCATGTCCTGGTTCATGATCATGCCGCGACGGGTGTTCAGGTCGCTCATGCAAGGACCCACATACTCGTTCGGGGTGATGATGTCCACATTGTAGATCGGCTCGAGGATCTTCGGACCGGCGTTGCGGAAGGCCTCCTTGAAGGCGTTGCGGCCGGCGATGATGAAGGCGATTTCCTTGGAGTCCACCGGGTGCATCTTACCGTCATAGACATACACGCGGATGTCACGGGCGTAGGAACCGGTGAGCGGGCCTTCCTCCATCTTGGACTTGATACCCTTGAGGATGGCGGGCATGAAACCGAGGTCGATCGAGCCGCCCACGACGCAGTTGTAGAATTCCAGCTTGCCGCCCCACTCGAGGTCGGTGATGTCCTGGCTCTTGAAGTTGAACACGGTGTCCTTGCCGTCGATCTTGAAGTTCTTCGGGGCTTCCTGACCCTCGACGTACGGACAGACGAGGAGGTGCACCTCACCGAACTGGCCGGCGCCGCCGGACTGCTTCTTGTGACGGTACTGGGCGGTCGCGATCTTGGTGATGGTCTCGCGGTACGGCACCTTCGGGGCGTAGAGCTCGATGTTCTGCTTGAACTCGTTGTTCACGCGCCACTTGACGTAGTTGATGTGCTGCTCGCCCATACCGGAGAGGATGGTCTGGCGGAGTTCCTTGGAGTACTCGACGGTGATGGTCGGATCCTGGGCCGCGATCTTGTTCAGGGCATCGCCCACCTTGGCCTCGTCGTTCTTGTCCACGGCCTTGACGGCGCAGCGGTACTTCGCATCCGGGAAGACCATGTGCTCGATGGCCTCCTGGCCGGGGGCGGCGAGGGTCACGTCGGTCTTGCCGGCCTTGAGTTTCATGACGCAGCCGATGTCACCGGCGCAGATGGAGGAAACCTTCTCCTTCTTGGAGCCCGCGACGGCGTAGATGGCGCTGAGGCGCTCGCCGTTGCCGGTTTCGGGGTTCACGAGGTCGGCGCCTTCGTTGAGGGTGCCGCTCATCACCTTGAAGTAGGACACCTCACCGAGGTGCTGCTCCACGGAGGTCTTGTAGATGAAGATGCTCACGGGACCGGCCGGGTCGCAGACAAGCTCGTTGCCATCAATGGTCTTCTGGACGGTACCGGCGGGGCTCGGGCACACATTGACGATGAACTCCATCAGGCGGCGGACACCGATGTCGGCCTTTGCGGCGCAGCAAAACACGGGGATGGTCTCGCACTTGACAAGGCCGGCGCGGATACCCTCGCGGATCTCGTCGGTGGAGAGCTCCATGGTCTCGAAGAACTTCTCCATGAGTTCGTCGGAACCCTCGGCGGCCTTCTCCATGAGTTCGGCACGGAGCTCCTCGGCCTCGTCGGCATAGGCGGCGGGGATCTCGAGCTCCTCGTTCTTCGCGTTGTAGTACTTCATCGTGATCACATCGACAAAACCCTCGAGGCCCGGACCCGGGTTCACCGGGAACTGGCAGATGACGGCCTTCTTGCCGAACTCCTCGCTGAGGGCGTGACGGACACCTTCCCAGTTGGCCTTGTCGTGGTCCATCTGGTTCACGGCGATGACCACGGGCTTGTGGTACTGGTCCGCATAGCGGGAGAAGATGGTCGTACCCACCTCCACGCCGGCGGCGCCGTTCATCACCAGGATCGCGCTCTCGACAACCTTGAAAGCGGAAAGGGCACCGCCGCTGAAGTCATCGGAACCCGGCGCGTCGATGAAGTTGATCTTGCAGCCGTTGAACTCGCCGTACAGGGGCGTGGCGTTGATGGACTTCTGGTTGGTCTGTTCGAACTCGGTGTTGTCGGAAACCGTGTTCTTCTCCTCGACACTGCCACGGCGGTCGATTACCTTGCCTTCGTAAAGCATGGCCTCGGAGAGCGTGGTCTTGCCGGAGCGGGCGGCACCGATGAGGACCACGTTGCGGATTTTGTCAGTAGTGTAGCTTTTCATTGCAATGATATTGGATTACTAATTTTTCAGCGTCCGGCGCGCATATTAGGCGCAGTCCGCAAAGATAACGATTTTTCCGGCAAATCCAATAAAAATGGCTACCTTTGGGTCCTATGAAGGAAATTCACCTGTCGGGATGCCTGGAGCCGGGACGGCTGGAGGCGGGCTGCGACGAGGCCGGACGCGGTCCCCTCGCCGGTCCCGTGTATGCCGCCGCGGTGATCCTGCCGCCGGATTTCCACCACCCGCTGCTGAACGATTCCAAGCAGATGACCGAAAAGGCGCGGGAGGAACTGCGGCCCGTCATCGAGGCCGAGGCCGTCGCTTGGGCCGTGGAAGCCGTCCAGGCCGATGAGATCGACCGGCTGAACATCCTCTGGGCCTCCGTCACGGGCATGCAGCGGGCCGTCCTGCGGCTGGACCCGGCCCCGGACTTCCTCCTCATCGACGGCAACAAGTTCCGCCCCTTCGGCCGCTATGGGTTCAAGGATTACCGCACCGTGGTCCACGGCGACGCCACTTTCGCATCCATCGCCGCCGCATCGGTCCTGGCAAAGACATACCGGGACTCCTTCATGCGGGAGCTGGCGGCGCAGTACCCGCAGTACGGCTGGGACCGCAACATGGGCTACCCCACCCCGGAGCACATCGACGCCATCCGCCGGTTCGGCTACACCCCCTGGCACCGGAAATCCTTCCATGTCAAGGAACTGGAACCTACGCTATTCTGAGGGAACCTTCCAGGTGATGGACGGATGGCCGGGATCGTCGGAGGTATAATCCATCTCCAGGATATCCACGGCCTGGCTGACAGAACTGCGGACGAATACGTTTCCGATGGCGTTTTCCACATTGTTGGGATAGACGCCTTCCTCCTCGAAATAGGAGAGGAAGCCCAGGTTGTCGTACAGGTCATCCCACTGGAAACGGAAATACTCCGTCAGCTCATAATCCTCCCGGGGAATGGAGGACAGCTTGACCACCAAAGAGCTGATGCCATGATAATCGACGGGAGATCCCTCCAGGGAATACCAGAAGTAGGGCTCGTCCAACTGATTCAGGCCCACCCGTACCGTGAAGGAGATCCCACCGTCCCGGAACGCCTCGTCCGAAAAGATGACACCGTCATACTCCAGATGCTGATAGGAATACCGGTCCGACACCCGGCTCTTTCCCAGGACCGGATCGCCGGAAGGGTCCACGGCCAGGGCACCCTCACTTTTGTATTCCAGGCCACTCTGGCGCCCATAGACGCGCTGACGGCCCCGGATATCCAATCGGTAAAAGGAGTCCTCCTCCGGGATATCCCGGACTTCGATCCGGCACACAAAGACCTCGCCGTCCCGCGTCACCTGCACCGTACCGATTTCAGCCTGCCGGGGGACGACGGATTCCGTAAAGGCCTCCGTACCGGGCGACACGACCCGGAGAGACACCCGGTCGGAAGGACGGAGTTCCGACCGGAAAAGGAGATCACCTTTCCGCTCGCCGGCATCGACAGGGACTTCCCGTCCGTTCACGTGGCAAAGGACGGAGACGTCCTCCGCCGGAATAGCCTTTTCGGAGGTCGCATAGGCGACACGGAGCGTGTGCAGGGAGTCCGATGTATCCAGCAAACCGTTCACATTGAGTACTTTCTCCTCTTTCGGGGTGGAGAACCAAAGCCGGTCCTCACAGGAGACGGAGACCAGCAGGGCGGCCAGGATGACAAGACGATGATTCATGGTCAAAACGATCGGGTAAAGGAAACGGAAGGGATGAAACGGAGCAGGGAGATCCGGTGATAATAAAGGGTTCCGGCCGGGGTTTTCTCCGTCGCCTCCGATTCTCCCACGGAGGAGAACCAGCCCAGGTCGGGATTCCTGGCCCCATACAGGTTATACATGCCGAAGCTCCAGCTGCGGCTTCCCCGGCGGAGCTCCTTGTTGACGGTGATGCTGATATCCAGCCGGTGTATCGGGGGGAAGCGGTCGTTTCCCCGGAGCGGAGCGTACCGGATGTTCTTGATTCCGTCCTCACTGCCGACATCCGCCATCAGCGAAGGAATAGTCACGGGCGCACCGGAGGCGAAAGTCCAGGAGGCCGTGAAGTCGGTCCGACGGGTCAGGGCGTAATCCGCCACGAGGTTGATCCGGTGCCGCCGGTCCGTCACGGCAGGATACCGGAGCCCGCGGTTTACCCGACCGTCCGGGAAGATCCGGTCGCTGCGGGAAAGCGTGTACCCCAGCCAGCCGGTCAGGCGGCCGGCGGTTTTCTGCGCCAGCAGCTCCACGCCGTAGGAACGGCCCTGGCCGGATGCCGTCATCCGTTTCCACTGGTCGGAACTGACAAAGGTATGGTAGGAGACGGTGTAATCGACCACGTTTTGAAGCCCCTTGTAATAGGCCTCTGCCGAAAAGTACCAGCCCGGCAGTCCGTGCCAGGCGCCGCCGATGCTCCATTGGTCTGCGACAATCGGCGGTCTCGCCCCGGAGACGGGCATCCACGGTTCCAGGGGAAGGGTCGTCATGGAAGAGGAGAGCCGCAGCAGGCCCTGCGACATCCGGGTATAGGAAGCATGGGCCGTCCAACGGGAGTCGCGGTCCCAGCGGAGCGAAAGGCGGGGCTCCGGAAAGGCAAAGGTCTTGTCGGCCGTAT
>Ga0247611_10003805_pt1 | contig 21831 bp, 24 predicted proteins | sample 177DNAGHGhighgp2_FD_192422 | JGI IMG/M metagenome (GOLD analysis project Ga0247611, IMG submission 192422) | Sheep rumen microbial communities from Palmerston North, Manawatu-Wanganui, New Zealand - 1770 DNA GHGhigh gp2 | ecosystem: Host-associated > Mammals > Digestive system > Stomach > Rumen... | reverse complement strand
GTTTCAGAGAGGTTTCAATTTTCGCGGACACCCCCCCCTATTCTGAACAAAATATACTAACAACACCCGCGCAAAATACACTAATAAAAAAGGGAGGCCGAAGCCTCCCCTGGAAAACCATGAACAGGTAATATCATTCAGCCGTCGGGTTGGAGCTCACTGTGACAGTCTTGTCGTCGAGGTCGGCATGTAGGCTGACATTCTTGTTGTGCGCAAAACTAAAGAACACTGGAATGTTTATGATGACGCCCAGCTCTCCCACAGCCACCAGCACGGTCCCGTCAATGATGCCCATCGGCGGAACCATAAAGCCAGCTATAAGCATGGCGATGCTGACGATGACGCTGGCCTTGAACAGCCAGCCGAGCCCTATCTCCTTCAGGTAGTTGTTAACCTTTTTCATTTCATTTAGAGTGTTAGGTCTTGTTATTGACAGAAATGTGCCACGACACTCCTGTAGGCTGCGTCGGCATACTGCATGTAGCCAGCATCCCCAGGATGCACGGTGTTGTTGGCATACGGCTCTGTTTTGGCGCTGTTGCGGGTGTTCACATTCTTGTATGTGAGCGGGTAGTTATAGTCAGCGTCGAACTGTGCCGTCCAGCTCTCGCACTCGACGAAGTCGTATTCGCTCTCCAGTTCCTTGTACATCTTAAAGAGTTCATACTCCTTTGTCATGAGGTTGTACACATCATGGTAATCACCGCTGGCGCCGTAGCCAGGCAGCATGTTAATCATTGACGGGAACCCAGCACAGGCAAGAACCAGCTTGCAGTTCGGGTACTCGGTATGAAGCTGCTGAGCGAAGGACTCTATATACCCCTTCTGGGTGGCCAGACTGTCGGCGAATATACGGTTGGCTGTGAACAATGTGTAGATAATATCCACGTAACCGCCGCAATAAGTGTCGAAGTACGGCTGGAAATGCAGCGAATTTGTCGTGGTGTCCCAAAATGGGTTGCCGCTGCCCTGTTCCGACTGGGTGAAAGTCAGGTTCGGGTATAATGAAGTGTCAGGGGATGCCAGTGTCCCGCTGGACTGCGGGGTGTTGGTGGTCGCTGATGTTTCACACAGTATGGTTTCCACCCCGTCTATTGTGTTCAGTTCCGCCACGGTGTATGCGTGGCCATTGTTGGTGTAGGTGTTGCCGATGGAAACCTGGTTGTCTGTGCCGTCAAGATAGAACCTGAAAGTTTTGCCAGCCCTGCCCTCGGTGCATATATCAGCCCACGCCCAGCCTGACTTAGCGAAGAAGTGCGAGGTCTGGCCGTAAAGGGTCTTCGACATGCTGCCCACGAGTTCCAGGTTGGTCAGGCTTTTGCCCTGCGGTGTGCCGTCCGATGCCAGCAGCCTCCTCTGCAGCTCGCACGGCCATTTGCCTCCAGCGGTTGTCGAGGCACCAAGGCAAAGTATATGCTTGCTGGATGACGGGGAAACAGGGGCATTCACCACCTTGATTACACTGCTTCCAGTGCCCAGGATGTTCCTGTTGTCGTCGTACACGGTAATGTTCAGCGACTTGTTCCCTGTCGTGATAGTGTCATTGCTCTTGACCTCCAGGTATCTCTTGTATTGGGTCCCGATACTGCATGTGGGCATGACATACTTGTCGTCTATGTTGACGGCCTTTACCATGCCTTTGTAGAACAACTGGAGGGTGTCCCCTTTGACACAGTAGAACTTGCTCGGGAGGAACACATCGACATTTGATGTGTATATCTTGTCGCCGTAGAGTTCCGTCTTGATGCTGTCCATGTCATCCTCAGACAGACTGGTAGCGGGCAGTACTTCGGGGTCTATTACTTCCTTCTCGGTATATGGTACATAAGGCCGATATTCGGTGCCTTCGCTCACCATGTAGTTTCCCGAACTCAACTGATTTATCGTGAATCTCACATAGGCTTCTGGATTTTCTGTGTTTTCTCTCCAGTGGTATATTCTCGACTCTGAACTTGCGGCAGAAACACCACGGATGAATTCCTTGTTATCATTGTACACGGCATACCCCATGCTGATGGACCCAGATGATGTCGTGCCATAATTCGCATACAGGCCAGCCTTGCTTGCAGGTATATAGCCAGTGGCTACATGGCCCGTGGCATTCACCACTGCACCGTCTGTGTACCTGACCGCTTTCCCCGCCGCTAATTCCGCTGGGTTCAGTTTGTTCACGCCAACCTCAACCTGTTTGAAGGCTACTTTATTCAGACTTATGGTGTCATCCATTATATCGGTATCGGTTATCTTCTTCGAGGCGTAGTAAGGTTCGAACCAGGGGGTGTATGGAACTGAAGGAGGGGTCGAGGTGTATTTGTCCACATATATGCAGTAATTTTCACCCTCGGACAGATACGATTGCGGTGCGAGATTGAACCTTACATACTTGCGGGTCGGATAAGTCAGTCCGCCGCCCATGGTAATGGGGTTGCCATTAGTCGAAGGGCTGACGATTGCCAAACTGTCCAGTATTGTTTTGTTTTCGTCGTAGAACACAGCGCCGCAGTATGCATTTCCTGATTGCGATTTAAGGTGGTTCACTGTTATATACCTCATATTGCTTACATCTATGAAAGGGGTGCAGCCATATATGGTGCTGGTCGACACACTGTTCCTGTTGCCAGTTAATCTCGACACATAATATCCCACTTGTATCGTGTCTGGGTCGAGTATATTTTCGCTGTACACCATCGTCATAGTGGTGTCGTATATGGTTTTCACCGCCTCCGCGCTGGCCACGTCATTGACTCCGCCTGTCTCTGGCTTGTCGACAATGCTGGTTTGGCTTAGTTCCTGTGTTGTGTGGAATGTCGGGTTGTTGGCTGGGTTGTACTCTTCGGTGCTTGTTGCAGGCCATCCGCTGGCTGTAGCCTTGAAAATCATCGTGGTTGTGGTTCCTCCGTCCGTCACGTCGACATAGGCGTAATCGCCCAGTTGCGGGGTTGGAGGAAGCTCTGAAGCAGAATTGAACCATCCTTTGAATGGGTTGTATGCATCCTGTCCATCCTCGCCTCTCTGTATCTCGATGTTGCCCCCTTCAAGCAGGTTGCGGTTGTTGATTGTCGCGATGTTCTCGCCGCTGACCAAAGTGTCCTGCTTGGCCGCAAGTTGCTCTGGCGTGGCCAGGCTCACATTGCCAGTCAGGGTCGTGCCATTGATTGACGGGAGGTTGCTGAGCTGGGTGTAGTCGGACGTGTCGCCGCTTCCAGGGTCAATGCCGTCCAGTTTGGATTTGTCCGCATTCGTGAAGTTGTTGTCGGTATGGACGTAGTTTTCGTCGATGACGTATCCCTGTGCCTGGACATACTCGATTACCTGTTCCTGTATCTCTTCAATCTGGGATGGTGACAGCATGCCAGGCATGGCCACTGGCTGCCAGTATTCGGTGTTGTCTGGGGTGTTGCCCTGAGTGTCGCCCTTCGCCACGTAGCTGCCTCCGTCCCAGTACACAACATCCAGGTTCTTGTATGTTGCGCTGGCGTCATAGGCACCTTTGAAGATGGGCAGAACTCGGCCTAAATTATAATTCATTTTCCTTCAGATTTAGTTTGTTATTCATTTTATATAAATAGTTGCTCGACGCGGATTACAGCCCCGACTATCGTGAGTCGGTACTCCTCGCCGTCGATGAATGTCGGGGTCGACGTGAAATAAGTGCCGCTCGGGGTCGACAGGGTGAATCCTGGGTTCGCCTTGAAATAGATGTACGTCGGCTGGTATATCCATGTCCTTTTGTCGGTCGGGTCGACATTGCCGTAGCCTATTATGTCCAGCATGTTCAAACCCCCGAAATCATAGACGGTGCTCGGTTTTGCGTCGATTGTTACGTCTATATCCAAACTGGTGACGTAGCTCATTGTACGGACTAAGGCGTCGGAGTCGGCCAGCTCGGTGCTCCGCGTCGGGACTGTTATGTTCACGGTGCTGTTGGTGTTGGCCGTGAAGCTCCCCACTGCGGTGCCATTTTTCTCTAGCGTCAGGGTCCCGTAATTGATGGACTCGACAGCCGCGCGGTCTGCATTCGTGTAGTTGTTGTCCGTGTGGTTGTAGTTCGCGTCGATTACCACGCCCTGTGCCATTATGGCATTTATGATGGCCTGTTCCTGTTCGGGTGTCAGGGTGCCTGACAATTCTCCCTTCATGGCTATGATTTGCCAGTTGCTGTTTGTCGACGGGTTGGCCCCGCCAGCTGGTATGTTGCTTTTGGCCACATAGGAGCTGCCATTGAAGTAGACCACATCCATTATGAAGTAGTTATACGATGACGACCAGTCGCCCTTGTAGTCGGGCAGTATGCGTCCGAGATTGTAGTTTGCCATATTACTTGATTGTGTTTATTATTAATCCATTATAAATAGTTCGCCAATGTTGTTTATGCCGACGGTTATGCTGTCCAGTGCGTCGGGGATTGAGACATTGGCGCAGATGCCTTCGGTCCACGAGGGCCAGAACATGATGGCGGCATTCACCTGGGTCCCGTCGCTGGCATACCCATGAACCATGCTCCCATTCCTTGTGTAGCTGTCGACCGTCTGAGGGTTGAATTGTTCATCATAGAATGGATTCAGGTTTATGGTCTGGCCATTCTCATTCTCGAGGTACATTTTGGCCTCCAGCTCTGGCACGTCCCCGCGCAGTTTCTTCTCAATCAATCTGACGGTTTCGCGGTTCATCTCAAAGTCGATTTCGCGGCTGTCCACTATCATGCTGCGGTTGTTCCACTTCACCCTGGTGTTCGGCTGGATTCCGAGGTTGTGCCATACCGTCGTGTCCAGGCCTATAGTTTTGTCGCGGTACTGGTTGTAAATGTCAGCCAGTTTCAATACTTCGGGCCTTGCGATTATGCCAGTGGCGGTGTTGCCCAGGTTGTCGAGCAGGTTGTAATGGCCATTGCAGACTTTGAAGGCATAGTTGTAAGTTAATTTGCTTGTGTACTGGTTGGTGGACAGGTTGTTGTCCACCTCCATGGTCTCGAGATTCTTGTTCAACTTGTTGTGGAAGTCCGTGGTCGCTTCACCGTAGCCCCATGTCTGAATCTGGTCGACGTCTGCAATGTCCACGCTGAAGTTGCGCAGTATTGCCGAGTTGCAGAACTTTGGCATGTTGCCGTCGATGGCCACACCGAATGGTTTCATCAACTCGATGGTAAAATCCACGATGACTTCGGTGCCGCCATTGTATAGCGAACTGGGGATGGGTATGATGAGGCCGCTGCCATCGCCGATTGAATCCTTGAATTTGAATGTCTGGCCGAATGGCTTGTTTTCGTCGTAGTTGCTGTCGTCCAGGGCCAGGTCGCACCTGTATTCGCCTGCACTAAGGTAATACTCATCCTGTTCATTCTTCCTGACAGTGTATGTGTAATTGTGGGTCCCGTCGCTTATGTTTATGGTTATTTTTCCCGTGACATACAGATGTGACCTGTCTACAGTGCATCCTCTATTCTCAGTCTGCGGTAAACTCATGAAGCCATTGTTGCGGAAGAACAGCCAGTCGCCCTTGATGCTTATGGCCTTGCTTTCATGGACTATTAACTTCGGGCTGGTGTATGAGAAAACTGTCTGGTGGTTCTCGCTCCACCAGCTGTTATAACTGCTCCTTGAGACGTCTGCCCACTCGAAGCGGTTTGTCCCCCAAAAGACGATTTCATTCTGGAAACACGAATTGTATAAAGTTGTCTTATCCTTCGAGGCGAACCAGGCGGAAGCGTCCCTGGACTCGGTGCCTTTCACAACACTGTTTTTCAGCACCACGCATCCAGTCCAGTGTGTCAGCGGGTCAGTGGCTATATACTTGGCCAAAAACAGATTAGGTGTTATTGATGGATGTACTGGCGTGTAATGGTCATGCGGTATATTGTCGCTGTCGATGTAGCTGGCGTCGTATATATAGCTTCTGAATCCGATTCCATTCACTTCCTGTAGCTCGCCTATGATGCCCCTGTCCCATCTAACACCAGTGTAATATCTAGGTGAGCTGATAAGTTCGCTGAATAATCCTTCACTGGTTGCACAGGTCGTCAGCCTGTAATAATTCTTACTGTCAGCCAGGTCTGGCATAAGGTCGGCCTCCTGTTCGTCACACTTCACGCGGAAGTTGGAAAATACAGGCTGCATGGTCAGGTTGGTATCACTTGAAGCGTAGCATTCCTGCGTCAGTGCAAGGTCGCTCGACATGTCGGTCAGCACCGAGTCGCCCCACTGCGGGTTGTCCGTCCTGTAGTTGAACCACAGGTTATTGTTCGGGTCGAGTTCGTAGCGGTAGTAATACGGGTAACCAGCGGCCACGCCCTCGTAGTTCACTATGTAAATGGAGTCCTTCCAGGGGACAAATGATACATTGAGGAAGTTTCCGATGGCATCCACTAGCTCCATTTTGGATATTGGTTCGTCGTCGTCCGAAATGAAATTACGGTACTGTTGTATGATGCGGTTGAATGCCGTGCCGTCTTCCTCGCCTGAAGTTGCAGGGTTTGGCAGTACGAGGTTGGCGGGGTAATACACGCGGCGGTAAGTTCCGAGCTGGCCAACAATAAGGTTGATAAGCGTCTTCACGTCCCTTATCTCTACCAGGTTGTTGAATGGCAGGCCGTCGTATTTCAGCGTCGAAAAAGCGTCCTGACATTCCAGCTCAAATGGCTCCTCCACCAGTGCATAACCCTGGTTGTAGGTCTGGGCCATGGCATAGCCTATCCACTCCACATCATAACAGTGGGTGTCGACTTCCGACGGGAGGAAACCGTACCAAAGGCCGTAGTATCTTTTGCGGATTACCACCTGGTTCGTGCGTGTATCGACGTAGTTGTCGCCCTGCTGCTGTATATAGTTGTTGCGTCTCAACAGCGCGACCATTATGTTGGTGTTGTTGTTGGAGAAGAGTTCGGGGTTGTAGTTACCCAGCATGAACCGCACTGTCGCTGTCGAACATTTGTACGGCTTGTAGATGGTGTCGTCGTCGCTGGTGTAGTTAACCGTGAATGGCTGCGCGGCCATGGTCAGCTCGATGCCCTCAATAGGTTCGTCTGTCAAAAGGCTGAACCTGTACGGGGATGTCGTGCCGTCGTACTGTGTGAAAATAACCACCTTGTATTCCTGGCCCAGCGGGTCCTGGCTGGTGTCGATTGTCCTGAATTTACCCCAGTAATATGCCATTACCTTACCCTCCTGTTTTTGCTGTTATAGTTGTTCAATACCCCGACCAGCGTGGTCCCGTCTATGCGGAATTTGACCTCGCCTCCGCCCATGCCGCCAGTGTTCAGCATGGCAAACAAATTGGCCTGCTGCGTAGGATTGAGAATCATTTCGCCGCTGTTTACCCTCGCCAGTACCTTGTCGCCGCTGTATGAAGTGCCTCCGACTATGCCGCCAGTGGCGTATCCGCTCAGGCTGTGTATTTGTGAAATTACGCTTATTACCTGAGCCAGGCCAGCCACACTGAATGCAGCCCAGGCCCACGGGCCAGCTGTGGCACTTTCAGCACTCGCTGTGGCGTAGCCTTTGACGATGTTCGCTATGGCTTCGGCTATGATTCCAGCCACATTGAAGCCTTTAATTCCTGTTGCGTCGCCCAGTGCGCTGAATGCGCCAGCAAGGTTGTGTATTGTGTCGAGCTGGGCCTGGAATGTGTCATTAAGCCGCTGGGCCTGTTCGTCGGCTGATTCAATCCTGTCGACGGATTCACTGGCATACTGCTGTGAAGCGGCCAACACATCATCGAGTGTCACGCCCACCCTTTCGAGCGGCATTTCAATTTTTTCATATACGACGTCGCCGAATTCGTCGAGTTTTGTTTCGGTCTGGTCCAGACTGTCTAATATCTGGCCTATGAATCCATTACCACTCATCCATTTGAGGTTGTCGGCTCTTTTTTTCTGTGACTTTGGCGCGGCAGTGGAGTTGCTTGAACCGCTCCCGCCGTACTTCATCAGTCTCGCATTCTGGCTGTAAAGCTGGTCGATTGCAGCTTCGGTGTTCTGCCACTGGCGGTACAGGTCGCTGACGGCTTTGAGGTTGTCGTCATTTATCTCTTTAAGGTTGCTGTAAACAGTTGTCCAGAAATCATAACCCTTGTTACCGCTGAAGAACTCTTCGAGCATTTTATCGCTTGGGGTTGCAAAGCCTACTTTGGCGAACACCTCGCGTCCCTTTGCTAGGAATGCCTCCTGGGCATTTTTGGCCTCCTTTTCCAGCTCCTTGGCATACACATCTGGCAACTTTTCAAGTTCGGCCTGTGCATTTTTGCGTACATTCGGGTCCGTCGTCGTCTTGATAGTCCTCTCAAGCTCTGCCCTCTGCCTGGCATATTTGGCACCAGCATTTGAAGTCAGCAAGGTCGCGGTTCCTAGGTTGTCAAGTGCAACCTGTGCCTCCTTTGCCTTTGTGATTACATCCCCGAGTCCGCTCAAAAAACCACTGAAGTCAGCCATTGACAGGCTCGAGAAAAAGTAGTCCACGCTGGCCTTGGCCTGTGCCATAGCATTGTCGAATGCGTCGCTGGTTGTCTGCGTGGCCCTCATCGTCTTGGTGAATGCCTGCATTGCGCCGCCAGCAACACCCAGTGCGATTCCGAGCTGACCAAGCCCGCCCTTGGCGAAGTTCAGCAAGCCCTTTTTCGTGGTGTCGACCTGCTTGTTATAGTTGTATACCTGTTGTTTGCTCCTTTTGAAGGCTTCGTCGTGCTGTCGGTTATCACTTGTCAGCCTTGTCTGTATTACTGCGCCCATATACTCTAGATGCTATTTTTTGTGCTTTATTTCTCAGCTCCTCAATCTCTTCATTGGTTATGGCCGTGTTCCTGGTTTCGTACCTGTGGTCCCACGGCAGTTTCATGATTTCCTCCGCAGACAGCTTTTTCTTGCTGAACATGTTGGCGAGCATCGTCATCAATGCCCTGGTCTGCTCCCACGAGTTGGTATCGGCATACTGCAGGTTCGATATTGTCAGGCCAGCTTCCCACAGCTCCATTGTGTGCATGAAGTAGTCGTGGCTCACCATTCGGTACTGCACAACTAACAGTCTGTACAGCTCGTGGTATATCATTTTTTTTTATCATTCTCTCCATTTTTCTCATCCTCTTCTCCCTTCGGTGCGAGCCCTTCATTCCTTTTTGCGGTTTCACTTAAGAATGCACTGAATTTGGCCAGCTCGCCTGGGTTGGCGTCCAGCCACTCGATGAATTCGTCGAATGTTATGGCCAGGCTTAGGTCACTGGTCATCGCCATGCAGTAGTAGAGAGTGATTACCTCTTTAAGTCCCTTCGGGGTGAAACTCTCGCCAGCCACTTCCTCGTAGGCTATGTATGCCTTGAAGCTGTTCTTGAGCTCGATGTCCTTGTCATTTATCCTGATGTTCATGTTCATGGTCTTTTTTGTAAATTATAAAGGGGATGGGGTTTGCCGCCCACCCCCTTGGGTTGTCAGTTAACCTCTCGGTTAAAGATTGGTGTCATGGCTCTCTTCACTTGTCACTGTCTCTTTCGCGAGGGCACCCACGCCAGTGAATGAAGCTGTGAAGGTTGCATTGTCGCCTGACGGTGCATTGACATTAAGCGAGCTGATTACAGCCTTGCCTTTGTAGCTGCCAGTCCCCTTGGTCCAAACCTTCTGGGTTGCGCCAGAGGTAGGGGCCACGCCGTCGGTGTCGACATCGCCAGTGCCCGTCTGGGCCTTCAGGCCGAAATACACATCGACTGGGGTGCGTGCGGTCATCATCTCGAACAGGCGGTCGAATTCAACTGTGGAATAGAGGTTGTCGGTGTCGATTGACCAGTTCAGCTGGTTGACGCTTCCGCCGCTCCATATACCGCCGTCCTTGCAGTTAATCTGCGCCACGTCGCCGCTGATTGAGAGGGTGTGGCTGGTTGCCAGCGCGATAGACTCTCCATTGGCATCGAAGAGCATGAGTGCGTCGCCTTTAACTATGGTATTCATTTCTTTTCTTGTTTTAGTTGATTATTAATAATAAATATGCCGAAGTTGCAAATTACGCCACCAGCATCGTGAAGGTCAGCGTCTGGACGTATGCCCCGTCCTCCCAGCTCTCGAAGGCATTGGTAAATGTGCACTGCGATGTGAGGTCTGTCTGGTTGTAGCTTATAGTCGTCCAGTCGTACACCAGGGCCTCGCGTACCTTTTGGGCGTACTCGACCGCATCGGTGTATTTGTCGCTGACCACCTTTACTGTCACAGCAACTTCATCCTCGGCATAGCCGTCCTTCGTGAGTGCGTGGGGTGTCACGCTGTCGCGGGTGTAGATTATGAAGGGGTATCTGGTGCCATTTTCGGCCACAATCGGATACACTCTCGATAACAGTCCACTGAGCTTGTGGTAGAGTATGATGTCGGCTAACAGTCCATTTTTCATAGCGGTTTGGTTATCTTTTTCTGGTTTATTCTCTTCGCGGCCTTCTCGATTTCACGGTCGAGTATAACAGCCTGTTGTGACTGGAATGCAGCCAGGGCCTTGGCGTAGAACTGCATCGGCTGGATTTTTCCTCTGTATGATTTGGCGTGGCCGCTTTTGCGGATGTATGCGTACCTTGGGCCAGTGCCAGCCTCGAACATGTGGAGCAGGAAACTCATACTCGGTTTTTTGCGGTTCGTGGCTATGGTGGTGTAGGCGTAGAAGAAACCCTTCTTTTCCTTCACCTTGGTGGTGCGGACGCCGTCCAGCATCCTGTCACCGTATCGGCCCTTGCGGTTGGCGGCTGGGAGTTCCGATTTCAGCTCTTTTTTGACCTCTTTTTTGAGCTGGTTTGCAGTTCCGCGAACACCACTAACCAGGGCTTTTTTCATTTCCCTGGTCTCGAGCTGGCTGAACTCATCCCATACCTCTTTTGCATTGGTCTCAATCATTTATCAGGTCTCCCACAACTGTTATTTTCATTTCCCTCTGGTCTTTTTCCAGGCTGGTGATAGTGTACAGTTTGCCGTCCCAGCGTATACGGTCGTACTCCTTGACGGGCACATATACACGCAGTGTGAACCGCTTGCTGAAGTTGTACACCACTTCACTGTTTTCCTCCGCCCTCTGGCTGTTCACCTGTTCAACCCTGGCCCTGGTGGAGTACACCACATTCCAGGTTTCGGTATCCTCGCCGAATGGGTTTTTTACGATTTCAGCCCTCAGTATGTCGATATTTTCAGTCAGAAGTCCCGCTCGCATGGTTAAATCCTTTCGACATTTGCCACCAGGTTGCCATTAGCGTCGATGCTGGTGTTATTGACAATGTTTTCGACGGCCTTTTTCTGGGCTTCATTCTTGATTACCAGGTTGCCGTAGTCGCCGTACTGTTCCTCCTGGGGAGTGTCGACTATAAGTGCCAGGCTTGCGAGGTCCGCGAGTACCGAAGCCACAAAATCGTCACTGGTTGTGTCGCTGTAATTCTTGTAGAGATTGACCAGGTATTCGTAGGTGTGCGGGATGTCGACGGGATTTCCGCCGAAGGCCACGCTTTCGCGCGAGTTGTACAACACGCCAGCGTACAGCAGAATGGCTTGAAGAAGAGGGGCAGGAATGTGCCCCTCCTCATCTTCCATTTCACTTAAAACACAACACACATGCCTCTGTACAGTCTTTTCGGCCACCTGGCTCAAAAGGGCCAGGTACTGGTCGTCGTCCGTGAACTCGGTGTCGATGTTCAGATGCTTTTTCAGCAATTCAACAGTTGCGTACATTGTGTTTCCTCCTTAGTGTTTGTCAATTAGATGGTAGCGACAGCGATTGCATTGTTGCGCACCAGCTGGGCATCGCAATAGAAGTTGATGACCAGGCGGACGCATCCGTCAGCGGCCAGGGTGTAGTTGTCGACGGTCAGGTCGAGGCCGTCCCACATGCCGATTACGAGGTTAGACCAGTCACCGTAAGCGAGTTTGTCATTTGCAACAAATCCAGTGACAGCGGCCTTAGTTCCGTCGACCTCGCCATTCTCCATAACCATGCCAGTGCCATTGGTGCCTTTTATCATCGTCCTTAAAGCTGCCTTGACATTCGGGGCCATGACATACTTTTTCTCTTCAAGTCCGTCTTTGCCGTCGAGAGTTGCCTCGAGAGCGGTGATGTCGCTGAATGCGGCAATTGTGTTGCTGATGGTGCCATTGAAGATACCAGCAGGCTGAGTGGCTGAACCAGCGCCAGTGCCGAATACGGTGCCTTCGAGTTTGCCCATTACGGCCTTCACGATTTCAGTTCTGATGGCCTTCTCAACTCCAGCGGAATCCTGAGACAGGAGCATTTTGCTGATAGGAACCACGCAGCTGATACGCTTCGGGCTGAGCTTCACGGAAGTGAAGGTCGGAGTGGTTGCGGCGGTCGTGGCGGTCTCAGCCTCCCAGGTGGCATTAGCCTCGCTGATAACTGGGAACTGCACGTCGCCAGTCAGTCCGTCGATGATACGGCATCCCAGCTCGCTGAATACTGAGTGGTTAGAAATGGCCTGAGCGACATCAAACACGTCGGTGGCTACCACATCGACTCCTTCAACAGCCTTGGTGACTGTACGATACTCTGAAGGGAGCTGGATTTGACCTGTGTAGGTAACCTGCGCACTTCTCATTGTTTCCTGGCCAGCGTCGATAACTGCCTGGGTCAGTTCGTCCTGCTGCCTGTTAGCGGCGGCATTGCGGATAGCCTTTACAAGGCTGAATCTGATTTCTTTAGACATTTTTTTAGTATTTTCTAATTTATTTTCGATTTCTTGTGGAAGCTCCACATCCAAGGCGCGGAGTTCCTCATTTATTTGCTTGATTTCATTTTCGATGCCGTCGAGTTTGGCCTTCTCATCCTCGCTCAGCATCCGAATCTCCGTGCGGGCCTTGGCTGTCATTGCCGTAACCTCGGCCACGAGGGAGCTCTTCTTTTCGATTAGTTCAACTGAATTCATAGTGAAATAAGTTATAATTAATTATAAATAGTATCGATTACAGATTTTTGAATTTTTTATCAATTTCGTCCATTGCTTTGTCAACTTCGCTGACAGTGGCCATTACCTCCTGGCTCCTTGCGCTGACGCTGGTGGACGGATACGCGGCTTTTACCACAATGCTGGTGTCGTACAACCCTTTGATGTAATTGATTTCACGCCTGAGTGTGCCCTGTTCGTCCCTGTACCACCTGTCATCGTCGGGACCGTCACCCACGCTAAATGCGAAACTGCATTCGGTGAGGTTTCCATTCTTTACATTGTACAATAGTTCGTCGCCATTTGCGGTTGTGGGACAATCGAACTTGAAATACAGTCCGTCTGCGCGGAGTTCAAGTTGGAGCGTGCCTTTACCCTCTTTCCAGCGTGCCAACATCCTCTCATTGTCGTGGTCTACATTCATGATGATGTCGGACTTGTCCAGTAATTCCTGGTTGATAGCCGTCGGACGGATGATTTCATAAAAGCCTCCCAAATCCACCGACCATTCATCGAAGCGGATGGCGTAGCCCTCGATGGTGCGGCTCTCTCCGTCCAATGCACGGAGTTGGGCATTTACCCTTATTTCCTTTTTTTCCATTTTATTCTTTTGTTTTGTCATTATTTACCTTATTTTGAGTCACATCGGTGTACGGGATGATGAGGTCGTCCCCGCCGTCGACTGGCTGTAAACCGAGCTGGCCCCTGGCTTCATTACGGGTCATCAAACCATTGTTGACTAAGGTGGAGTAGTATTCGGCTTCGGTCTTCTTGTCCATTCTCAGCAGGTAGTTTTCGTCCAAGACGACCTCGAGGTTCGCCTGTTCCGACGGTTTCAGCATTTTGCGACTGAACTCTTCCTCCAGGCACTCCACCCATGGCAGAAGTGTATGGACGACGAAATCATTCTGGGCCTGTTCGAGGCTGGCATAACTGGCCCCGCTGTTTACTCCGAGCAGTATCGGATTGATTCCGAACCATCTACAAATTTCCTTCACCGTAAACTCACGGCTCTCGAGCAGTTCATTCTCTTTTGCGGTGTTCGATACGCTTTGGTACTGCATATTACCCTGTAACACAGCGATTCCGCTGCCATTTACATAGCTCTCATCCCACGCCTTGTGGATGTCTTTTATCTGTTGGGGTGTAAGGGAGCTGGCAACTGACAGCACGCCGCTGAGGTTGCAGCCATTTCCGAAAAAGCTATAGGCATTGTTCTCGAGGGTGTTGCCCAGCCTGAATGAGCGGTTTCCGACATTCAGGACGCTTATGCCATTCACGCCGTCGTGCGAGTACATCTTAATGTGCACCATATTGACGGGCTCTATCTTTTTTTCGCTAATGAGCGGAGCAAGGTAATATAGTACCTGACGATTGCCTGTATACTTATTATAAATGATTGTAACATCTTCTGCTTCAAGCCATTGTATTTTTTTGACGCTCCCGTCCTGGTTGCGGTGGAGGTAAAAAAAGCCATTACCTTTTAGTAATACACTCTGCACGAGGTTTTTCAACAGCTCGTACTTGCTGTAAATGTTGTCTCTGTCGCGCCATACAGTGTCGAGTGTATGTTGCTGCTTTTTGCCGTCCAGTGTATACACGCCGATTGGCAGCACTGCCAGGCTGTCGCTTATAATCTGGATGCAGCGGAAAACTGTCGAGAGGGCCAGGGCATTCGTCTGGCTCCCGATAATCTGTTTGAAGCTAAGGCCAGTGTTTGACGGCGCGGTTATGATGGCGTCGACTGGCTCTGCCCGTAGTTCGTCTTTTTTTCGATTAAATATTCCCATTGTGCTATGATTCAAATATATTATAAATAGTCGTAATTTGCAAATTACACCATCGCGGTGTAGTGCGGGCTCTGCAAGTATATGCCCAGGGCCTCGATGTTGCTGATTACGCCGTCTATCTTGTTGTTGTCGGTGTACGCCTTTACTGGTTTGCAGTTGTCGTGGTAGTCTTTTTTCAGCGCGGAATTAGCGAAACACCAGCGGGTTATCGGGTTGTCGTCGATAATGAAGTTCTCCATCTTAAGCAGTCGCTCAATCTCCTTTGTCGGGCGGTTGAAGCTGCCCAAGGTCTGGCTGTACGGGGTCATTGTTAAGCCAGCTTCGGTGGCACTTATAGCGAACTGGATGCTGTTCCACTGGTCGTAGCCTATGTTTTCGATGTTCATCCCCTCCTGTTTGTGTTTGAGGAGGTCGCTGAGTATATAGTCGTAGTCCGTCACATTGCCAGCGCACACCGTGATATACTTTTCGGCCTTCCACTCCTTGTATTTGGTCTGGTTATAATTGTGTGACAGGCATGTCGACGGGATATAATACTGTGTTTTCGTATAGTATTTTCCTTCGTCAGTCGCCAGGTATGTCACTGCGGTCAGGTCGCTGACGCTGGCGAGGTCGATGCCGACGTAGACGGTTTTATTGCGGAAAAAATCCCAACTGATTGGTTTACTGGCCCTCAGCAGGTATTCTTCTGGCAACCACACATCAAAAGTTTGGGACCAAACATTGAAGTTTTTCGTCTGGATGTTGGTGGCCAGGCTGGGGTTGTTTTCGGCCTGAAGTACCTGTTCCTTGAGATACGCTTTATTGACGCTTATACCGAGGTTCGGGTTGGCCTTGGCCCATACTGTTTCATCCCTGTAATCGTCTTCGTCGTCGAGCGAGAAGATAAAGCCAGCTGTGCTGTCGTCGTCTTTTGTCCCGTATACCACCTCGAGAACATTCTGTCGGAAACCATAACAGAAGCTGTCCATAGACAGTCCAGCCGTGGTTATAAGTATACCGAGCGGGTTCTTCCGCGCGGCCTGTGAAGTCTTTAAGACATTGTATAACAAGTCATTCGGCTGTTCGTGGACCTCATCCATAATGAAGCAAGAAGCATTATAACCGTCCAGGTTCTTGGTGTCGCTGGCCAGTGTTTGAATTACACTTTTGCTTTTAGTGAACTGGATGTTGTCCCTGAATCGCTTGAAGTATTTGCCTTTAGGGTCTATACTCTCGCAGTAGTTACTCGCCATCCCGTAGAGGATTTGGGCCTGTTTGTGCGAGTTTGCCACGATGTCAATCTCAGCTTGATATTCGCCGTCGGCCATCATCATGTAAAGGGCCAGGAGGCTGATAAGCGTGGATTTACCATTCTTTCGCGCCACTTCAATGTAAACATTGTGTATTACCCTTTCGGCGGTGCCGCGCCAGTAGAAGCCGTATACATTGTATATAATAAAGAGCTGCCAGGGCTGGAGCTCGATGGTCAGGTGTTTATTATTGCTGTGGGTTATGTTGTTACTGAAGTTGACAACCTTGTCCGCCTTGTCTGGTCGGAACTCAATGTCTTCACGCTCCAGCCATAAGAGGAACCGCTGGCAGGCCTGTTTAAGGTACTTGCCAGCGATTTGTTTGCCATTTACGACGTCCAGGGCATACTGTGTGTACTTAGAGTCCGCCACTGCTATTCATTACCAGTCAAATTATTGATGAAGTCGTCGGTATCGTCGGTTTCAGGTGTTTTGATTTTGGCGGCGTCCCAAGGCGAGATTCCGAGCTTCTGAGATAGCTTAAGGATGGTGGCCAGTAAGTCCTTTTCGGTCGATAGGAGGGGATTCTTCAGGCCCGTCTGGGAGTTGTATATGCCAAACTCTTCGATGGCTTGTTTGACTTGCACATAGCGGTTAAGTGCATCCTCGAGGGCCATAAGTGTGATTTGCCACTCGCCTTTTACACAGCCGTATTCGGCTGTCAGGTAGGCCTTTACAGCCTTCATGTATGTTGCTATGGGTGTATTTATTTTTCTTTTCATACGCTTTTGTTTTGTTGTGATTGCTATAATTAGTTTTTCGATTATTTTTCAATTACCAGGTCGATGTCAATGTTGCGGTGCTTCTTCGCGAAGTCGATTAGCCAGCTGATGGCTGATTTACTACATCCGAGTAACTGGCTGTGGGAGTACCAGTCACTTTTTCCGTCGTCATCCCAGTGGCCGACATTCTTGAATGATTCGAGATACTTGATTTGGGCCATAGACGGGCCGTATATGCCGCTTTTGCGGTGGTTGGAGCTGTTCACCCTTGCGCGGATGGTGTTGTCCCAGTCGCTGTTCTCGATGGTGATGGTGGTGAAATTCTTTTGTTCCAGGTCTGCCTTTGCCTCGGCGATGACGGTCTCGATGTTGATGTTGGTGTTTGCGTTTTCCATTGTATGTTTTTTTTTGAAGTTTACTATTTTTTTTTTAGGGGTAGGGGGTTACCCTACCCCATATTATTTAGGCGGCCATGTACTCGTCGTCTATGTTATATACATTACCGTCGATGGTACATAATTCAGCGTCTCCGTTCGCGTCATCATGTACGACGGTAATATACTCATCATACTCGTCGTGTAATGGTTCGAGGACTCTGGCCTCCCACAGTCTTTGCTCTTTTTTGCTGAATTTGAATTGGCTAGCCGCATATATCACAAACTCGTGTTTGGTGGCAAAGTCGAGCATGCCGCTCAGCTGCTCGTTTACGTCGTCAATCAGACGGTCGATGTTTTCGATTTTGTACTTCATTGTAGTTGTTTTTTTAATTTGTTATTATTTTTGGTTGTTCGAAAATAAATATACAACAATTTTACTTTTTTCTAAAAAAAGGGCCTTTTACAGAGGTATTTTAACTTTTTTTATGGTTTTTATAGGTTTTTTAACATTCAGGCTCTTTTATCTATGGTTGCGGGCGGCGCGGCGGCGGGGGTGCCTTTACCTCCTTTTTTTTGAACATCCAGGATTACCTCACCTGGACTTTTACCGTAGCACCCCTGTCTTGCCACTTTTTTTGCCTTCTGCGGGCTTTTCTCCCCTTGGGCGGTATACTTGTACCACTTGGGGTATTTAAGGCTCTCAGAAGGGCTTATTTTGCGTCTGGGGTCAGATACCGCGTGATGAGACCGTCTATTGCGGCCTTCTGGTCGTCGGTGATGTGGCCGTGTGTGCGCATATAGTCGCGTATGGTGGAGGCGTAGTATTCGCCGTACTCCTTGGGGTGTGCCTTGGCGTGTACATTAAGGGCCATCATCTGTCGAGATGCCATTACATAGTCCCTGCACCATTGCATTGTGCCGTCCATCTCTGGCATGGTTATGACTGCGGTTTGGTCTGGTGTGAATTCGACATTGGCTTTGGTGGCCTGGTCGCACAGGTACGTGTACTGTCGATGCAGCTTGGTTCGCATATCAGCTAGCTCTTGTCCCTGGTACAGGCTGTGTAGATTGGCAATGTACTGGTGGTAGTAGTCATCGCGCTCTTCGGGAGTCAGTGTACTGACCGTATTGCGGAACCGCTGCCAACTGGCCCAGTATTCACCCTTGGTTATGGTGGAGGTGGTTTTTTTCGGTGTCTGGCTGGCAGTGGCTGTGGCAATGCCGTCAGTTGGTGGTATGTCGGCGTACTCTACCTGGTCCGCTTGATAGTCGTCTGCGGTGTACTCTGTGTCGGTTGGAGTGTAGCTTGGTGTTTGGGTAATGCCGTCTGTTGGAGGTATATCAGAATACTCAATCCCATTATCCTCATAGCCTACCCCACTGCCCTCAGCTTGGTAAGTGTCCTGGTTAGGGTCTGCATCATAACTCTCAACCAATCCACAATCCTCATACCCCAGCCCACTCTGGTCTGTTTCCGTACCTTCATCATAAGTACCTTCACTTATAGGTGATGTACCTTCAGTATATAAGCTATGAGTATGTATGTTTATGTTATTATTACATCTAGTAGAAGTACTTAACCGCGCGCGTGTATTACAATGGTCCAAGGCTTCAAGTCTGGCCTCGATTTGTGACAACTTTGTTACAATTTGTTGCAACAATGTACATACATTGTCAGTCGATGCATATACATTGTCACTTTCAGAATGTACATTGTCACTGGTTGTATATACATTGTCACTTTTGTAGCTTTTGATAACATTGGCAGTGTAGTGGTAGCTAACCTTAACACCGCTCTCATTCAGTTTGTTGCAGACTTCCCTGGCGGACATTTTGCCGTCGTACATTGCAATGATTTGTTCATCTTTTCTCATTTTTTTAGTTGTGTTAATTCATTATTTATATACAATTTGTATATACATTTGCATATACAATTGTACATATATAAATATACAACTTTTTCCAAAAAACACAAATAAATGTATATACATTGTAACTTTTATATATTGTTAACAGTTATCATAAATATATAAAAAACCCCTCCCAGAACAGGAGGGGGAAAACAACACACAATTAAAATAGATAACAAATCATCGTAATATAAATATACAACAATTTTTTTATTTCTTCGGTTTCTTCAAATTTTTTTTCATTGAGTTGTGAATATCGCGGTGGCACGTCTCGCACAGGGTCATCAGGTTGCCCGTCGAGAAGCCTAACTCAAGCAGTTCAGCGTCGTCCTTTGCCGAGCTAAGCGGCTTCACGTGGTGGACTTCGGTGGCCAGTTGCCTCATGCAGTTCTGGCAGAGCGGATGCATCATGAGCATACTGCGGCGTATGTTGCGCCACATCGGGGTGTTGTATACCAGTTCAGCTATGTGCTGGGCATTCTCGCCCTTTGGCCTGTTGTTGTTCGTCTTTTTCGGCGGTCGATTAATTGTGGGCATTGTCCGTGTGTGTTTGTTCATTTATATAATAGGCCTCTTCCACCAGTGCGGACAGGTGCCTGTTTTCAGCTCTCAGCTGTGTTGTGTGGTTAGCCAGCCTGTATACTTGGGCTGTGGCTGACCAGGCGAGCATTGCCATGGTTAATGCGACCACCAAAGCAAGGGCCTTCAATGTAATGTTTATGTACTTCTTTGTGTTCATGGTTGTATGGTTATTTGATGTTTATTGTCTTGTACGCGCTGTTGGCTGGGAGGAAGTAGGTATATGTGCTGTAGTATTTAGTTTCTGGGTTGTCCTGCGTCACCTTCTGCCATATATCACCCTGGTTAATATAGTCCCAGTCCACTTTGTCGATGTCGTATACATATATAGTGTCATTTAATATGGGGATGTATAGGACATAATCCAAACCATCGGTCTCCCGCTGTGCCTTCATGCGCTGTATTTTGTCTCTTTTCAGCATGAAGCTGTCCTGAATCGGCGGGTTAATCCTCTGGCCATTTATACGCATGGCCATATAGGTGCATGGTTTTTCAAAGACCTTTACCTCGAGCCCGACCTTGAAGTTGCGGCCCTTGTATGTGGTGGTGGCCGTCAGGTCGATTGGGTCAGTTATTTCATTCTCCTTTACGGTCGGGTTGCCGTGGAGTATGCGGTCGATGTTGCCGACCACAATGCTGCGTCCCCTGGCCTCGTCCGCGCTGATGTTCTGTCTGGTTATGGATGTGTTGTTCATTGTTAAATTGTTGTTTAACAATAAATATCATCATTTCCAGTTTTTTTACTTATTTCAATATTTTTAACATATAAAAAAAAAAAGGCCCCCTGGAAAGGGGACCTTGTGGACTTCAATGGTTTGGTTATTTTGCGCTGGCCAGGGCACTGACAAGGTGGTCCGCGCTTGTCACCTGGCGTATATAAGTGGCCAGGGTGTTCATGTTTCGGCCCATTAAAGTGGCTATATCATTCAGTGGCACCCGCGCATTGACCAGGCTCGTGCAGTAGGTATGGCGGGCCGTGTAGAAGGTAATGCCCTTGATGCCGCTTTTCTTTAATTCACCATTTACATAGCTGCTGTAATAGCTTACGGGCCGATTCAGTTTGACCGTCTTCATACGCTCCACCACCAGGTGTTTGCGGCGGTCTTCCTTATTTGCTAGGTCTGGTAAAAAGCCCAACCGTGAGATGGTACATATAACTGGGACCTTCGCCTTGGTCTTGCTTCGGTATATGAGGCCACCGTCATAGTAGTATGATGCACTGGTGTGTTTCAACTCAACAGCTGACCAGTCCACTGCCAGGAGGTCGCATAATGCCAGGCCATTGAAGTAGTAGGAGGCGAACCATAAAAGGCCAGCCAGACTGTCGGTATCCTGATACCATTCCCATAGCTGTTCAACCTCTTCATTCCTCAATGCCCTGGGGTTGTCCTTGGCTCTGAATCCTTCCTGTTTGAAGTGCCATTTCGCCAGGTTGTTGGCCTTGGTGTAGCCGTGGTCTACCGCGTATTCGAGCATGGCCTTGTATACGGACAGGGCGGTCCATATAGTGGTTAGGGTGTAGCCGTCATCCTTCATCATAACTGCCAGGCCCCGCCATTCGTCGGTGGACAGGTCGAAAATGTGTTTGTCAGTCAACCGCTCGAACAGGCGGCAGGAGGCTGTGTATTTGGCCTGTGTGTTCGCTGCAAGGCCCCTGTCCCTGGCCATCATTAATGCCAACTGGGTCGGTGTTATTCTGGTGTTGTAGGCAGTTTGGAGTACATCCTTTGCCGTGAATGGCTGGCCCTGTTCCATCAGTTTGTCGATGTTCATTTCCGCTTTTTCAACCATTTCCCTCAACTTCCTGGTGGACGACGGGGACGATACAATACTGAGGGTACGCTCTCGCCATTCGGATGGTTTGGTGTATATGCCTGTGGTTTGTTTGGCGCGGCCTCGCCAGTTCACGTATATATAGACGGGAGCCATGCCGTCCTGCCTGGCCTTGGACTGGTCGGGCTTTACCGTGATGGTAGGTCTGTTTGTCTTCATTGTGTGTGTGTTTTTGTGTTTGTTTCTGGGTGCAAAGATACAAACATTTTTTGACATGGCAAAAAAAATAATGCACCCTGCTCCCGCACCCTGTATGTGTAACTGGCTGTGGATGTGTTGTGTTTCACTCTCCTACGGAGATTGATGAGTTGATACAACAGCCTGAACCACAGCAAACTGAAAACTTTTATTTGCACCCTGTAGCCCCAAGTTCTCGGTTTATCCGCACCCTGTTTCCATCAAGTTTGAAAAATGCCCTGTGTGAAAATCAGACA
>Ga0247611_10003804_pt1 | contig 21833 bp, 19 predicted proteins | sample 177DNAGHGhighgp2_FD_192422 | JGI IMG/M metagenome (GOLD analysis project Ga0247611, IMG submission 192422) | Sheep rumen microbial communities from Palmerston North, Manawatu-Wanganui, New Zealand - 1770 DNA GHGhigh gp2 | ecosystem: Host-associated > Mammals > Digestive system > Stomach > Rumen... | reverse complement strand
CCCTCGCCAAGGCAAAGGCACTCAAGAAATATGTGGAGCCCCTCATCACGCGCTCCAAGGACGACAGCACCAACAGCCGTCGTGTAGTATTCAGCTATCTGCAGAACAAGGAAGCCCTGAAGGAGCTCTTTGGTCCCGTAGCCCAGAAGGTCGGCGACCGTCCCGGTGGCTACACCCGCATCATCAAGCTCGGCTTCCGCCAGGGCGATGCTGCTGAGAAGGCCTTCATCGAGCTTGTCGACTTCGACGAGAACATGCTGAAGACTGCTAAGGCTGAGAAGAAGACCCGCCGTTCGCGCAAGTCTGCTCCCAAGGCCGAGGCCGCCGAGGTTGCTGAGGCACCCGCTGCCGAGGCTCCCGCTGCTGAGGCTCCCGCTGCTGAAGAGGCAAAGGCTGAGTAATATTTCGATTGAACCCCCAATTCCCAATATGGAAGAGAGCGTGCACAACCCTGCACGCTCTCTTTTTTTGTCCGTAAGTTGCCGTTTTCTATATCTTTTTTCGTACCTTTGCCCCAAATAACTATCAACAAACATGAAACGACCCCTGACAACTACCATGGCAATCCTCGCCGCCACCCTGCTGCACGCCCAGCAGCTCCACTATCCCAAGGCCGTCAAGGACGGCACCGTCGACAACTATTTCGGCGAGACCGTCGCCGACCCCTACCGCTGGCTCGAAAACGACACCAGCCAGCAGACCGCCGCCTGGGTGGAAGCCGAAAACCGCGTCACCAATGCCTACCTGCAGCGCATCCCCTTCCGTCGTAAGCTCCTGGGCCGCCTCACCGAACTCACCAACTACGAGAAGATAGGAGCCCCGCGCAAGCGCCATGGCAAGTGGTATTTCTATAAGAACGACGGCCTGCAGAACCAGTACGTCCTCTACCAGATGGACCGTCTGGGCGACCAGCCCCGCGTCTTCCTCGACCCCAACACCCTCTCTGCCGACGGCACCGTGGCCCTCAAGGGCACTTATTTCTCCCATAACGGACGCTGGATGGCCTACGCCGTATCCCGCTCCGGTTCCGACTGGCAGGAGTTCTACGTCATCGACCTCAGCACCGGCCAGCGCACCGCCGACCACATCGAGTGGGCCAAGTTCTCAGGCGCAGCCTGGCTGGGCGACGGCTTCTACTACTCTGCCTACGACCGTCCCGAGGGCGGCAAGGAGTACTCCACCGTCAACGAAGGCATGAAGATCTACTACCACAAGCTCGGCACCCCCCAGTCTGACGATGTCCTGTTCTACCAGAACCCCACCCAGCCCAAGCGCTTCTATGATGTCATCGTCAACGACGAGGAAACCCTCATGTACCTCACCGAGTCCGGCGCCGGTGCCGGCAACAACCTCTACGTCCGCGACCTGCGCCAGCCCCATTCCCAGTTCATCCAGCTCACCAGCGACATGGACTACCAGTACTACCCCGTATACGACGACGGTAGCACCCTCTGGATCTATACCAACTACGGAGCCCCCAAGGGCCGCATCATGACCGCCGACCTCCGCCGTCCCGGAATCAGCCACTGGCGCGAACTCATCGCCGAGCAGCAGAACACCCTCAACAGCTTCGACGTCATCAGCCGCCAACTCATCCTCAACTACTCGCAGGATGCCAGCGACCACGCCTACGTCTATAGCCTCGACGGTCAGCTGCGTCACGAGGTCGCCCTGCCCAGCGTCGGCAGCGTCACCTTCACCGGCGACAAGCATGGCGAGGAGTGCTTCTACACCTTCACCTCGTTCACCGTCCCCGGCACCGTCTACCGCTACGACATCGCCCTCAACCAGAGCACCCCCTACGCCCAGCCCGCCGTCCGCTTCCGTCAGCAGGACTACGAGACACGCCAGCTCTTCTTCCAGAGCAAGGACGGCACCCGCATCCCCATGTTCATCACCTATAAGAAAGACCGTGGCCAGTCGTCCGGTGCCCCGCGCAAGCCCCGTCCCGTCTACCTCTACGGCTATGGCGGCTTCAATATCTCCCTTGGCCCCAGCTTCTCAGCCACCCGCATTCCCTTCCTCGAGCAAGGCGGCATCTATGCCCAGGTTAACCTGCGCGGCGGCAGCGAGTATGGCGAGCAGTGGCATCTCGCCGGTACCAAGATGCAGAAGCAGAACGTCTTCGACGACTTCATCGCCGCTGCCGAGTACCTCATCCGCGAGGGCTATACCACCAGCGACCTTCTCGCCATCGTCGGCGGCTCCAATGGAGGCCTGCTTGTCGGAGCCTGCATGACGCAGCGTCCCGACCTCTTCCGTGTCGCCATCCCCCAGGTCGGTGTCATGGACATGCTGCGCTACCATAAGTTCACCATTGGCTGGAACTGGGCCTCCGACTACGGCACCAGCGACGACTCCCCTGAGATGTTCCGCTACCTCCGTGCCTATTCCCCCCTCCACAACCTCCGTCCCGGCACCCCATACCCCGCCACCCTTGTCACCACTGCCGACCACGACGACCGTGTCGTCCCTGCCCACTCCTTTAAGTTTGCAGCCACCCTGCAGGAGTGCCAGACCGCTACCCAGCAGCAGTCAGCAGAGCCGCTGCCTCCTGTCCTCATCCGCATCGACACCAAGGCCGGCCATGGCGGTGGCAAGCCCCTTGCCAAGGTCCTCGAGGAGCAGGCCGACATCTACTCCTTCATCCTCTACAATATGGGTCTGAAGTACAAGTAACATCATGTGTCGTCATCCTCTTTCCCTTCGCTGATTTCCAGTGCCATCAGGTTCATTTGCATGCACTGTCCGCTGGTAAGTTTCTGCTTTTCGTTATGGTGCTCCCAGGGCGAAAGCATCAGCAGCCGTCCTTCGGCACAAGCATAGAACTGCTCGCCATGTGGCTTCGACATTTGCGAAAAACCGTTCTCCATGATGACAATAGTGGGAAAGCCCGCATTGAAGGCCGCTCTCATCACTCGCTTCTCGCCAGGCGAGATGGCTGGCGATACGAGTACTGTGCCTTGTTCTGCCTCTTTTAAGTATTGCGTTGCTACTGCTGTTATCTCAGCCTCGTTCAGTCTCCGCGATATACGGACCGCTTTCCGCTTCGGTGCCTCCAGCAGATTCCGGTTCCCTATGCCGCTGAAGCAGTGTTGTCCTATCCGTAGCCCGAAGAATGGGCGCAACCACTCTGGTCGTGCCCGTTTCATCATCAGCCGGCGCGGATTGTCGCGCAAATAGTTCTGCCACGAGCCCAGCTCGTCGTAGGTGCGGAGTATCAAGTCGTTGTAGCCCTTTGCAAATAGCGGGCGGTAATCCTGTCTCCTCTTTGTTGTTTCTGCACCCTGAGCTGCTTCCATCGCTTCTTGCGACGGCACAGCCGTCACCTGCCGAGAAAGCCTGGCTTGCTGTCCTACTTTCTCCGTAGTCTGCTGTCCTACTTTCTCCGTAGTCTGCTGTCCTACTTTCTCCGTAGTCTGCTGTCCCACTTTCTCCGTAGGTTGTTGTCCCACTTTCTCCGTAGGTTGCTGTCCCACTTTCTCCGTAGTCTGCTGTCCTACTTTCTCCGTAGGTTGCTGTCCTACTTTCTCCGTAGGTTGCGGCTTTGCCGCAACAGTCTCCGCTCTTAGCATCTTTTCCGCCCTTCGGCACCCTGCCTTAAAGCCCGAAATCACCTGTCCTAAATGTACCGGCAGCCGTTCTTTTACGAAAAGTATGCCGTGCATGTGGTCTGGCATCATCTGAACGGCCATTACCTCTATCTGCGGATAGTAGCTGTGAATGCCTAGCCACTCGCTCTGTACAGCCTTGCCCAGTGCTGTCAGTTCTATGTGTGGCTCGTCCTTGCCCCCTTTCGGGGCAAAGGCGTCGCCCACTATCCGTCCAAACAGCGGTCGCCGTCCCTCCACCTCCAGCGTTATCATATACATCCGCCGTTCGGTGTAGTCATGATGGTCGTCACGCCGTTTCATCGAAGCCTTCTTTTCCCCAGCATGCTCCTTCTTCGATGCTATTTGTTCCTCTGTCATCTGTTTCCGGCTTTTGTTGCAAAGATAGCGATTCTCCCCGACATTTGCAAACTATCTCGCAAATTCTTTGAATAAGCAGGTCTTTGACACCCGTGTTAGCCGTTTTGTTGCGCCGTGTTAACGAATAGCTGCGCCGCGCTTGCGGATTTTATGCTTCGCGGTGCGCGATTTTATGCCCCACCGAGGCGGTCTGAGCAATACTTCGAGCAAGAGTTAGCCATAAAAGCCTGCACAATGGAGCATAGAATCCCCCACTGCGGGCAATACTTTCCGTAGCTGCGAGCAATACTCTCCGTAGCTGCGGGCATACTTTCCTGCGTCGTGAGCGATTATATTCAGCCCGAATAGGGAGCTGTGAGGGGGGGTGATGTTTTTTTTTGTCGTATAATTTGGAATAATCGTAAGAAATCGTTACTTTTGCATGTGAAAATCGATATGATGAGTTTCCGTTGATGTACTATAAACCTAATATTATGAATAAGATGAACAGAAGGATTTTCAATTTCTTTCTGCTGGTGATGTTCTTCGGCATCGCCAGCAGCGTGAGTGCCACAACCTACCGCCTCCAGCGCGTGACAAGTGTGGAAAACGGAGGAAAGTATGTGTTTGAACAAGCGGGGTATGTGATGAAACATTCTTTTTCAAGTAGTGCCATGCAGACGACAAATGAATTTAGTACCACAGGATTGTCGGGTTCGGAGGATTATGTATGGCAGTTGGAATCTGCGTCGGGTGGCTTCAAGATTAAAAAGAATAGTACCAATTATTTGAAGAATGTATCTAGTACAAATTTGGAATTGAATAATAGTGGTTCTGTTTGGTCTTTCTCTTTTCAGGCTGATGGAACTGCTATTATTAAATGTATTTCTACTTCGAAATACTTAGCCAGTTCAGATTTGGACATCTTTCAATATAGATGCTATGACGAAGCTAGAATTTATGGATTTTATCCACATTCAATAGTTGTATATAAATTGGTAGCAGAAACTAAAACTAGTGCAGACCTTCACTTTGTCAACAATTGTTTCGTGAAGTTTATAAAAGGGCAGCCATATACAGCTCCCGTGCTGGAAACTGCTGAAGGCCTTGATGGTGCTATCACTTATTCGTCGAGTAATAAGAAGGTGGCCACTGTGGATGCCTCGACGGGCAAAGTGACGATAGTGGGAACTGGGCGGACGCTGATAACGGCATCTTCTGAAGAAACATCTCTTTTTAACGCAGGAGAAGCAACTTATACCTTGTTGGTAATGGGTGGAGACGGAACAGCGAAATACCCATATTGTGTTAGTGATATGAATTCTGGCTATATGTTACTGAATACAAATAAATATGTAACTGGCTATATTGTTGGTTATTATTCATCAGACTTTGCTTTAAAGACAACTGCGGATGATGACAAATGTGTGGCCATCGCTGACGACAGGGACGGCGTGAGCAGTTCTGATATAGCTTTGATACAATTCAAGACAGGAGACCCGCAATCCAATTATGGGTTAAAAAGTCATCCTAATGAGCTTGGTAAACTTGTGAAGGCTTCTGGAAACATGAATCTGTTTAGGAATAAGATATGTATCGACAATGTCGAATCTTTGTCCTTTGCTGACCGCTATCCCGTTAGCATCAGCAGCTACAAGTATGCGACGTACCGGACGACGGAGAAGCTGGACTTTACAGGCACTGGGGTGTCGGCATATACGGCGGCGATAGATGGGAGTAATGTGAAGTTGACGAAGATTAGCGATGGTGTCGTGGAGGCAGGTAAGGGCGTGGTACTGTATAGCGGGACGGCTGGGACGTACGACATTCCTGTGACGACGGCTGCTGCGACGGTGACCAATACGGGACTGTTGATTTCTGACGGATCGAAGGCGACGAAGGAGAACATGACGTATGTGCTGGGCAAAAAGAAAGATGTGGTTGGCTTCTACCGATGGATTGGCAATGAGTCGCTGCCGGCAGGTAGGGTGTATCTGAATGGTGGTACCAGCGCAGCCCGTGACTATCTGGAGTTTGCCTTTGATGATGAGGCAACGGGGATGCGCGATGCCGTACATCATGATAAAGTAGAAATACGAACTGATGTGGTTTACGACCTGCAAGGCAGGCGTGTGGCTGAGCATGGAAAGGGTCTGTATATCGTGAATGGAAAGAAGATAGTCATTAAGTAAGAAAGGAGAATACTATGAAAAAGAATAGATATGAAGCACCGAGAATGGAGACGGTGAAGATAGAGATAAAGATGCTGCAGTCAGCATCTGACAATTACCGGTCGTTGCCTAAAAATGATAGCGACAATGCCGAGGACGGTATCGATGACTTGGACGACCTGTTGTAGAAGGACGCCGATGAAGGGATGTTGGAACCAGCCGTAATACATACGGTTAGTTAAAAAAATATAAATGTTAGGGGTACGGCTTTTCTTTGCGTGCGTAATTAGCAAGAAAAGCCGTACCTTTGCAGTCCGATTTGGGGAGAGGCTTAGAATCCCCGCTGGACTGGAGTGTGAATAGCGGCGCCTTTGGCCGGACGCAGCGGTTCGTGAATCGACAGCCCGAAATCCTGAAGGAACAATGGTTCCGGAAAGGAGCGTGCGTTAGACTAACAACCGGGAGTTAGACCTCGGGGGTGAGTCCATGTGCGTACATTAATATTTTAAGTAAAACTGTTTTTTAGTAGTAAATTTTTAAAAGAAATGAACACTTTAAGTTACAAGACCGTTTCCGTATCGAAGGAAGCTGCCCGCGAACAGAAGGAATGGGTCGTCATCGACGCTACCGACCAGGTGGTAGGACGACTGGCCTCGAAGGTGGCTAAGATTATCCGCGGTAAGTACAAGCCCACATTCACGCCCAACCAGGACTGCGGCGACAATGTCATCATCATCAACGCACAGAATGTGGTTTTCACTGGTAAGAAAGAGACCGACAAGGTCTACACACGCTACACGGGCTATCCCGGTGGACAGCGTTTCAACACGCCTGCCGAGCTGCGCAAGAAGCCCTTCGGCACAGAGCGCATCCTGAAGCACGCCGTCAAGGGTATGCTGCCCAAAGGCCCCCTCGGACGTGCACTGCTGAACAACCTCTACGTATATGAGGGTACTGAGCATCCACACGAGGCACAGAAGCCTAAGGCTATCGACATCAACCAGTACAAGTAAAAGTAAAAAAGTAAAAAAGTAGAATAAGATGGAATACATCAATGCAATAGGTCGTCGCAAGAGCTCGGTAGCTCGCGTTTATCTGTCAGAGGGTACTGGCAAGATTACGATCAACAAGAAGGATCTGGAAGTTTATTTCCCCTCTGCTATCCTGCAGTACGTGGTGAAGCAGCCGCTGAACCTGCTGGAGGTCGCTGAGAAATATGACATCAAGGCTAACCTGGACGGCGGTGGCTTCACCGGTCAGAGCCAGGCCCTGCGCCTCGCCATTGCCCGTGCACTGGTGAAGGTGAACGCCGAGGATAAGAAGAACCTGAAGGACCATGGTTTCCTGACTCGCGACGCCCGTGAGGTTGAGCGTAAGAAGCCCGGTCGGCCCAAGGCTCGTCGTCGCTTCCAGTTCAGTAAGCGTTAATCCAATGGAATTAGTAATGAGTAATTAGTAATGAGTAATTATGATTACCTTTGCTGTTGCTTGTTACATTCCAAAGGAAACTGACAGAGTTTAGTATCTAAACCGAAAGGATTCAGAGATAATTGGCAGGTATGAAGTAATCACAATTACTAATTACTCATTACTAATTACTCATTAAGACTACCCTTCGGTTGGTTCTGGACAAAGAATTAAAAAAGAAAGTAAACAACAATTTAAAGAAAAAGACAACAATGGCAAGAACAAATTTTGACCAACTGCTGCAGGCTGGCTGCCACTTCGGCCACCTGAAGCGTAAGTGGAACCCCGCTATGGCGCAGTATATCTACACCGAGCGTAACGGTATCCATATCATTGACCTCCACAAGACCGTCGTCAAGATTGACGAGGCTGCTGACGCACTGAAACAGATTGCCAAGAGCGGCAAGAGAATACTGTTCGTCGCTACTAAAAAACAGACCAAGGAGATCATCGCTGAGAAGGCTGCCAGCGTAGGCATGCCGTATGTCATCGAGCGCTGGCCCGGTGGCATGCTCACCAACTTCCCCACCATCCGCAAGGCCGTCAAGAAAATGGCCAATATCGACAAGCTGATGCAGGATGGTACCTTCGCTAACCTGTCGAAGCGCGAGCTGCTGCAGGTGACTCGTCAGCGTGCCAAACTGGAGAAGAACCTCGGTTCTATCGCCGACCTGACCCGTCTGCCCAGCGCACTGTTCGTAGTGGACGTGCTGAAAGAGCAGATTGCCGTCCGTGAGGCTAACCGTCTGGGTATCCCCGTGTTCGGTATCGTCGACACCAACAGCGATCCGAAGAACATCGACTTCGTGATTCCCGCTAACGACGACGCCAAGGACAGCGTAGAGACCATCCTCACCGCCTGCTGCCAGGCCATCCAGGAGGGTATCGACGAGCGCAAGGTGGAGAAGGCTGACGAGAAGGCTGCCGACGCTCAGGCTGAGGCTGACGAGGAGGAGGCAAAGCCCCGCCGTCAGGCCCGCAAGCCCCGCAAGGAGGCTGCTGAGGCTGTAGAGGCTCCTGCCGAGGAGGCTGCTCCCGCTGCTGAGGCTGTAGAGACTGCTGAATAATAAAAAAGTAAAAAGAAAATAAGTAAAAAGTATTATGGCTATTTCAATTGATGATATCAAGAAGCTTCGCGCTATGACGGGTGCCGGTCTGGCTGACGTCAAGAAGGCACTCACCGAGGCCGAGGGCGACTTCGACAAGGCTAAGGAGCTGCTCCGCGAGCGCGGACTGGCTATCGCTGCCAAGCGTAGCGACCGTGAGACTTCCAATGGTTGTGTACTCGTCAAGAAGGTGGACGGCTTCGCTGCCATGCTCGCCCTGAAGTGCGAGACCGACTTCGTGGCTAACGGTGCCGACTTCATTGCGCTGACACAGAGCATCCTCGACGCTGCCATCGCAGCTAAGGCTCAGGACATCGAGGCTGTCAAGGCACTCGACATCAACGGTCAGACCGCTCAGGAGGCTGTCACACAGCGCTCGGGTATCACCGGTGAGAAGATGGAGCTGGACGGCTACCTGACACTCGAGGGTGACAACATCGAAGTGTACGACCACATGGGTAAGCACACCCTGTGCACCATGGTACAGACCAACAAGCCCGCTGCCGAGCAGGGTCACCTCGTGGCTATGCAGGTGGCTGCCATGAAGCCTGTCGCTCTGGACGCTGCCAGCGTAGACCAGAAGATTCTGGACGAGGAGTACAAGACTGCCGTCGAGAAGACCAAGCTGGAGCAGGTCGAGAAGTTCGTGGAGATGAAGGTCAAGAAGGCTGGCATCAACCCCAACCTCGTTGACTCTGAGGACCACATCGAGAGCAACACCGCCAAGGGCTGGCTCACTCAGGAGCAGGCCGACGAGGCTCGCAAGATCATTGCCGAGGCAAAGGTCGAGGGTGAGGCTCAGCTGAAGATGCCGATGATTGAGAACATCGCCAAGGGTCGTGTCAACAAGTTCCTGAAGGAGAACTGCCTGGTAGACCAGGAGTTCCAGTTCGGCGACGGCGACAAGGCTACTGTTGCACAGTGGCTCGCCAAGCAGGACAAGGAGCTGAAGATCTGCGCCTTCAAGCGTTTCACGCTGGTTGCTGACTAAACGAAAATGATGATAAGAAACGGGTGTGTCAGTCTTCTTTGACACACCCGTTTTTGGTTACAATACCGCTTTTACCTTAGAGGATATTAGTCTTGCCAGCGGTCTGACTCGGTTTGAGGCTCTTTGGTCTCGGCAGTGGTCTCGGCTTGGGCAGCAGACTGTGGGTTGATGCCCTTGGGGTTGGGACCATACTGGTTTTCACCAATCTGACTGTCAGTGCAATAGAAGATGAGCAGCACGATACCGCCGATGACTGGGACGAGGCTGATGAGCAGCCACCATCCAGTGCGACCCGTGTCGTGCAGACGACGAACGGCTACTGCCAGTCCGGGGATGAAGAAGATGAGTGCCAGCAGAATGTTCAGCAGGGGAATCCAGCACCAAAGGAGCGTGAACAATACCCAATACCAATACTCGGAGCGGCGAGCGCGTCCAGAAAAGCCAGCATACTGGCTCATAACCGATTTAATAGCTGCAAAAAATCCCATAATAATAATGTTTTATTTAGTTAGGTAAAAATGATGTCATGATGCAAAGGTAGACATTTTTGACAAAACGGCCAAATGTTATGATAGAAAATTTACTATTGTGCGTGTTTTCTGTATTGCCACAGTTCCAGCGAGTTGATAATGTTCTGCCATGGGCTAAAGTCTGGTCTGCTTGAGTTCCAGGTATTTGTTGATGATGTTGACCGAGAGACTGGCAGGCGGTGTGAGGAGGGCGGCAATACCGTTCTGCTTCAGCGTTGACACTATCAACCTCTTCTCGTAAACCATTTTGCCTGCTATTACCTTCTGGAATTGCTGTTCCACGTCCTCGGCAGGCTGCCTGACGTAGTCTTTTAGTTCCTCGTCCTCGAAGAATACCACTAACAGTTTATGGCGCTGGTTTAGTTGGCGGAAGAACGGCAACTGGCGCTGGAGGGCGATGCGGTTGAGGAAGTTGGTGTATAGCACCATCAGACTACGCTTCGACACATATTGGTTGGTGTAGGCTGCCAACGCGCTGAAGTCGCTCTCGCCAAACGTTGTCTGCTGGGAATAGAGTGCCTCAAGTAGTGTCTGCAGCTGGCCGTACTGTCGCGAGGCGGGTACAAAAGTCCAGCCCTGACCCATTCCCAAGGAAGGGGAAGTCCACCCTTGCCCCCTCCCTAAGGATGTGGACTCGGGATGCTCGGCGAACGTAATGAGGCCAGCCTTGTCCTCTTTCTGCATGGCGACATACGACAGCACTAACGAGGCGTTGATGGCATAGTCTAACAGGGTCATGCCGTTAAACGTCTGCTGCATGACACGTCCTTTGTCTATCACATTGTATATTTGTTGTGAGCGTTCGTCCTGATAGACATTAATCATGAGCTGGTGGCGGCGTGCCGTAGCGCGCCAGTTGATGGTGCGGTAGTCATCGCCCTGCACGTAATCCTTGATTTGCTCAAACTCGGTGTGGTTGCCTATGCGACGGATGCGTTTGATGCCGAATTCTACGAGATGACGGCTGGCAGCTAACAGCTCGTACTGGTGTAGCATCAGAAAGGATGGGTAGACCTTCACTTGTTGCGGCGAGGCACAGCGATAGCGGCGCTGGACAAAGCCAGAGAATCTAAGGATTGAAAAATTTAAGAATTGAAGAGTAAGGGGCGTGACGAAGACCTGAACGACACCGAAGGCATAGCTGCCGCGACGTGTGGGGCGCAGATGGTAGTCGATGCGATGCTGTTCTTCCTTAGGCAAACTAAACCGATAGCAGATGTTACGCTGCTGGAACTCGACGGGAACTTCGTCGATGATCTCCACGCTGACGGCAAAGCGGTAATTGTTCGTCATGACAAGAGAAACCTTGTTGTTGTCACCGTTCGAGAGACGGTCAGGACAATGGCGCTCGGCCGTTATGCCGCGTCTTGACCAGAGCCTGACGATGTCTGTGACGACGGCAGCGACAAATGCCAGCAGCATCCAACGTCCGACAATGAATGCCGGATACCATAGGTAGCCACTGGCCAGCACGAGTATGACGACTGTCATGACGATATAGAACCTCCGCGTCAGAAACATGGAATATATTTAAGATTAAATAAAAAATTAATGATTAAAGATTTAAAATAAAAGAATAAATTCGCTTCGCTCAGAGATTATTTTATTTGGGGACTTCGACTTTTTCGATGATTCGTTGAGCGACCTTCAGGTTGGTGTGTCCTTCCATCTCAGCCTCGGCAGTCAATATCAAGCGGTGCTGCAGAATGGACGGTGTGACGAACTGAATATCGTCGGGTGTCACGAAAGTGCGTCCCTGCAACAAGGCGTAAGCCTTTGAGCAGCCGAGCATCGCCACCGAAGCACGCGGTGAGGCCCCTAAGAAGATGGCGCGGCTCTGACGAGTCTGCTGGACAATAGCTGCAATGTATTTCAGTAGCGATGGCTCTACAAAGACGTTGCTCATCTGTGCCCTTAGTGCCAGCAGCTCGTCGTGGGAGATGACTGGCTTGACATCTTCCAAGCGGACAAAGGCCGTATTCTGATGGTGTCGCTCAAGGATGGCCACTTCCTCGTCGAGTGTGGGATAGTCCATCGTGATTTTCATCAAGAAACGGTCGGTCTGAGCCTCGGGCAGTTTGTAGGTTCCCTCTTGCTCCACTGGATTCTGCGTCGCCAAAATGGTGTAGATGTCGCCCATCTTGTGTGTTACGCCGTCGATGGTCACCTGTCGCTCTTCCATTACCTCGAAGAGCGCCGCCTGTGTCTTGGCAGGAGCGCGGTTCACCTCGTCCACCAGGACGATGTCGGCGAACACTGGTCCTTGGTGGAAGTCGAAACCCTGCGTCTTCATATTAAACACCGTAGTACCCAATACGTCGCTGGGCATCAGGTCGGGTGTAAACTGTATGCGGCTGAACTTGGTGTCAATCAGTTTTGCCACTAACCGTGCCAGCAGCGTCTTCGCCACTCCAGGTACACCCTCGATGAGTACGTGGCCATTGGCGATGATGGCTGTCAGCACCAAGTCTACCGTTTTCTCCTGTCCAACAATGATGCGGGAAATGCTCTCCTTCAATTCTTGGATCTTCTCTGTTGTCTGTAACTCCATAACTTCAATATTTCTATATTTCAAATCTTCAATTTTCCAATGATTTCGTTCATTCTCCCGATGTAGTGCCCCAAGTCCTCGACGCCAATCTGTCGCATGCCGGAGGCTATCTGGCGTAGTTCGTCAACGAGACCCGCCAGTTGTTGCTCTTCAATACCCGTAATAAACGCCAGCCGATTCAGGTTGCGATTGTCTGCTGACACATCGGTGATGTCTATATGTAATAAGGTGCGCAGCTCCTCGGCAAAGTAGGTGTATTTCTTGGTAACGGCGTCGGTGTAGTCCTTCCGCTGGGCATAGAGCGTGCCAATCTGTTTGGCAAAGGAGAGGCTCATGTTGTCTGGCCCTTTGACCAAGGGGATGGCTCTCTGTCGTCTACGGGCGGTAAACACCATAAATAATAGTATGGTCAATAACGAGAGGTATAGCGCCCATCGCAATGGTGGTTGCTCGAGAATGTAGCGCAATGGCGACTCTTGGGCAATCGGTGTGTAGGCTTCGGTCCTGACAATGGGCAACCCCCTAAGTTGGGTGAGCAGGCGGAAAATATAGTGATAGTTGTCCTTGTCAAGGATGCCGTAGTTGGTGAACACCAAAGGCGTTGAAACCCAGATAATGCATCCCCGGCTCATTGGTATCTGAACCGCTGTCGCATCACTGTAATAGCTTTTCGACCTGCACAGTACATGATAGTCTAACGTATCGGTCTTTCCAACAATGGTGGTGAGTAACAACTGCGGATAGAACTTGAACTCGCGTCGGTCGTAGATGCTGTCCTGCTGCCAGACTAAGGTATCGCGACCGTTTCCCGCCTGAACATGTTTGGTGAGCGTCATCGGGGTATAATGGTTGACGCTGTTAAGATGCAGTGTGTCGGCCATTTTCCCCAAGGAATTGCTGACCAGCATGATGACGTTTCCCTTTTGCGCCAGTTCCATAATGGCTGTGACGTCGGTCTTTGGAAACTCCACGTTGTCGGCCACCATCAGGAAGGCCTTTTGTGAAGTGTCTCCCTTTAGTTGGTAGAACGTTTTCCGCTCTATCCGATAATCCTGTAGGAGCGATGCTTTCAGCACGCTGTCAAAAACATAGCAACCGAAGGGTTGCTTGTCGTGGTGGCTATATGTCGGCAGCCACTGAAATTTCTTCGGCATGCGGTATTCCATGATGAATACGATGACGAGGAAGGCGAGCACGCCGATGATAAACATCCTGTTGAACCTCATGCCTCACCTCCTTTCACTTCCTCTGAGCGTGCTTCTGCGCACTCTTTCACTTCCAGGCAGATTGACACTGACAGCGTTTGCATTTCCTCATAGAGTGCTTCCGTTGCCTCGAAGTTGCCATAGCGGACTCGTAGGAAGTGCGTTGTCAGTTGGCGAAATGCCGGCAGGTGCTCTTCGTAGACGTATTGTGACGGTGTCTTACTGGGCTGCCAGTCTATGTGGTGGTAGTCACTGAGACACCGCAATGTCTTCAAGTAAACGTATCGTACCGCGTCGCGCCAGTTACCCATGGCCGTTGCTGATGCTATCTCCCTGTCGAAGTCGACGCCATAGATGGTTTCTTCCATCGAACTGAATTCGATAGAACTCTTTTTTTTGCGGGTAAACAGCTCTGGTCGTTGTTTATAAACGAACCATACGATGACAGCCACGACGGCGGCTCCCAACAGGACGAGTAGTGGCTTCGTAATCATCTCAGCAGCTTCTGAACCAAATAGTTTGGCCAGCAGTTCGAAGGACCTCGCTATCAGCCATTCTGTCAGTGAGTCCTGCGTTGCCACTAACTCGCGGTTATAGTTGAAAGCGTCGTCCTGCCGCCACGCTGCAACCTGCGTGGTGTCGCAAACTAACGTGTCGACAGGAAGACTAAACATTTTTATATAAAGAATAAATATACTTCGCTAAGAAATAAATATCTATTTCCTAAAGCTGTTCGAAGCGGTCGATGTCACTCTCCACTGTTACGTGGTCTACTTTCTCACAGGCGTGACCGTATTGATAGGCCAGTCCGATGAAGGGCAGCGAATAGGCGAAGAAGTTAGCAAAGGCCTGAATGACGCCGAATAGATAAATGATGAAGCTATAGCCAACGCTATTGACAAAGCCGCCGTCGTCGTTAGCACTCAGTATAAGTTTCGCCGTATTCATGATGGTCCAGGGCAGTGAGATCATACCGGCAATGAAGCTACCCATGAATCCCAGCACAAGTAGTACTCCAAAAATGCCGCCCCAAGTCGGGAACCCGAGGTGGAATGCTTTCGCAAACGTGGCGGGAATTGTGATGTCGTCTTCGAAGAAGTAGATGGGATAGATGAGTGCCAGTGGGATGCCAAACGGTATGAAAGCCAAGATGACGATGAAGATTAATGCCGGATGAATAGTGGCTACACCTATCATGATGGCGCCGATGATTAGCGAAATCAGGATGCCACAGAGCGCCAACTTGATGCAGCGCCACAAGACGTGCATGAGAACAGGTTTCATCTCGTCCCAGGATAGCCCTGCTAACCGGTTTTCGCGCTCACGGTACAGCCGCATCAGTGAGTATACGATGCTCATCAATAGCAACGAGCCGATGGAGTAGAGCACTATCATAGCTCCCATCGAACCTACAAGCATGCCGAGGGGACCATTCTGCTCGCCTTTCGCTGCCATCGTCATCATGGAATCGAAATAGCCGGCTTGTGCGACAGACGTCACCAGGCTTAGGGGTAATAGGAAGTATGTGAGATACTTCAGCAGTACTTTCCAGTTCTCGCCGAAGAAGGCGAACACCGCACTCAGCTTGTCGCTGAAACTGCGCATTTGATACAATTCAATTTTGGGCCTTTCCATATTCAAATAATTATTTAAAATCCTTCAACTCTTCAATTCTTCTTTTATACGGCAGATATATATAGTACCCCACGACAAATGTCAGCGAACAGAGTATGACAGCCAGTCGGAGCGCATTGTTCCATTCGGTGTGGCGGGTGAAGAAACTCTCGATGAAGCCGGCGACGACGAACAGCGGTACCGTGCCGACTACGATTTTCAAGCCTCGGCGGGCGCCCATTCTGAACGACATCATGCGGGGATAGGTGCCGGGGAACAACCAACCGTTTCCGATGGCCAGACCACCGGCACCGGCTACGATGACTGCAGAAATCTCCAACGTGCCGTGCAACCAGACTGCTAACAACGAATCGGCGTAGATGCCGTGTTGGAAGAAGAAAGCCTGGAACGCGCCCAGCATGATGCCGTTCTGCATCAGCAGGTAGCCCGTCATGAAACTGGTCAGCACACCGCCGGCAAAGATTAGGAACGATACGTAGATGTTGTTCATAGTGATGCCAAAGAACATGGGCAGTTCCTTGCTACCGTTGTAGACAGCCATCGGCGTGCCGTTGCGGATGTTCTCCAGTGTCATGTCAACATAGCCGTCGCCCAAAATGAGTCGGGCGAACTCCGTGTCGTGCCACTGTGACACAGCACCTATGGCCACGCTGACGGTGAAGATGAGGAACGACGCCAAGAGGCATCGCCGTTCGCGCCACATCGTCGCCGGTACCTCACGGGTCCAGAATGTGATGATGCGCGTCCACCGCTCGCGGCGGTTGCGGTAGATAGCCTGATGCAACGACGAGGCGAGTCCATTTAGATAGAGCGTAATGCGTGACTTAGGATAGTGGCTCTGTGAAAACGCCAAGTCGCTGGTCACTTCAACGTAGGCGTCGGCCAGCTCGTCGGGCGTTTGGGTCGACAACGTCTTGAGCAACACCTCCGTGTCTCTCCACTTGTCGATGTTCTGTCTGATAAATGCCACTTCCTTCATGACGTATTAATGATTAATAATAGAAGATTAATTGTGCAAAGCTCAGATTATTCTAGACTTTTTTCCGCAAATCGTGCACAAAAGTAAACAAAAAACTTTAATTTTGCAAACGAATTTACTCTTTAATGTTACTTAGCGAAGCGAATTTAATATTTAATCTTTAATATTTCATCTTATCATGTCCTCCGACATCATCACCGGCCAGTACGTGCAAATCAGCCAGTCACCAGGCGGCGTGGGCGAGCGCATCGCTGCACAACTCGTCGACTGGCTCGTGCAGATAGCCTATATCGTTCTCGTGGCAACTATCGTGGATTATTTGCCCAGTGTAGCGGCCATGGGGGAATTCGTGATTGTGCTCATCATGGTTCTGCCGCCGTTGCTCTACTGCCCGCTGTTCGAGATACTGAACCACGGACAGACACTTGGCAAACGACTGATGAAGCTCCGCGTGGTGATGAAGGACGGTAGCACACCGTCGCTTGCTGCCTATTTGCTGCGCTGGCTCCTGTTCATCGTCGACGGCCCACTGCTCAGTTTCGTTGGCGTGCTGTTCATCATCATCACACAGCATCACCAGCGCATCGGCGACCTCGCTGCAGGCACGCTGGTCATCCGTCTCGACAGTTATAATAAGGTACGCGTAAGCCTTGACGAGTTCTCACACCTTGGCAAGAACTACCGTCCTGTCTATTCGCAGGCTGCCGACCTTTCCTTCGAGCAGTACAACCTCATAGAGACGACGTTACAGCTTCCATACGAAGACCCCCGCATCCACCAGTTAGCCCGAAAGGCCCAGTCTGTCCTCTCTATTCCGCACGTCAAGGAGCCGTCCGCCTTCTCGTTCCTCTCCCAACTCCGCCGTGACGCCCAGTACTACATGCTCGAGGACGTGTGATGTTTACGGTACTGCCAGAGTTCGATACTGTTGATGATGTTCTGCCAGAGCACGTAGCACCCGGCACCCACCGAGGCCATCGGCGTCAGGTAGGTATAGGCCACCCAGATACTGAGGGCCGTGTTCTTTTGGAACGACGCCTGTCCGCTGTTGATGTGGTCGCCCAGGTAGTGTCCTACGCCTCGGCCGATGGCAAAGAGCACGAAGCAGAGCACAAGGCTCAGCAGGGCTATCATGAACAGCAGCGAAAGAGGGGCTTCGCTATGGACGATATTCTTCACCGTTACGCCCGACGTCACGCTGAGCTGGGCGGCCCACAGGTAGAACGACAGGTCGGGGATGGACACTATCCACGCGCAGATGCGCTTGGCGAAATGCTGCATATACCATCCTAACAACAAGGGCAGGATGAGCACAATGGCCAGTTTATGCAGGATGATGAGAAAGGCGCTCCAGAAGTCGAGGCCAGCTCCGCGCTCCAGCAGCGGAAACACGGCAGGTATGGTGAGTGCACTGACCAGCGACGACATTACGACGAAGGCCGTCATGGTGTTGATGTTGCCGCCAATCTTTGCTGTTACCACGGGTGCTGCCGTGGCAGCGGGGCCGATGATGCAGGTCAGCAGACTCTCGAACAACAGCTTCTGCCACAGGTCGCCCTCCACGCACAGGATAACCCACACATTCAGGGCTATCAGCACCAGCTGGGTGGCAATGACGCCGAACTGCCAGCGGTGGGGGCGCATCTGGTGGAAGTCGATGCGGCAGAAGTTCGAGAATAGCGTCGAGAACACCATCCAGGGGAAGATGGCATCGACGACGGCTCCTAACGTGTCGCCTGCGCTGTCCAACTGTGGCACCCAATAGAAAAGCAGGTAGGTCACCGTTCCCACAGCGATGGCTATGGGCAGCGTCCAGTCTTTCAGGAAACGGAGGAAGATGTTCATGAAAGGGTGATGCTTTCGATGCGCAGCTTCATCATGCCGGCAGGGACGCGCACCTCTACGACGTCGCCGGCCTTCTTGTTGAGCAGGGCCTGGGCGATGGGCGACTTGATGGAAATCTTGCCCTCGCGCAGGTTGGCCTCGTGCGGACTGACGATGGTATAGCTCATGCGAGCCTGATTGTTCATGTTGGTCATCTCGACCTTGCTGAGCAGTCCGACGCTGTCGCCGCCCAGCACGGAGCGGTCGATGACGCGGGCATTCTCCAGCACGCGCTGACGGAAGCGGATCTGACTGAGCAGACGCCCTTGTTCGCGCTTGGCGGCATGATACTCGAAGTTCTCGCTGAGGTCGCCCTTGTCGCGAGCCTCGGCAATGGCGTCGCGCACGGCGGGCAGCTCGACGCTCTCCAGGTGGCGGAGTTCGGCTACCAGCTTGTCGTAGCCCTCCTGTGACATATATTCCATACGATAACTGTTTCTGCTAAAGGGTCATTTGTTGTTGAGAGTGCAAAATTACGAAATAGTTCATAGTTCAAGGTTCATAATTGATAATTATTTTGCAAAAAGATGTTAATCGGAAATAACTATGAACTGTGAACTATGAACAATAAACTTAAAAAATCGTATCTTTGCAACACTAAAACGATAGATATTATGCTGGTAAAGACATACACTGCTGCCGTCAACGGACTGGACGTGAATACGGTCACTGTGGAGGTGAGCATGTCGCGCGGGGTGCAGTTCCACCTGACGGGACTGGCCGACACCGCCGTCAAGGAGAGCTACGACCGCATCAAGGCCGCCCTCATCAACAACGGTTTTAAGATGCCTACGATGGACATCACCGTCAACCTGGCGCCTGCCGACATCAAGAAGGAGGGGTCGGGCTACGACCTGCCGCTGGCTATCGGCATCCTGTCGGCTAACGGCAAGGTGGAGAGCGAACGGCTCAGTCAGTATATGCTGGTCGGGGAGTTAGGGCTGGACGGTCAGTTGCAGCCCGTCCGCGGCGCTCTGCCCATTGCCATCCGTGCGCGCAAGGAGAAGTTCAAGGGACTCATCGTACCCCAGCAGAACATCCGCGAGGCGGCCGTCGTCAACCAGTTGGAGGTCTATGGCATGGAGTCGCTCATGGATGTCATCCGCTTCCTGAATGGTGACGGCAGTTACGAACCTACCATCATCGACACACGTCGGGAGTTCTTCGAGCAACAGTTGCATTTCGACTGCGACTTCTCAGACGTCAAGGGACAGGAGAGCGTCAAGCGTGCCTTAGAGGTGGCAGCGGCTGGTGGGCATAACCTGATCATGATAGGTCCGCCGGGCTCGGGCAAGAGTATGCTCGCCAAGCGACTGCCCAGCATCCTGCCGCCGCTGTCGTTAGCAGAGAGCTTGGAGACCACCCAGATACACAGCGTGGCAGGAAAGCTGAGTCGCGACACCAGCCTCATCAACCAGCGTCCCTTCCGCTCGCCCCATCATACCATCTCGCAGGTTGCCCTGGTCGGTGGAGGCAACAATCCACAGCCGGGTGAAATCTCGCTGGCTCACAACGGCGTGCTCTTCCTGGACGAGATGCCGGAGCTGTCGCGCTCTGTCCTCGAAGTGCTGCGCCAGCCTTTGGAGGACCGCAGGATTACCATTAGCCGTGCCAAGTATAGCGTGGAATACCCCTGTTCGTTCATGCTGGTGGCAAGCATGAATCCCTGTCCCTGCGGCTATTACGGCGACCCCACCCACCACTGTGTCTGCACACCTGGTCAGATACAGCGTTACATGAACAAAATCTCTGGTCCGCTGCTCGACCGCATTGACATTCATTGCGAGATACAGGCTGTGCCATTCAAACAATTGTCTGAGATGCAGCCCGGCGAGCCCTCTGCTGTCATCCGCGAAAGAGTGATAAAAGCCCGCAACATTCAGACGGAGCGCTTTAGCTCCCTCCCTAAGCAGGGAGGGCTGGGGAAGGTCCACTGCAACGCTCAAATGACGGAACGTATGCTCCACGAATTTGCCGAACCCGATGCTGCATCTATGGATATGCTACGTATGGCCATGGAACGCCTGAAGCTCTCCGCCCGTGCATATAGTCGCATCCTCAAGGTCGCCCGTACCATCGCCGACCTTGCCGGTTCAGAAAAGGTAGAGTCCATGCACATTGCCGAAGCCATCGGTTATCGCAACCTAGATAGAGGTGATTGGGCAGAAAGAGGAATATAAATTTGGTCGTTTAATATAAAATTGTTACTTTGGCAGCCTATAATGATATGATAAATAATTTCAAAAAAATGAACCACGAAATACAATTCATACTATATCAGTTGCCAGATGAAGAAGACAAGCTAATGATTCAATAACGCAAACTTACAACGATGAAACAAACTACTTTGAAACTAACCAGTGCCCTGCTCCTGCTGCTGATGGGTGCAGTAGCCTGGGCTGAGAACTACCCCTACCGTTCCGACTACCTCTGGTACACAGTGCCCAATCATGCCGACTGGCTCTACAAGACAGGCGAGAATGCCAAGGTCGAGGTGTCGTTCTGCCGCTATGGCATCCCTCAGGATGTCGAGGTGACCTACGAGATTGGGCCCGACATGATGCCCGCTACCTCCAACGGCAAGGTGAGGTTGAAAAACGGCCGCGCCACCATCGACATGGGGACGATGAAGAAGCCCGGATTCCTGGACCTGCGCCTCAGCATCGACGGCCAGTACCAGCACCATGTGAAGGTAGGCTTCTCGCCCGAACAGCTGAAGCCCTACACCAAGGACCCCAAGGACTTTGACGCTTTCTGGAAGGCAAACCTGGAAGAGGCCCGCAAGACGCCGTTGCATGTGGACTGCAAGAAGGTGGACGACTACTGTACCGATGAGACGGACATGTATCTGCTGAAGATCAAGACAGACAAGCGCCATAGCGTCTACGCCTACCTGTCGAAGCCCAAGAAGGAAGGCAAGTACCCCGTGGTGCTCTGTCCCCCGGGAGCAGGCATCAAGACCATCAAGGAACCTATGCGCAACCTCTATTATGCCAAGAACGGCTTCATCCGTCTGGAGATGGAGATTCACGGGCTGAACCCCGAGATGACGGCCGAACAGTTCAAGGAGATTACCACCGCCTTCGACTATGAGAACGGCTACCTGACCAATGGCCTTGACGACAAGGACAACTACTATATGAAGCACGTCTACGTGGCCTGTGTACGGGCTATCGACTATCTCTGCAGTCTGCCCGACTGGGACGGCCGTAATGTCTTCGTGCAGGGAGGCAGTCAGGGTGGGGCCCTGTCGCTCATCACCGCCGCCCTCGACCGCCGCGTGACAGCCTGTGTGGCTAACCATCCCGCGCTCAGCGATATGGCGGGCTATCTGGACAACCGGGCCGGTGGCTATCCGCACTTC
>Ga0247611_10003803_pt1 | contig 21852 bp, 12 predicted proteins | sample 177DNAGHGhighgp2_FD_192422 | JGI IMG/M metagenome (GOLD analysis project Ga0247611, IMG submission 192422) | Sheep rumen microbial communities from Palmerston North, Manawatu-Wanganui, New Zealand - 1770 DNA GHGhigh gp2 | ecosystem: Host-associated > Mammals > Digestive system > Stomach > Rumen... | reverse complement strand
TTCGTCTGTTGCGGCACAAGTAGCTCCGGCGCCCTCCATGATATCTTCATCCTCATCGTGTACCTCGATCGGCACTTCGAACTTACCAGGCTTGCGGATAAATTTCGTACCGTCTTTGGTGAGTTTCAGGTCGCCGTACGAATCGACATCTTTCCGGATCATGCCTACCAGCAGAGCCTGACGAAGGATGGCATGCAGCGTACTCTCTTCCTCATCACTTGCTGCGCCGAAGTTCTCCAGTTCGTCATGATGATAACTCATTACTTCGGCCGTCTGGTTGCCATGCAGGATATCGACGATATGCTCCGCTTTATGATGCTCATTCACCTGCTGGATGGTCTCCAGGGCCAGTTGCAGCAATTCGCTTGCATCGACTTGCTTGTAGGTCTTTCGGCAGTTATCGCAGTTACCGCATTTCTCCTCTGTATATTCCTCGCCGAAATAGTGGAGCAGCAGTTTGCGTCGGCAGATGGTACTCTCCGCATAACTCTGGGTCTCAAACAGCAACTGGTTACCGATGCCGATCTCTTTCGGCGTCTTGTCTTTCTGGAATCGTCTCAGGCGCTCGATATCATCCGGGCTGTAGAAACACAGACATATTCCTTCACCGCCGTCGCGACCCGCACGACCGGTTTCTTGGTAATATCCCTCCAGCGATTTCGGGATGTCGTAGTGTACGACGAAGCGCACATCGGGTTTGTCGATACCCATACCGAAGGCGATCGTCGCGACTATCACCTGCACTTCCTCCATCAGGAACGCATCCTGGTTGGCCGAACGCGTGGCGGCATCCATACCGGCATGGTACGGGCGGGCGCTGATACCGTTCACCTGCAGCACTTGCGCCAGATCCTCCACTTCCTTGCGCGCCAAACAATAGACGATACCGCTCTTGCCTTCCATCCCGCGGATGAAACGCACCAGGTCTTTATCCACCTCTTCCGTCTTCGGCCGTACTTCGTAATACAGGTTCGGACGGTTAAAACTGCTCTTGAAAACCGTGGCATCCAGCATGCCGAGGTTCTTCTGGATATCTTTCTGCACTTTCGGCGTAGCCGTAGCCGTCAGCGCGATGATCGGCGCCTTACCGATACGCTGCACCATACTGCGGATCTGGCTGTACTCCGGACGGAAATCATGCCCCCATTCCGAGATACAATGCGCCTCATCCACGGCGTAGAAAGAGATCTTCACGCCCTGCAGGAAGTCTACGTTCTCCGCTTTCTGTAAACTCTCCGGCGCCAGATACAGCAGTTTCGTCTTACCCGCCAGCACATCCTCTTTCACCGCCGCTATCTCCGGCCTGCTCAGACTCGAGTTGATAAAGTGTGCCACGCCGTCCTCCTCCGAGTAGTTGCGCATCGCATCCACCTGGTTCTTCATCAACGCAATCAGCGGGGAGATCACGATCGCCATGCCGTCCATGATCAGGGACGGCAACTGGAAACAGAGACTCTTACCGCCGCCCGTAGGCATCAGCACAAAGGTATCCTTGCCCTCCATTACATTGCTGATGATGGCTTCCTGATTGCCCTTGAATGTGTCAAACCCGAAATAGGTTTGCAGCGCCTTCACTAATTCCTCATGTGTTACATTCATACAATTTTTCGAATTTGGGCGCAAAGATACAACAAATATTTGAAATATACAAGGGTTTATGTAAGAAAATGAAAATTTATTTGGATTTTTGTTCCAAATCCTTTCTGTCCTTTCCCCTGCTTTTCACCTTCCAATAGTATGCGATTAGTATGTCATCAGTAGGTAATTAGTAGGTAATTAGTAGGTTGTTAACACGACCATCTCGGGACCAGGTCCTGACATCGTCCTAACGACGTCCTAATCACATCCACCCTAAATATCACCGCGTTTTTTGAAAAAAAAAACAAAAAATAAAAAAAAATACACATACCTCTTGCACAATCCAAAAAAATGTTGTAATTTTGCAGCCGATTTGTAAAGTACATTTATCAAATTAGAATATAGGTACCATGCAGAAACGGAATTTATCGTTTACTCAACTTTTCAATCTGAGCTTCGGCTTCTTCGGAGTACAGATTGCGTATGCGCTGCAGAGCGCGAATATTTCCCGCATTTTTGCGACCTTAGGTGCGGACCCGCACACTTTGAGTTTCTTCTGGATCCTCCCGCCGTTGATGGGTATGATTGTGCAGCCGTTGGTGGGTAAGTACAGTGATAAGACCTGGAATAAACTCGGTCGTCGTAAGCCTTATTTGCTCGTGGGCGCGCTCATCGCAGTCGCGGTAATGTTGCTTTTGCCCAATGCGGGTAACTTCACCTTTACGCAATCCCTGTTCCTGGGTCTGAATGCGGCGATGTGGTTCGGCCTCTTCAGTCTCATGTTCTTGGATACAAGTATCAATATCGCCATGCAGCCGTTTAAGATGATGGTGGGTGATATGGTGAACGAGGAGCAGAAGGGTACGGCGTACGCCATCCAATCTGCCCTCTGTAATGCCGGTTCGGTAGTGGGTTATCTCTTCCCGATTTTCTTCACTTGGATCGGTATAGCCAATGAGGCGCCGGCGGGTGTCATCCCTGATTCCGTCAAATGGTCCTTCTATGCGGGCGCGTTAATCCTTATTCTTTGTTCGCTCTATACCTTTGGTACGGTCAAGGAGTTGAATCCGCAGGAGTATGCCGAGTTCCACGGTATTGATCCGAAGAAGAAAGACGAAGAGGGCGAGGAGAAGGGTTTCATCGATTTGCTCAAAGAGGCGCCGTCGGCATTCTGGACCGTTGGTTTGGTTCAGTTCTTCTGCTGGGCAGCCTTCATGTATATGTGGACCTATTCGAATGGTGCGATCGCCTCTAACTGTTACGGTTGGGATGGTGTCAGCGCAGCGGATGCTGCTTTCCAGAACGCCGGTAACTGGGTAGGTGTTGTCTTCTGTATCCAGGCTGTCGGTTCGCTTCTCTGGGCGGCATTCTTGCCGAAGCTCGAGCATTGGTGCGGTAATAAGGGCGCGTATGCTGTTTCGCTCATCGTCGGCGCTATCGGTTTTATCTCCGTCTTCTATGTGACCAACCAATATGTCCTCTGGCTCAGCTATGCGCTCATCGGTGCGGCTTGGGCAGCTATGCTGGCATTGCCGTTCACGATCGTGACGAATGCCATCAAGGGCGGAAATATGGGATATTACCTTGGCCTCTTTAACTGCACGATCTGCGTGCCGCAAATCGTGGCAGCCTTGTGCGGCGGATTACTCCTTAAATATATATGCGCGCATGTGCAAGCCGGAATGCTCGTTGTAGCGGGCGTGCTGCTCCTGCTCGGCGCGGCATCCGTTTTCCTAATTAAGGAAAAAGAGTAACTAGTAAACTAGTTGACCAGTTGACCAGTATACCAGTAGACTATCAAAAACGCAAAATAACAAACAAACTAAAATATCTATTATGAAAAACAATTTTTTAAAACTAACGGCTTTATGGATGGTAGTAGCCTGCTTTGCGGCTTGCCAGCATGATGTCGATGTGATCGGCATCTCGGAGGGACTGGCCAAAAAGAACATGCTCGGCGCCTATACCCATACGGCGGTTGATTCTGCTTTGATGCAGGTGACAAAGATTGAGTATAAACTCACGAAAGATGCCAGTGACGCTACGAAGAATTATTGCCGCAAGAGCGTTGCCGGAGACAAATGTACGCTTTCGGATGAGATAATCCCTATGACATGGGAGACTGCAATTGCGGCTAATAAGATTAGCATGATTGTAACGGTGACTCTCGAAAATGGCGAGACCAAACAGTTGTCTTGGTGGGACGGTCAGTTACATGAGGGCGAAGATACCTTTGTGAAGAGCGGTTCTTCCGAAATTGATGCGCAAAAAGCTGTTTACGATGATTTGTTCAATACGGAGTTCGTTGCGAATGAAACGGATTATTATGAGCACGAAGATACCGTTAAGTTCTTGGCATGGACTACAGATGTGCATTACTTCGCTCCGGAGGATACGACGCAGGCTAAGGAAGATTATTTAACCGGCTTGGAGAAAATGTTGGCGGGTATGGATGCCAATATGGATACCATCAAATGGTATATCCAAAATGTACATAGTGTCGGAAAGGCGTATGTAGATGCTGAAGGCAATTTGCAAGGTGTTGTATGGGTAGATCCTGAACCTGCAAAGCGCGGTAAAAACGCAGGTAAACATGGTATTACTCACTTGATTTTGCTTGACACTCTACAATGGCGGATTGAGCAAATAAATGATCGCCCGATGAAGCATGTGGAAAGTAATATGTCATTCCTTCGTACGGGAGAAGACAATACCGGTGAGTATTACTACCATATTGAGACTTGGACGGAAGAATATTATACGGAACCCGGTTCTGCGAAAGCAATTGCTACGGATTCTGTTTATTCGATGAAGGCTTCGGCTTGGGCATTGACATCTATCGCTTCGTCGAAGAAGTTTGATGTGCTCATGAAGGGAAAAGAAACCGTAAATGGGGTAGAAAAAGAAGAGGCGTTCACAACGATCAAAATCAGCGGCTTCGATAAGGCAAAGGGCGAAGCTACGGTAGGAGAAACTTCTTATAAGTTGAAACAATAATAGCTCAATACGATGAAAAACAATCTCTTTTCATTCCGCGCAGTATGTATGTCGCTCCTGCTGATGGTAGGAATGACGGCTTATGCGCAGTTAACCGTGCAAGGTACGGTTATTGATATCGAAACCGGAGAACCGGTGATTGGTGCTTCCATTCTTGAAATGGGTACCACCAACGGTACGATTACCGATTTCGATGGTAATTTTACGCTCAATGTGCAACCCGGAGCAAAGCTCCAATTCTCCTACATGGGTTATAAGACCCAAGAATTGGCAGCGCAGCAGTCGATGTATGTCCGCATGGGCGAGGACTCGGAATTGCTGGATGAAGTCGTTGTCGTTGGTTACGGTGTCGTTAAGAAAAACGATGCTACCGGTTCGGTAACGGCTATCAAGCCCGATGACATGAATAAAGGTCTCCAGACCAGCGCACAGGACATGCTCCAGGGTAAGATTGCCGGTGTGAATGTAACTACATCCGGCGGTGCGCCGAACGGCGGTGCTACCATCCGTATTCGTGGTGGATCGTCTCTTACGGCGTCCAATGACCCGTTGATCGTCATTGACGGTTTGGCTATGGATAACAATGGTATGGAGGGCGGTATTAACCCGTTGGCATTGGTAAACCCGAATGATATCGAGACCTTCACGGTCCTCAAGGATGCATCCGCTACCGCCATCTACGGTTCGCGTGCTTCCAACGGTGTCATCTTGATTACCACGAAGAAAGGTAAATCCGGTTCGAAGCTGAAAGTGACCTATGATGGTAATGTTTCCTTCGGTACGGTAATTAAGCATATGGATGTAATGAATGCCGATGAAATTCGTGCGTACACCATGTCTGCCGGCCGTGATCACCTTCCGTACCTGATGAACGATAATGTCGATTGGTTCAGTCATATTTATCGTACAGCGATTTCTACCGACCATAACATTTCGCTTGCGGGCGGTTTTAAGGATAAGAATGTGGATATGCCGTACCGTGTTTCGGTAGGCTACACGCTGAATAACGGTGCGGTAAAGGGCTCCCAGATGCAGCGTGTCACCGGATCGCTCAATCTTAGTCCGTCCTTCCTGGATAATCATCTTTCCTTCAACCTCAATGCGAAGGGAATGTATATATATAATGAGTTCGAGCCGGATATTGCGAATGCATATCTGAGCAAGGATCCGACGCAACCTATTTATTCGAGCGACAACTTGACCAATATCTATGGAGAACCCATTACGGTTCCTAACTCCGGAAAAGAGAATGATTATATCACCAAAGAGGAATTGGATACCCACTGGGGCGGTTATTTCCAACCATTAGGTTCCTCTCCGGACGAAACGGGTCCGAACCAAGATCCGGAATGGATGTATAGCCTCTATTCCGCAGCAAACCCGCTGTCGCAGTTGGCTTACAGGTCCAAAAAATCCCATGCCGGACAGTTCTTGGGTAACTTGGATGCAACCTACAAGGTACACGGTTTTGAAGACCTCATATTCCATGCGAACTTCGGTGCGGATTACTCTTTCAGTAGGTATGATGAGAACAATAATCCGCTGGGACCGAATCACTATGCGATTAGACCGAGCTATTCGCAGAAGAAGAAATATAACCTGCAGTTCAACTGCTATGCGCAGTACGGACATGATTGGGAGAAAGCGCAGCAGCATTTCGACATCATGGCGGGTTATGAGTGGCAGCACTTCCACAATGATTATGCCAATGAAAGCTTTGTCCTGTACCCTGAGACCTATATGGGTTCGGCTGCTGTTCCCGGGGAATGGACCAAGACCTATGAGTATATCGGTAGAGGAGAGAACTTCCTCGTATCCTTCTTCGGTCGTTTGAACTGGATCGGATGGAATCAGATCATGGTTACCGCTACGCTGCGTGCCGACGGTTCCAGCCGATTCCCGAAGCGTACGCGCTGGGGTCTCTTCCCCTCTGTAGCAGTAGGTTGGAAGATCAAAGAGAGTTTCCTCAAGGATGTGAACTGGATTAACGACCTCAAGCTCCGTCTTGGTTATGGTGTTACAGGTCAGCAAGAAGGTATCGGCGACTTTGAGTATTTGCCCGTATATAAGCAAGTCGTAGGTCATACTTCCTACTATCCGGTCGGCGGTGAGGGTAGCTTGGCGCATGAGGATAGATATACTGAGCAGGTAGATGTTGTAAGAGATACATTGAATAATCCCCTTTACGCGGCGGATCGTCCGGAGGGTTATAATATGAACTTGCGTTGGGAGCAGACGACGACTTATAATGTCGGCCTTGATTTCGCATTCCTGAATAACCGTATCTCGGGTTCGGTAGATTATTACTTCCGTAAAACCACCGACTTGCTCAATAGAGCGCCTGCAGTAATGGGTACCAACTTCAAATCAGAGATCGTACAAAATATCGGTTCGCTGCAGAACCAAGGTGTGGAGCTCTCTCTCAATGCGGTTGTGCTCGATTATGGCAAGCGCTTCAAATGGGATATCGGTTATAACTTTACCTGGAATGAGAATAAGATTACCAAAATCAATGGTGTAGATCCTATGAAGAACGGTAACGGATATTGCAGTCTCGGTGTAAGTGGTACTAATATTACAAAATATGCAGTAGGTTATCCGACCAATGTCTTCTATCTCTACCAGGCGCAAAAGGGCATCAAAGAGGATGGTACTCCCTATTGGTATGTACTCGATCAGCAGCAGCCCGGCGAGGAAGGTTATGGAGAGATTGGTCCGGAAGATCAGGTCTTCATAAATCGTTCTCCGGTGGCGCCGTTCACGATGGGCTTCCAGATGAAATTCCAGTTCTACGGCTTCGATCTCGGTATGTCCTTCCGTGCTAATATCGGTAACTATGTATTCAATAATGTCATTGTTAAGAATTTGGTAAATGTTCCCGTATCCTCTATGTTGGCCGGTAAATATGCTTCCAACATTCCGACCAGCGTATTTGATGTCTTCTATAATGATCATTATAACATTGTTAATAATGGTGTCGCTCAAGCCGGCATTTATGACATCGCGGGTAATCCCGTTAGCGGTGAAGTATATGGTGTCACAGATCGTTTCTTGGAGAATGCATCTTTCTTGCGTTGCGATAATATCACGCTCGGTTATTCCTTCAATAAGGGTAAAGTTTCCGGCCGTGCATATTGCACCGTATCAAATCCGTTCGTGATTACCAAGTATTCGGGTCTGGATCCGGAAATCGGTATCTATGGTGTAGATGATACCATTTATCCGCGTTCCATGACGACCGTACTGGGTATTAACCTGCAATTCTAAAATCTGATAATTAAGAAAAACTGATAACTGAAAACTTATTTATTATGAAAAGTTTCGTAAAATATGCCTTGATGGCCTGCATCGCGCTTGCAATGACATCCTGCGTAAAAGATTTGGATGCCAAGCCGATTGATCCGAACTCATCCCAGATATTCAACCAGGATGCAATGTTCACCAAGTGCTATGCCTGCTTGGGTCTTATTGGTCAATCAGATCCGGGAAGCGACTCTGATGTCGATAAACAGGGTATTGATGCCGGTACCTCTGCTTTCTACCGTAGCGTCTGGTATCCCAATGAGTTGACCAGTGATGATATATGGTGGACCTATAATGATGAGGAGTCCAAGCAGCTTACGCAGACTTGCTGGACCGGTACCAACGGTGCTATATGGATGATTTATATCCGTCTGAACCTGGATATCAAGTATTGCAACCATTATTTGGCGAATGCATCTGCGAATACCCAGGAGGAGCAGTACCGTATGGCGGAGGTGCGCTTCATCCGTGCGCTGCATTATTATTACTTCATGGATTTCTATTTGTACTCGCCGTTCATTCTGGATGATACCAATGATTTCCCGCGCCTAGTGCCGCGTCATAAGCTCTATGCATGGCTTGTGCAAGAGTTGAAAGACCTGGAAGGTGCACTGCCTCCCAAGCGCTTAAATGACTACCGCATCGGTAAATCGGCGGCGCAGTTGCTCCTCGCGCGTATCTACCTCAATGCAGATGTATATAACAAGTACAATCCCGATTGGACCCCGAATCAGATGTGGCAAACCGCTTATGAGGCCGCAGATAGAGTGATTACGGACAATATCGGAATTCACGAACTTGTTACTGCAGATCAAAAGACGCATGCTAAGAATCCTGGCGACTATGAGTATAGCGCCTATCAGCAGCTCTTCATGGGAGACAATCAGCGTCCCGAGATTATCAAGGAGTCCATTCTCCAGATTTATCAGGATGCTGTATATTGCCAGAATTATGGCGGTGTCACCCTGATGATTGCCGGTCCGCGTGTGGATGGTTTGAATCCTTGCGGCGGTGTTAGCCCGTGGCACTCAATGCGTACCTCGCCTACTTTGGTGGATAAGTTTATCAAAGTCGTTAATATCAATCGAAATCAAGCTGCGAACATGAGTTACGATGAGTATCAGATGCCGAAGCAACTCAAGGATGATCGTGCAATCTTATGCTCCGATGGCTTGAATACCGGAAATAAGTTTAAGTTGACCGGACCGCAGGGTTCTGGCGATGAGAAGAATATGTATGAGTGTTGGGCGCCGTTGAAATTTACGAATGTATATTCCACCGCTGCAACGCCGAGTGTTTCGCCGCGTCAGAATCCCGGATGGCCGGATACAGATATTCCGTTTATGCGCTTGGCAGAAGCTTACCTGATTAAGGCGGAAGCATCTGCACGCAAATCCGGTTCATGGAATGCGAATGATCCGGAACTCATAGCGAATGTCAAAATCATTCGGGATCGCGCGAATGCACCTAAATTGAATTCAATTAGCGAAGAGGAAATGCTTGACGAGTGGAGCCGTGAGTTCTATATGGAGGGACGCCGTCGTACGGACCTGATTCGTTTCGGACGCTTCTTTGGTCCTGAGTCGGATGAACATGAATACCATTGGGAAGGTCGTATGGCAAAGAATGACGGCAATAACTTCGTAGCCGGTACGGAGGAGTATATGAACTGGTTCCCGATTCCTTCTACCGATAAGCGAGACAATCCTTACTACAAGATAGATGTAGAGGGTGATGTGAATAATCCATATAGAACGCGTGGAGGTGACGGATATCTGTATTAATAAAAGCAACTATATATTGTATAGCTAATAACATTATTAACATTTAAAAAAAATTAAAATTATGAAGAAAATTTATGCATTTTTGGCAGCAACTTTGATGAGCGTTAGTCTCTTCGCTGCTCCTTCTGCTTTCCCGACTACGGCTGATCTTGCCGATTATAATACGGAGCAGAATGTCGTTGTTTGCTTCTATTTCGATTCCATTCCTTGTAATGACATCGTGTGGGTAGGAACTTATTTAAAAGACGAGAAGGGCGGCTGGATTACCGATTTGAAGCAGTTGACACGCTTTGCTCCGTTGAGCGGTTATGATGATTGGTATGTAGCTGAGATTCCGTACAGTGATGGTTTCCAGGGTAAACCGGTTCAGTTGAAGATTGAGAACAGCAAGGAAGTATTCTCTTGGGATTTCCAGGCTGGTGATAAGGATGCATGGAAACATGTAGGCGGTAATCAGGCAAAGGTAGAAGCCGGATACGATAATGAGGCAAATGTGTCCTTCGAGAGTGCCGGTGCGTATATCTATGAGATTAAGTATTGGAAGAAACATAACAATCCTTGCGTCTACAAGCCGAAGTACACCTACACGATCTATATGTTCAACCCGGATTGTTCTAGCGAGGAATTCACACCCGAGTTTGTAGGTGATGCTGATGGATGGTCCGGTACTCCGATGACTAAGACTACCTATGATGGAGATGTGGCATATGTAGCTCAAATCACGGATGAGGCAGGTCACGAGTATAAATTCCGTGCGTTGGGAGATGCTACTTGGCAGAACGAAATTCAGCAAAAAAATGAAGACGGTAGTTGGAGCAATATCAACGGTGGTAAGAATTTCGTTTTCCCGGAGCTTACTACAGTTACGGATACCACTATCGTATATGAGTTCTGGGATACCGATCAATATCGCTACAAACAATGTGGTGCAGAAGTGTTTGATATTACGCTGAATGCTATTCTTCCTGCGAATGCTCCGGAGATCGTTGAGCTCATGGGTAACTTCAAAGGCGGTGTATGGAATGGTACCGGTGTTATCATGACGAAGAAGGAAGATGGTTCGTACACAGCGCAAATTAAGGGCGATGGTGACAATCAGTTCAAGTTCCGTTCGGGTGTTGGTTCTGACGATGACAAGTGGGGAAACCAGATCTGGAAATTTGATGATCAAACAGAAGCATGGAAAGTATGCGATAACTTCACCTTTGGTAATGAGGACTGGGAAGTTGACGAAGATGAGCTTACGGCTATTTGCGAAGTCGACCTCAGCGATTCTAACGACTACCGTTGGGCTGCCGATGTTCCGACCGGTATCGAGAATGTTGTTCTCACCGAGAAGGCACGCAAGGTTGTTGTTGATGGCCAACTCTACATCATCCGCGACAACAAGCTCTTCAATATCCACGGTGCACAACTCCGCTAATCTGAACCTTCATAACATCGAAAAAGCGTCCTTTCGGGCGCTTTTTTCCTTTCTCCTATCATACTTTTCCCTCTACTTCTTGCATATTTCAAAAATAATATGTATCTTTGCACCGTGAAATGCTTTTCACGTCCTACTCTCGGCATACGTGCCGCTTGATTTTGTTACACTCTCGGCATACATGCCGAGCCTATGTTTAACTCTCGGCATACGTGCCGCTTGATTTTGTTACACTCTCGGCATACATGCCGCTTGATTTTGTTACACTCTCGGCATACATGCCGAGTTAATACTCTCTTAAAATGGAAAACTCCGTCCCATCCCCTCGAAATAGTCGTCCTCTATCATATTCCCACCGCCGAAGTTCTTTCTGTAATTACAAGGAGCGAGGTATATATCTTTTTACTTTTTGTGTAGAGGGCAGAAAACCATTATTGGGAACTTTGCAAGGCTCTTCGGCAGAAAAAGCATTCGTACAGCCATCTTCTTTAGGAGAGGAAGTCATTCGTCTGTTATTGGGCATTCCCAAATTCCAGCGGCAAAAAGCAGAGGAGATCAATCACCTCAAAGGATGTGATATCAGGCGGGAGATAGATATTTTGGCATATCAACTCATGCCGGATCATCTCCATGTGATCTTATTTGTGAAAAGAGAGATGGATATTTCCATTGGCGAAGTGTTGCGTGGCTTCATGATTGCCTGTACGAAAGCGTGTTTTTCCCTCGGCATATATGCCGAGAGTTCAACAAGGAAAAAGCCTCTATGGGAGAGAGGTTATCATGATAGAAAACTGACCGCAAAGAACCAGTTGCAATCGATGATGGAATACGTACATGACAACCCGCGCCGCTTATTCTTAAAACATCAGAATACCGATCTCTTTACCATAAAGCATGCCGTTATGAAAGCAGGGTATGAGTTTGACGCAATAGGAAACATACACTTATTAGAAAAACCTCTGCACGCGGTGCATGTCCGCAGTCGTTTTAGCCCCGACGCGAGGAAAGAATATATGAATAATTGTATTTTAGAGGCACGCAGAGGGAAAATTCTGGTAGGCGCTTTTATTAGCGAGTATGAAAAGCAAGTACGGGCGGTTGCTCTTCAAGAGGGCTTGTCCATTATTCAGTTAACATCTCTGCCTTTTTCGGATTTCTATAAGCCCATGGGTGAATTGTTTGATCTGTGTGCTGAAGGTCGTCTGTTGCTTTTGTCTCCGCTTTCTCTTTCTGCTTCTCCGGATAAAGTTAAACCATCGGCATATATGCCGAGAGCTCAACAAAACCCTTACTGGCAGACTCAGAGACGTATCAGCCGAGCTGAGTGTGTCACGCTAAACACTATCGCCGAGACGATAGCTAATTAGAGTTCATTCGAAAAGCTCCCTTTGCTCCCTTCTTTATAATGAAGGTACATTGTCCGGCGAAAGCATGCATCTGCGGTTCTACAAAGCTGTCTAAACATGCTGCATCGCCGTTGGCAGCCGCTACAAATCCTTCGCCCTCATACCGAATCAGATTATCGGCAAACGGGCAGAGATTGCCTTTCTTATCCACTACGCGCACCGTCATATAGCATAACTCCTCCGGATTCTCCTTCTCATTGGCCCAGATAACCTCCAGATGATGCGGCTTGCCTGCCGTACGGATCGTTTCTCTCGCGGCAATCTTACCATCCTTATCATAGGCTACCACTTCGATCTTTCCTTTCTTATACGGCACATCGAACCACATCAGTCGATACCGCGGCAATAATTCCGGACGCGGCGCAGAACCCCATTCCGGTACCTCAAACTCCGCTACTTTCGGCATCTGACTCACGCCTTGAATGCGCTCTCCCTTCGCCAAACGCGCCGTCTCTTCTGCCGTCGCATGACGCAATTTACCATAACTCTTGCCGTTCACAAACAGCTCCGCTTCCGGATAACTTGTATAGCAGAAGACCGGCACTAGGTCCTTTTTACTCCAGTTCCAATGCGGCAACACATGCAGCGTCGGCTCCTTCGTGTTCCATTGACTTCTGTACAGCCAAAAGCGATCTTTCGGCAAAGAAGCTAAGTCGATAATACCGAAATAACTGCTATGACTCGGCCATGCGTCCGTATCGTACGGAGAGGGTTCACCCAAATAGTCAAAACCCGTCCAAACGAACTGACCTAAGGTCCAATCATAATCGTCCTGCAGCTGAAAATCCTGCTCCGGCAGCCCTGCCCACGGGCAGTATTCTACATCATATCCGCTGCTCTGATGATCGTCATAGACGGCAAAATCCTTCAGTACGGCGGGAATCTTATATACGCCGCGGCTGGACACCGTACTTGCCGTTTCGGAACCCAAAATCATCTTTTGCGGCAGATTCTCATACCCCTCCAAATAGCGTCCTGTGCGATAATTGAAGCCCGGTAACTCTACCGCTGCACCGAAACCGTTATGAATCACATGCATCGCCTGATCCATGCCGTTCGTCACAGGTCGGGTGGGGTCGAGTTGATGGAAAAGATCCTGAAGTTGCGTCACGATCTCAATGCCATCGGGTAGCACTTGGTTCCATACCTCATTGCCGCTCGACCAGAGCATCACGCAGGCATTATTGCGATAATGCTTCACCATGTTCGTGATATCCCGCTTCCACCATTCGTTGAACTCTTTGTTGTAGTCATTCTCGGTCTTGCCCCAGTTCCATACATCGAACGGCTCGATCATCATCATCATGCCCATTTCGTCGCATAGTTCCACTAACTGCGGATCCGGCATGTTATGACTCGTGCGGATCGCATCGCATCCCATATCCTGTAGCATCGCGATCTGATGCCGCAAGGCATCTTTATGCACCGCCGCACCCAACGGACCTAAGTCATGATGGTTACAAACGCCCTTAAACTTCCGCGTCTCGCCATTCAACTGAAATCCCTTCTCCGGCGTATAAGAGATAGAACGTATACCAAACCGCGTCTCTTTCTCGTCGAGGACAATGCCATCCTTGCTAACTCTCGTTCTCGCCGTATATAAATTCGGACTTTCCGGGCTCCATAACTTCGGCTGAAGCACCTCTGCTACCGCATCCTGCCCTTCCGCTGTCGCCACGACTTCACCCTTATACAGAATATCCGTCTGAATGCGTAGTCCTTCATTCTTTAATTCTTTCGCTCTTTCACTCGTTAACTCGTCAACCCCGTTCTGCAGCTCCACTTCTATCGTCACCTGCGCAAAATCCTTGCTCACTTTCGGCGTACGCACGAGCACTCCGAAGGTAGGAATATGAATCGGATCGCTCTCCACCAGATGCACATTCCTGTATAATCCCGCGCCCGGATACCAGCGACTCTGCTGCGGCTTGTTCTCCAGAAAAACATCTATATCCACGCTGTCGCCTGTGATCAAATTCGGCAGAATATAGCAATCGAAGGTATTATACCCGTACGGCCAGTACACCACCTCTTCGCCGTTGATATACACATCCGCATGACTCATCGCGCCGTCAAAAACGAGCGTGTAGAATCGATCACGCTTCACGCCTACTTTCGTCCGATAGTGCCCTTTGCCCATCCATGGAAGGCCGCCGCTGCGACCTGTCTTCCACGTCGGCTCGTTCTCCCCGTTCTGCACCACGATCACTTCCTGTAGGTCATTCGCCCGGTCAAAAGGACCACTAATAGCCCAGTCATGGGGCACTTTCACTTCGTGCCATACCGTATCCACGTTCGGCATCTGCTCCGATATCTCCTGCCGAAATTGCCAACTCGTCAGCAAGGTGCTTATCGCCAATAAAATAGAAATCATACCTTATTTTGATTGAATTTATACAAATAATATGGAATTTTTCTGCAAAATTACAAAAAAATTTTGATATATGCAAAAAAAGTAGTAACTTTGCGGCAAAATTAAGGTAGATAATTGTTTTACCCTTAAATATTTGTTGCTATGGAACTCGAATTTTTACTCTATTCGCTCTTGTTCATCCTCATCGGATTGATGCTGGTGTCGTTCTTTCTGGTGTGGCAGTGGTTTGATGCAAGTAGCCGATTAAAGGTCGTTCGTGAGATTACCCGTGACGAGACGGTGCGTGCTATCCGTCGTAGTCATAATAAATGCCGCATCCTGCTCTATACAGGCTTGCTGCTGGCTATATGCTATATTCCTATTCCGTTCATCTTGGGCGATTATTACGGTACGCTCGCTTATCCCGGCGTGGTCATCATGGCGGATTCCTTGATTCTGATCGGCTTGCGGATGCGTCGTCGCGATGCGATGCGCTCGATGGACGATTATGTGAACGCGAATGAGGAGCATGTGCGTGAGGCCTTGGCTGAGCGTGCCCGTATGCGCGAAGAATGGCGGCGTCAGGCGCCGGAGCTCAACCCGAAGGCAGAAGCCTTGATCAAGGAGACACTCGGCGATAACTACGAAGTATGGTACCCCCATGATATCCTGGTCGGACGCAATGTGCTGGCGAATAGGGAACTCGGCTTGCTCTTTGTCCAGGGCGTCGTCCTCTCCTTCTCAGAGATCATGGAGGTGCGTCCGGGGCGTAAGGACCTCAAGCTCGTCACCAGCAATAGTATGCACCCCTTTATCACCATCGATTTCGGAGCGCTGCCTATTAACCCCGAGACCGGTAACAAGTACATGGATGAGATAGCGGCTAAGCTGGCGAAGATTGTGTCATAACTAATTTTAACAATATATTCATGATTAAAGTACAATATCAAGACGGTAGTATTCAGGCTTTTGAGTGGGAAGATGCGGAGGCTAAACATGCGTTCTGGCATACTTCGTCGCACTTGATGGCAGAGGCGCTGCAGGAGCTCTATCCGGGCATTCAGTTCGGTATCGGACCTGCTATTGAGAATGGGTTTTATTACGACGTAATGCCCCCCGAGGGAGTGGTCATCAAGGACTCGGATTTTGAAGCAATAGAGGCGAAGATTTCCGAGGTTCAAAAACGGAAAGAATCGGTCGTTCGCGCGGAGATTTCCAAAGCCGATGCACTCAAAGCATTCGGTGACGCAGGACAAACTTATAAATGCGAACTGATCTCGGAGCTCGAGGACGGTTCCATCACCACATACACTCAAGGTAACTTCACCGACCTTTGTAAGGGTCCCCATTTGCTCTCTACGAGCGATATCAAGGCTGTCAAAGTCCTCTCTTGCTCGGCGGCATACTGGCGCGGCGATGAGAAGCGCCCTATGATGACGCGTATCTACGCCATCTCTTTCCCCAAGCGCTCGATGCTCGATGAATACCTCGCGCTGCTCGAAGAGGCCAAGAAACGCGACCATCGTAAAATAGGTAAGGAACTGGAGCTCTTTATGTTCTCCGATATGGTCGGTAAAGGTCTGCCTATCTGGCTGCCGAAAGGTACGGCTCTCCGTCTGCGCCTGGAGGATTTCCTCAAGAAGATCCAGAAGCGTTACGGCTACGAGCAAGTCATCACTCCGCATATCGGAAGCAAGCAGCTGTATATGACTTCCGGTCACTGGGATCACTACGGCAAGGACTCCTTCCAGCCGATCACCACGCCGGAGGAAGGCGAGGTCTATCTGCTCAAACCGATGAACTGTCCGCACCACTGTGCGATCTATAAGAATAGTCCCCGTTCGTACAAAGACCTGCCCTTCCGCTGCGCGGAGTTTGGTACCGTTTATCGTTATGAGCAGAGCGGCGAGTTACACGGTTTGACTCGTGTACGTTCGTTCACCCAGGACGATGCGCATATCTTCTGCCGCCAAGACCAGGTAAAGCAGGAGTTCATCCGCGTCATGGAGATTATCAATATCATCTTCAAGGCCCTTAACTTCGAGAACTACGAAGCGCAGATCTCGCTCCGTGACCCCAATAATCACGAGAAATACGTCGGTTCAGACGAGATATGGGAGCATGCAGAGAATGCTATCCGCGAGGCATGCAAAGAGATGAACCTTCCGGCACGCGAAGAGACAGGCGAAGCCGCTTTCTATGGACCGAAACTCGACTTCATGGTAAAGGACGCCCTCGGCCGTCGTTGGCAACTCGGTACCATCCAGGTGGATTATAACCTCCCCGAGCGTTTCGAACTCGAATATACAGGAGAGGATAATCAGAAGCACCGTCCGGTCATGATTCACCGTGCGCCCTTCGGCTCTATGGAGCGTTTCGTAGCCGTGCTCATCGAGCATACGGCCGGAAAGTTCCCGCTCTGGCTCACGCCCGACCAGGCAGTCATCCTGCCTATCTCTGAGAAATCGAACGAGTACGCTTGGAAAGTGAAGGAGATGCTGGAGGCACAAGACGTTCGTGTCATCGTGGATGACCGTAACGAGAAACTCGGCCGTAAGATCCGTGATAACGAACTCAAGCGTATCCCGTACATGCTTATCGTAGGTGAGAAAGAAGCAGAAGAAGGTAAGGTATCCGTTCGCCGCCAAGGAGGTGAAGCAAGCGGCCAACCCGCGCCCGAAGGAGACGGCTCCATGACCATCCAACAGTTCGCTGATTTCATCAACGAGAATGTGAAAAAACAGATGAACGCGTTCTAAACTCTTCTGAACTCTGCCAGCACAATCGCTGTAGCAATAGAAACGTTGAGGCTTTCGATAACTTCGGGAGCCTCTTCGCTTTTCCCGGAGTGCTCGGAAGCACCGTTTTTTGGATAGGAAGGAATACGAATAGGATGCGTGATGAGGCTGCGTACTTCTTGCGAGATCCCGTTCCCTTCATTTCCCATGACGATGATGCCTTCATTCTTTAATTCTTTAACTTTTTCACTCTTTAATTCATCGTACATATCGCGGCCATCCAGAAGAGTTCCTATAATAGGTCTTTGTTGCTCCTTCAGCCATGCGGGCAAATCCACATAATGTACCCGTACGCGTGCCAGCGCTCCCATCGTAGCTTGTACTACCTTCGGATTATAGCAGTCTGCCGTATCTTTTGAGCAAACGATATCATGTACGCCAAACCAATCGCAGGTCCGTATAATAGTTCCTAAATTCCCCGGATCCTGGATACCGTCCAGCGCAAGAACCAAATCTTCAATCTTCAATCTTAAATCTTCAATGGAGTGTTTCCGAAACACTCCGATCACTCCCTGCGGCGTCTTCAACCCGCTCATCTGCTCAATTTCCGTGCGGGTCGCATTCTCCCCTTCGCGATACAGATGCACCAACTCGAAAGCCTTGCGAAGTTCTTCTACGCATTTATCACCTTCTGCCACGAAAAGTCCTAACTCATCACGGAATTTCTTCTGCTGCAACGAGCGTACTAATTTGACCTGTGCTTTGCTGATTTTTTCCATAATAATCTGAAAAACGCTGCAAAAGTAGTAAAAAATTTGCATATATGCAAAATTTAGTGAAAAATAATCGTATTTGCTTGCACAAATAGAAATTTTTTACTAATTTTGCACGCAATTTATGTTACGCAGATTCTGCATATATGGATTTTTATGCCTGATATTGGCTTCTTGTAGCACGACAAAGTTTGTGCCGCAGGACCAGTATCTGTTGGACAAGGCATACGTCAAATGCACGGACGATAAGTCCGTTTCGACGGGTACGCTTCGCAATTACTTGCGCCAGAAGCAGAACACGGAGATCTTCGGTTTCTGGAAACTCCAGCTGCAGATCTATAACACCGCCCCCCGTGATACCACCACGAAGTCCAAAAAGCGCTTGGCGCGCAACGCCCATAAGATGGGTGAGGCGCCGGTGATCTATGATGAGGACTTGACAAAAGTCAGCATGCAGCAGTTGCGCCAGCAGATGAATAACATGGGCTATTTCCAGGCGCAGGTCGATACGCAGAAGGTCTATAAAAAGAAACGCAAGTTGCGGCTCACATATCTCGTTACTGCTCATCAGCCTTATAAGATTCGTAATTACGAGGTGGATATCCCCATCGATGCGGTCCGCACCATCGCGGAGGATACGCGTCATTGTAAAGTCAAATCCGGCGAGCAGTTCTCCACTGCCGTCTTGGATGAGGAGCGCGAACGAATCACATCAGCCATCCGAAACATGGGCTATTTCTATTTTGAGAAATCGATGCTGGAGTTCACGGCTGATAGTTCGCTCAATAGTCATGAGGTGGATATCCGCATTCATATGGCGGAGTATGTGAATCATCTGGATTCACTGACCTTGCAGCGCTTGCGTACGCGTTACTACATTCGCGATGTGAACTATAATCTCGATCATCCTTTCCTGCGCAAGAGTGCTTTGCGTCGTGCCAGCCGTTTCCGTGCGGGTGACCGGTATGCGGAATGGCGCTTGGAGCGTACCTACGCGCGCATGAATGCCCTGCCGCCTGTTAAATATGTGGATATTGCTTTTGAACCGGTAGGTGACTCGCTTCTGGATTGTAATATCACCGTCTCCCGCGGACGCTTGAACTCGATTGCCGTCGAGGCGGAGGGAACCTATAGCGCTGGAGACTGGGGCGTGGCTGCCGGTTTGACCTATAGCAATAAGAATATTTTCCATGGTGCGGAGGTGCTTAGTATAGGCGGACGCGCTTCCTATGAATGGCGCGCCAACGGCGGTAGAGCCATCGAAGCCAAAGCCGAAGCCGGACTCCTCTTTCCCTCTAATGTGAAGGTGAATATAGCCTACAACTATCAGCAGCATCCCGATGAGTACACGCGTACGATCGCCAATGCCGGTCTGTCCTACATGATTCCCCGTAAACCCGGCAGCCGCTGGACGCATGCCTTCAATCTCATTGACATCAACTATATCTACCTGCCTTGGGTATCCGATCGCTTCCGAGAGGAGTTTATGTCGCGCTCGTCTGTGCTCAAGGCCAGTTATGAGGACCATTTTGTAGTGGACTGGAGTTATACAGGTTCCTATTCTTCCTATAACCCGCGCTTCCCGAATCGCTCGTATGTGCAGTTCTCTTTGCGCGCCGAGACAGCCGGAAATGCGCTCTATGCTATCAGCCGGGTAGCCGGTTTGCCGAAGAACGAAGCTGGTTCGTATGTCATTTGGAATGTACCCTTTGCTCAATATGCCAAGGGTGATTTCAACCTCACTTATCATGGTATCATCCATCCTAAGCATCATCTGGTAGCCCATCTGGGAATGGGTGTAGCCGTACCTTTCCTCAATTCCGGCGTAGTGCCTTTCCAGAAGCGCTATTTCGCGGGAGGTGCGAACGGTGTACGCGGATGGTACGCCCGTGCATTGGGTCCCGGTACTTTCCGCGGGAACGGGTCCTCACTCGTCTATGACTTGCAAGTGGGCGATATTCACCTCGAAATGAACCTCGAGTACCGATTCAAAGTACTTAATTTCCTCGAACTTGCGTTCTTTACCGATGCCGGTAATATATGGACCATCCGCAATTATGAGTCACAACCCGGTGGGGCATTTGATCAGAATTTCTATAAGGAAATTGCTTGGAGTTACGGAGCGGGTATCCGTTTTGATCTCTCGATATTGATATTCCGTATCGATTTCGGTGTGAAGTTATACGACCCGAGTCGCATGGCGGATGGTACCCAATGGCGTGTGAATTATAACGGACTTGGATGGAAAGACGATATGACCTTGCATTTTGCGATCGGACACCCCTTCTAAATCATAAATTTGAAATTTGAAATGCTCGAATCCTTTATGATATCGGGGCTTGTCGAAGCCGGGTGTGACGAAGCGGGGAGAGGACCCTTGGCTGGAAGTGTGTTTTGCGCAGCCGTCATCTTGGACCCGAACCGGATAGCAGACATACCGGAGTTCGCCTGGCTCAATGACTCCAAGCAACTGACGGAGAAGCAGCGTTATGCCTTGCGCCCCGTCATCGAACGGGAAGCGGTTAGTTGGGCAGTAGTCGAAGTGACGGCGAAGGAGATAGACGAACGCAATATCCTCCAATGCTCCATCATCGGCATGCAGCGGGCCTTGGATAAACTGACGGTGCGTCCCCAACATATTCTCGTGGACGGCAATAAATGGAAACCCTATGTGCCCGAAGGAGAACTGATGGCGATACCGGCGGATACAGTGGTACATGGCGATGCAACCTATATGTCGATTGCTGCCGCGAGTGTGCTCGCCAAGACCTATCGCGATGATTATATGCTGCGGCTCCATGCCGAATATCCCCAGTACGGATGGGATACCAATAAGGGATATCCGACGGCCGATCATTATGCCGCACTCAAGCAATATGGTCCGACACCCTACCATAGAATGAGTTTTAATTTAAAAATTTGAAATAATAAATTTGAAATCATAAATATCTATGTGTCTGATTATTCGTAAAGTAGAAATGACGGAGGGACAAGAGACTCGTCCCCGTCGCAGAGGAGGTTGCTTGCGCAGCTGTCTTATTTTCTTTATTATCTATTTCATTTGTAGTGCCATCTTCGGTTGGATCATGGGAGATATGTTCTCCTCATCCACCGTCAAACTGGAGGACAAGACCGTTTATCGCTTGCAGATGAAAGGCGACTTGGTAGAGCAAGCGCAGGAGGAAAATCCTTTTGCCGCTTTGATGGAGTCAATGCCTTCCATACCGTTCATGAATACCAAAACGGCCGAGACGGTCGGTTTGGACCATATCCTCTCCAATATCCGTTTGGCGAAGAATGACGACAAAATCTTAGGTATCTGGGTGGACGGGGCTGCCCTTAATATGGCGCCGGCGCATGCCAAAGCCATTCGTGACGCTCTCTTGGATTTTAAAACTAGCGGCAAATGGGTGATTGCTTCTGCCAAGTACTACGGTCAAACCAATTACTATGTAGCATCCGTGGCTGACCGTATATGCATGGATCCGACGGGCCAG
>Ga0247611_10003802_pt1 | contig 21856 bp, 26 predicted proteins | sample 177DNAGHGhighgp2_FD_192422 | JGI IMG/M metagenome (GOLD analysis project Ga0247611, IMG submission 192422) | Sheep rumen microbial communities from Palmerston North, Manawatu-Wanganui, New Zealand - 1770 DNA GHGhigh gp2 | ecosystem: Host-associated > Mammals > Digestive system > Stomach > Rumen... | reverse complement strand
TGCAAGTGGAGATTTTACAGAAAAAACAGTAGATGATCCAAATGCTCCCCCAACAATGTCTGAAATGTGTCCAGGGTGTGTATTCGCTTACACAGAAACTACAATGTATTATGCAGATCCAGATAATAATGGATATACGATGACAACGTTAACAAGTAATGATTATAAAACAAATTATCAAGATGTCATAACAGAAAGTGGAAAAAATTATTTTTTAGGAATGATTTTGGATCAAAATAATCAAATAGCAAGAGCATTCTCGTGTGGTGTGTATAATAGTCATCCATTTTGTATAGAAGGAACAACATATGATAATTCAAATTTAGCAACAGTCTATGCAACCAATAGTGATTATTTATTTAGAGTTTATGGAGAGTATAATGAAGGAACACGTCAAGGCTGTGGATCGTATTCAAATGATTATAGCTCCCTTGTGGATTGCGATGGTTCAGTTCGTGCGGACGCTGACGATCATGGATATGTGTCTGCCGGCGTCGATGACGATGGTAACTGCGGCGTCTATTCGAGTGGCCGCTTGTGCTGTGTAGAAGGGATCGTTGGATAGTCCTGCTGTCTGAGCGTGATCTTATAATCTTAGATCTAACAAATTGTGAAAACAATTTGTTTGAGGACAAAAATCTATGATTTTTGGAGGAAATATGTGCTAGACGAGAAGTGTAGGCACATAAAAATATAAATGTTAATATAGAAAGTCATAAATATTTTAAAGTTAAAAAGTTAGGTTCTAGAATTTCTGGTGTGAGGTTTTTGAAATGTAGCTAGAATTTCTAGTGTGAAGCTATTAATGTAAAAAGTTATAACTTGATGTTTATGATTTTTTTTGAAAAATATTTAAGAAATTTACCCTATTTACTAAATTGTTTTTTTTTGTTATAATTTTTATCGTAAGGAAGTGATTTAATGACTTTAGATAGTATATTAACAATTATTAAAAATATTGTTGATATTGGAATTGTTTGGATGATATTTTATTATTTATTAAAGAATTTTAAAAATAATGTTAAAATGTCATTATTAATAAAGGGAGTAATAGTAATCATAATTGTTAAATTAATTAGTGATTATTTTGGTTTTAATACTGTAGGTTTGTTACTAGAATATGTAATTGAATGGGGACCTCTTGCTTTAATAATTATTTTTCAACCTGAAATTCGCGGAGCTTTAGAGCAACTAGGTAGAAGTCAACTTTTAGGTCGACATAAAATACTAACTGTAGATGAAAGAGAAAAATTAGTTTATGAAATAATTCAAGCGATTGATTATTGCAGAAAAACAAGAATTGGAGCATTGATAGTTATCGAAAGAGATATAAGTTTATCAGATTACATAGAAAAAGCTAAAAAAATATATGCTGATATATCAAATGAATTATTAATATCTATATTTTTCCCTAATAATCCATTACATGATGGAGCAGTTATTATTCAAGGAGATAAGATTAGTTGTGCTGGAGCGGTATTTCCAACAAGTAATAATATAAAATTAAATAAAAGGCTTGGAACGCGTCATCGTGCTGCTTTAGGAATTGCCGAAGAAACAGATGCTATAAGTATTGTTGTGTCAGAAGAAACGGGTCGTGTTTCAATTGCAGTAAAGGGAGAATTATTCTATAATTTATCTCTAGAAGATACAAGAATGATGTTAATTGATGAATTGAGACCAAAGAGTATTGAAAGTGATGAGATAGAAAATGGGGAGGATGTATATGAAGAAGATAATTAAAAAGATATGCCTTTTCATTGGAAAAATCTTAAAGTTTTTTGATAAAATTATTATTACGCCGATAATGAAAGTTTTTATTGGAATAAGTGATTTTGTAGGTAAAAACAATAAGACAGTAGAAAAAGTGTTTAATAACAAACAGGCTTTAGTAATTGTGTCTTTATTATTTGCTTTTTTATCGTTTTATATTATTGATAAAAAGTCTAATGTATTAATTGATAATAGTGCTGAAATATTATATAGTCAACCAGTTAAAGCAATATATAATGAAGAAGCATATGTTGTAGAAGGATTACCTGATAGTGTAGATGTTGTTTTAATTGGGAAAAAAAGTAATATATATTTAGCAAAACAATATCCAAGTCAAGAAGTATCTGTTGATCTTCGTGAATTATCAGTCGGTACTCACAAAGTTAAATTAAAATATACTAATAAAATATCTCCAGTTGAATATAAAGTTGATCCTAGTCAAGTAACTGTTATTATTTATGATAAAGTTAGCTCTACTAGAGAAGTTACTCCTGAACTTGTTCATCGTAATAATTTAGATAGTAAACTTGATATTAGTGATATTACTTTAAGTAAGAGTGAAGTTACAATTAAAGGCTCAAGTAAAAAATTAGATACTGTAGCTTATGTTAAAGCTCTAGTAGATATTGATAATTTAGTAGAACCAACAGCAGGAAAAACAACAATTAATAATTGCAAATTAATAGCTTATGATGATAATGGAGTATCTGTAGATGTAGAAATAATACCTGAAACAGTAGATGCCAATTTAACTATTACATCTACAAGTAAGGTTGTTCCTATAAAGGTTGTTCCAACAGGTGAAATTGCTCTTGGATATGCAATTGGTTCAACTACAGTTAATATAAGTAGTATTACAATTTATGGTGACGAAGAAAGTCTTAAAACAATTGAATATGTTCCTGTTAAAATAGATATCTCTAATTTATCTACTAATAAGAAATTTAATGTAAATCTAGAAAAACCAAATGGAGTTCGTGATATGAGTGCTAAAACAGTAAATGTAACTGTTAATGTTTCAAAACAAGAACAAAAAGAAGTTAAAGATATTGGTATTCAAACAATTAATTTAGCAGATGGTTTAAAAGTTAAAGCAGTTAATGAAGAAAATAGTAAGATAAATGTAATTGTTAAAGGAAGTAAAGAAGCTCTTGATATATTGGATGAAAGTAAAATAACAGCAACAGTAGATTTAACAGAATATACTACTCCAGGAATATATGAAGTAGAAGTAAAAGTATCAGGAGAAGATTTAAGACTTACATATGAATCTAAAGTAAATAAAATAAAAGTTGAAATTAAATAATAAAAAAAGAAATATCTAGTTTAAATTTATAAGTCTAGATATTTCTTTTTTATCAGTTTTTATAACTTCAAATTCAGAGAAATCAAATAATTTAGACGCAATACTAGTTATTCCTTTATTTTTTAATTTGTTATAAATTATTAATTTATTATTATAATAATCTACACAAGATTCAATATTGATTTGAACTTTATATAATTTTCTTTTTAAATCAATAAAATCTTTATTTTTTAATAAATCATTATAATTATCAACATATTCATTAATTTCAAAAGTAGTTTTATCTAAAATAGTAATTAAATCTTTTAAAGAGTCGTCATTTTTTTTTAAAGATTGAAATTCTTGAAAAGCATCTTCTCTAATTGATATATTGTTTGTAATAAATTTTATTATCTCCTTATATAAAATATATTTTTGTTTTAAGTTAGTATTTAAATCATCAGATGCAATATCTAGAGATATCAAATTATCTTCAATTTTATTTTTACTTAAGGAAATTAAAGTAATTATAAAAAGCACCAATATTATTATTATTAATATTATTAATGTTATTAAGTTATTCATTATTATCACCAATATTATTTTATCAAATAATAATGAAATTTACAACTATATATTTAATGGTTCATTAAATTCTAAAAAATCTATATATAAATTCCATATCATATATCTTTTATTATTCTTTTTATCAAATAATAATATAAAGTCTCTGCCCCACCCTTCTAATATTCCTTCAAATATTCTATCGCACCATTCTTTGGAATCAGAAAAAGACATATAAGCTTTTAAATATTTACCTTTATTATTTGATAAAATATCTTCTGCGAATAAAGGATGATTATCAGGTGGATAGTTATAAATTTTATTATAATTATTATTCATTTTAATCCTCCATAGAATAATATGTTATTATTTTAAAATAATTCTATTTTGTGATATAATTATTTTGAAAGGATATTGTTATATGAAAGTTAGTGTTGGAATAAGTAATCATCATGTTCATTTAACTGAAGATGATTTTAGAATAATATTTGGAGATGGTGAATTAACTGTAAGAAATAATTTAAATCAACCTGGACAATTCGCTAGTAATGAAACAGTCTCATTAATTGGTCCTAAGGGAAGACTTGATAAAATAATTATTGTAGGACCTTTTCGTGAATATACTCAAGTTGAGGTATCAAAAACTGATTGTTACAAATTGGGAGTTGATCCTCCAGTTAGAACTTCTGGAGATTTAGATAATTCTGCTTCAATTATTATAGAAGGACCAAAAGGACAAATAGAAAGAAATTGTTGTATTATTGCAGATAGACACATTCATGTTGATAAAAAAATTAGAGAAGAAAAAGGTTTAGTTGGCATAAAAGAAGTAAGCTTAAAAATTGGAGGTATTAAATCAGGTATTATTAATCATGTAGATTTAAAAGATTCTAATGAAGCGTATTTTGAAGTGCATATAGATACAGATGATGCTAATGCTTTTTTATTAAAAAATAATGATGAAGTAGAAATACTTGATAAAATGTGATAATATATAAATGAGGATGTGAATTATGAAAAAAATTACGGATAAAGATTTAGAAGAAACAGAATTTGGAAATAATAAGTTTTTTAATGAAATAATCAAAACCTTTATTAATCAATACTCAGAGATAATTAATTATTCAAATTATGGAGATTTAGATTCTCCAAATAATAATAAAGTAGATATTTCTAATAATGTTATAAAATTTTATGGTGAAGATAGGGCTGGTTCTAGAGATATAACTATTACAATAAAAGATGAAAATTTAGTTATAGATTTGAATAGATTATCAATACCATACAGATTTAAAACAATATTAGTTTATGATAATTATGGAGTAATGCTTAGAAGAATTAATTGGAGTGGATTATTAAAGGATAAAATTGATTCAAATATTAATATTAATGATTTGGATTTAGAATATGATTATTTAGAAGAAAATGGTAATAATATAATAGAAAAATTATTTAATAGTTTTGATTATAAAGAAGTAAAAAGACCTGATAATTATGGTTTAACAGGTAAATATTTTCATAGAAATATGAAAATGTTAGAAAATGGAGAAAAAGAAGATGGAATACTTGAGGGAGAATTTAGAGTATTAGAATCAAGTAGCATATCAAGTTTAGAATTTCCTTCAGAGGAAAAAATTACTGTTATTAGAAATCATAATTATAAACAACCATCTAATGAAAATGTTTATTTTCCATATCGCAGATAATAAAATTGATTTTTAAATCAATTTTTTTCTTTATAAAAATCTATTCCTTCGTATTCATCAAATACTTTTTGAGTATAATTTGGTTCAGTACCTTTTATATAATATAGTATTTTTTTGTTTTTGGTATCATCTGTTGCTAAATTACCAGTTATTGGATCAACTATTACCCCTACTACATTTTCAGGAATATCATACCATTCATTTTCTTCATCTTTTAGATAACTTTCAACAGCATTAGCCCATATCTTTTTAGAATATTTATAATCACTATTATTGAGAGATTTATTATCATCATATCCTATCCAAATAGAACATACAATATTTTGATTAAATCCTATTATCCAATTATCAGTATCAGTAGATCCAGATTTTATTCCATAATCATGTTTTAAAAGAGATGCAATTGATATATTAGTTGGATAAGTATAATCTATCATATTATAGTCATATGTTCCTTTTAATAAGCTGTTTAATATGAAAGTAGTGCTTTTATTTAGAACAATTTCCGAATTTTTTTGATGTTCATAAATAATATTTCCACTCAAATCAGTTATTTTTTCGATAAAATAAGGTTCGTTTTTAGTACCTAAATTAGCTAATGTAGCATAAGCATTCGTTATTTCTAATTCATTTAATTCTATTGTTCCAAGAGGTAAAGATAAGATATTATTTAATTTTGTTTTGATACCTACTCTTTTCGCTGTTGTTATTAAGTTTTCACTACCTAAAAATAAGTTAGTTTTAATAGCATAAATATTATCAGAAAAAGATATAGCAGCAGCCATACTAATTGCTTTATTTGGATAGATATCATTATAATTTTTAGGTGAATAAGTATCATTTCCAATTTGAAAAATGGTTTCTTGTGATAAAAAAGATGTACTTGCAGTAAAACCATTTTCTAAGGCATTATAATAAAGAAATGGTTTCATTAAAGAACCAACTTGTCTTTTAGCGTTTATTGCTCGATTAAATTCAGATTTATTATAGTCTTTTCCCCCAATAAGAGCTATTACTCCCCCACTCTCTGGATTAATCATAATACCACTAACCTGTATATCATCATTATTAGTAATATTGTTATTAATACTATCTTCTAGTGATTTTTGTGCATTAATGTCAAATTTTGTATATATTTTAATATTACCATTCTCTAAATGTGATTTCACTACATTATTTAGGGTTTTTAATTCATCCATGACAGCATCTTGATAGTACATAATAGTATTTAAATTTAAAGTATCTTTTTTTCCATAATATATTAATACTTCGTTAATAGCATCATTATATTCTTCTTTAGTAATACTATGATTTTTTAACATAGTATCTAAAATAAAGACTTGTCTTTTTTTTGCTATTTCTTCATTTATTAAAGGGGAATAATTAGCAGGAGATTTAGGAATTCCAACTAGCATTGCAGCTTCTGCTAATGTTAATTCATTAGAACTCTTATTAAAATAAAAATTACTAGCATTTTCTATTCCAAACATTCCGTGTCCATAATTTATACAATTTAGATAGGATTCTAGTATCTCATCTTTGGTATAACTTGCTTCTATTTGAATGGTATACCATACTTCTTCTAATTTTCTTTTCCAAGTTTTATCAAAATCTAAATATAAATTTTTGGCAAGTTGTTGTGTAATAGTTGATGCACCTTCCTTATAACTTTTACTAGCTAAATTATTATAAGCAGCTTTTATTATTCTTAATATATTAAAACCATGATGATTATAAAAATTTTTATCTTCTACATTAATCGTTGCAAGTTTTAAATATTTATTAATATTACTTAAATTAGTCCATTTACTAGTGCCATTTCCCTGAAAAAACACTTCGTCATTTGTATCATATAAATAGTAACTGTTATTTTTCTTTATTTCAATATTAGAATTTAATTTTGCATATAAATAGGTTAAAGAAATAGCAATTATACTTATAAAAATAATGAAAATAAAAAGTGAAATAACTTTTTTTATTAATTTCATAAAACCACCAATTATATTATCTTCAAAAAAATATAAAAATATGTGTTAAAAATTATATATTTGTGATATAATGCTTCTCGAAATACATTATTTTTGTTTTGGGTGATATATGAGTAAAATCAATTTATTAGTAAAATATTGTTTAATAAATGAAAAAAAGGAATACAATATAAAAGGAATTTATTTAAATGATAAAATTAAATTTAATGATATAGATTGCATAATGATTATTGATTTAAAAAATAATGTTATGGAAAGAATATATAAAAATCAAGTTATTAAGTTTAATTTTAATAAAAAAAAATGTTTTATAGAAACAGATAATTTAGTATTAGATATTAAAATTAAATTATTAGATTTAGTATCTTTAAATAATTATTTTTATGTTAAATATAAAATAGATAATGATTCGTATGAATTTGAAATAAAAGTAATTTAATTGTGGAGGAAAACAATGAAAAAAGAATTAAAAAAAGAAGAAATAGAAAATTTATCTTATAAGGATATAGCTGCTTTATATCTTGAAAATGGAAAAAAAGGTATAAAAACATTAGATTTATTTAAAAAAATAGTTTCATTACTTGAATTACCTTCATCTACTATCGAAGATAAGATTGCAGATTTTTATACTAGTTTAGCAACAGATAAAAGATTTATATTAGTTGATGGATTATGGGATTTAAGAAAAAGACATACATCAGATAAAGTAATTGTTGATGAAACTGATGAAGAAGATGAAGATGAAGAAATTGATGATAATAGAGATGATTTAGATATCTCTGAAGATGAATTTGATAGTGAATATTCAGATGATACAAGTGTTGATAATGGATTTGATGATTCTGATGAAGATGATTTAGCAGATTTAGTAATAATTGATGAAGAAGAATTGAATGAATGAGGAGATACAATGTTAGAAAAGTTAGAATTTACTGAGAAAAGATATAATGAAATTCAACAGTTACTAATGAGTCCTGAAGTAATAAGTGATATAAAAAAATCAAGAGAATTGTCAATTGAAGCCAGTAATTTAGAAGAGATCGTTAATTGTTATCAAAGATATAAAAAGATAATGAGTGATTTGGAGGAAGCTCAAGAATTACTAAATGATTCGGAATTAAAAGATTATGCTTCTGAGGAAATCACTAGATTATCAAATGAAAAGGCAGATTTAGATAAAGAGTTAGAAATATTATTATTACCTAAGGATAAAAATGATTCTAAAGATGTAATTGTTGAAATTAGAGGTGCAGCTGGTGGTGATGAAGGAAATATCTTCGCTGGAGATTTATTTAGAATGTATGAAAAATATGCTATAAAGCAAGGATTTCAAGTAGAAGTATTAAATTCAATGGATGGAGCTAGTGGAGGATTTACTTTAATTGAGTTTATGATTAAAGGGAAAAATGTTTATTCAAAATTAAAATATGAAAGTGGATCTCATCGTGTTCAAAGAGTTCCAGTGACGGAAGCTAATGGAAGAATCCAAACATCTACAGCAACAGTATTAGTAATGCCAGAAGCTGATGAATTTGATGTTGATATAAAAGAAAGCGATATTAGAATAGATATTTGTCGTAGTAGTGGTGCAGGAGGACAACATGTTAATACAACCGATAGTGCTGTTAGAATGACACATATTCCTACGGGAATAGTAGTTTTTAGTCAAACTCAAAGAAGTCAAATTCAAAATAGAGAAAAAGCATATCAGATATTAAAAAGTCGTGTATATGACTATTATCAATCAATAGAAGAAGAAGAAAACGGTAAAGAAAGAAGAAATAAGATTGGTACAGGAGATCGTTCTGAAAAAATAAGAACTTATAATTATCCTCAAAATAGAGTTACCGATCACCGAATTGGTTTTACAACAAAACAGCTAGATAGAGTTATGGATGGAGATCTTGACGAAATAATTGATGCTTTAATTAAAGAAGACGCAAAAAGAAAACTTGAGGTAACTAGTGAAAATTAAAGATTTAATTGATGAAGGTAATAAAGTATTACATAAAGATCAAGTAAAATTGATTCTTTCTACCCTACTCGATTATAATTATTTAGAATTATCATTACATTTAGAAGAAGATGTTAAAGAAGAGATTATAGTTAAGTTTTATAAATCTATTAATTATGTTAAAGATGGAAAGCCTATACAATACGCTCTTAATAGTGTTAATTTTTATGGATATAATTTTTATATTGATGAAAGAGTTTTAATACCTAGGTTTGAAACAGAAGAATTAGTTTATAATACTAACATCTTTATTAATAAATACTTTAATAAAGTTAATTTATTAGATTTATGTTGTGGATCAGGTTGTATAGGATTAACTTTAAAAAAATTGAATAATGATATTAATTTATCATTAAGTGATTTATCTCCTTATGCCTTAGAAGTCTGTGAAATAAATAAAACAAATTTAAATGTTGAAGCAAAGATAATAGAATCTGATTTATTTAGTAATATTTCTTCTAAGTATGATATAATTATTTCTAATCCACCATATGTATCAAAAGATGATGAAATTGATGAATTAGTTATTAATAACGAACCAAAAATAGCTTTATTTGCTAATAATGATGGATTAGAGTTTTATGAAAGAATTTTATTGGATTGTGAAAAATACTTAAATGATAAATATTTAATAGCTTTTGAAATAGGTGAAAGTCAAAAAGATAAAGTAATAGAATTAATAAATAAATATCTATCTAATGTAAAAATAATAACTAAAAAAGATATGTCTTTAAGAGATAGAATGGTTTTTATATTTAAAAATATAGATATAAATGAATAAAAATAGAATAATCACTCATTATTATGTAAAGGGTGATTTTTTTGAAAACAAAAACTATTATTTTAATTATAGTAGCTTTATCTATTATTTTATTAATAAAAGATCATAATATTATTATTCCTAAAGATTCTATTAGAATTAGAATAATTAGCAATTCTAATTCTAATAATGATTTAAAAACTAAAATGATGATTAAAGAGAAGGTTGAAGATAAATTATATTCATTACTTAATGGTATAAATAGTATAAATGATGCTGAAAATATTATAAAAAATAATCTTGATGATTTGAATTTATTAATTCAAGATATTAGTAAAGATAATTATAAAATAGAATATGGAAGTAACTATTTTCCAAGAAAGGAATATAAAGGAGTTATATATGAAGAAGGAGTTTATAATTCTTTAGTTATTACTTTAGGTGAAGGTAAAGGAAATAATTGGTGGTGTGTACTCTTTCCCCCACTCTGTTTATTGGATGATAATACTAAAACTAAAGATGTCGAATACAAATTATTTGTTCGAGAAATAATTGAAAAATTGACAAAATAGCATAAATGTAGTATAATTATGGCGTCTTTTAAAGAAGGGGGATTACTATGGAAAGTAATGTAAAAAAAATAATTTTAAATATTGTTGAAAAAAAATTAGAAGGTATTGTTGTCATAAGAGAAGATAAAGCATACATTTATGGTTATGGAAAAGAAAGTGCTAAAGATTTAAAAGATATTCATTATTCGGAAGCAGCATTTAATTTAAGAAATCAATTTAGTGAGGAATTAGAAGGATTAACTGATCAACAAGCTATTAATAAATTAGTTTCTATGGAATATATAATTGTAACAGATCAATATTTTCCACTTAAATTAATAGTTTCAGAAGAACCACAAATGTATAAAGTAGTTTATCCAGATAATACATTTGAAGTTTCGATTGATGATTTTGAATCAGAAGAAGAATATAATAAGTCTTTAAATGATATAATTAATAATATGGTAACTATTTATAAGGAAGAATTAGAAGAATTAGCTGAATCTGGATTAATAACTAAAGAAGAAGTTTTAAAAGAATCTTTAGAAGATACTTTAGAAGAAAATGGTGTTTCTAATTTCTTTGTAAGAAATAAAAGATTATTATCAGGAATATTAATAGGAGCTATATTAACAGGAGTAGGTATTGGTTTAACTAGATGTAGTAAACCTAAATCTCCAAAAACTCCTACAAAAGTTGAGGATAATGTGGATGAAAATGTTATTGAAATGCCTACAGTAGAACCAATGGAAATTCGTAAAAGAATACAACTTTATAATGAAGATTCAACTTTCTCAAATTATAACGATCCAGAAGAATATGTTGTAGCTCGTGAAGTTAATGGTGAAACTTATTACCAATCAGATTGCTTAGTATGGGATGAGTTAATGGATTTAAGAAATATGGAAATTTCTAGTATTCAAAATAAAATTCAAAGTGGTATTCCATTAGAAGGTCACGGAACTTATATTTATTTTGAAAACTTGTTTTCAAATTTATCTTTAAGAGATAGAGCTTTTATTAAGTATTTTTCTATGATGGGTAACGAAATTATAAAAGGTGGATACCAAACTAAAAATATTAACGGTCAAAATGGTGTTAAAACATATGCTGCATTATCATCTTCTGAAGTTATAAGAACTATAAGAGATGATGTACCAATTAGAGCATATCTTGATGGTGAATATACAGAAATATCATTTAGTAGTTTATCTAAAGAAGCTAGATATGTAGTTTTAAATCTTGCCTTTATAAATAATGTTCCTCTTGAAAATCATGAATTTTCTTATCATGGAGAAACATTAACAACAGATAATATCAATGATATAATTCTTTATAAATCTGAAGAATTAGACTATGTTAAATAAATAAAAGCACTTTTTGTGCTTTTATTTTGACTTTTTTTAAATTTTATAGTATTCTTTATTTGGTGATATTATGTTGAAAAATAGTGAAGAAATTTTAAAAGAAGGAAAAAGAAATAGAAAGGCAGTATTTCATTTTAATATTAATAACTTGGAATGGGCAAAATATATATTAGAAGAATGTTCTGAGCTAAATATTCCAGTAATTATTGGTATTAGCGAAAGTGCTGTTAAATATGTTGGAGGATACAATGTTGTTTATGGAATCGTTTCTGGATTAATTAAAGATTTAAATATAACTATTGATGTAGTTTTACATTTAGATCATGGAAAGTCTGTAGAATCTTGCAAAAAAGCAATTGATGCTGGATTTACTTCAGTAATGATTGATGCTTCTAAAGAAGAATTTGATAGAAATGTTGAGATAACAAGTGAAGTAGTAGACTATGCTAAAAGTAGGAATGTAACAGTTGAAGCTGAAATAGGCGCAATGGGAAGTATTAATAGTAAAGGATTAAATTTAGGAGATAAAACTAATGTTTTAGATTGTGTAAAGTTTGTTGAATTAACAAAAGTTGATTCATTAGCGGCAGCAGTTGGAACTGTTCATGGTATATATAAGGGAGAATTAAATATTGATTATGATTTAATAAGAGAAATATCTAATAGTATTGATGTACCTTTAGTATTACATGGTGGTTCTGGACTTTCAAATGATATATTGAAAAGATGTGTTGAATCTGGAATAACTAAAATTAATATTAATTCAGATTTACAATATGCTTGGAGTAAGGGAGTAAGAGAATTTTTACATGAAAATCCCGATGTTATTGATCCAAGAAAGATTATTGGAAGTGGAATGGAAAATTTAAAAAGAGAGATTGATAATAAAGTTAACATAAATAATTAATCAAAATAAGATATAGTGGTGATAGTATGAAAATATTAAAGATAGTTGGTAATCATGAGCTTACTGGTAGTATCAGGATAGGTGGAGCAAAAAATAGTGCAGTAGCTTTAATACCAGCAACTTTATTAGGGGAAGGAGTAACAACTCTATGTAATGTTCCAAGTATTTTGGATATAGATGCTTTAGAGGATGTCTTAAATTATTTAAATGTATCTGTTAATAGGGCAAGCGGTAGTATGATAATAGATACTACTAATTTGAAAAATAAGCCAATTCCTAATGAATTATCAAGTAGATTAAGAGCATCATATTACTTTATGGCTGTTTTATTAGCAAAGTATAAATATATGGAAATGTCTTCTTCAGGAGGTTGTCAAATAGGTAGTAGACCAATAGATCAAACTTTAAAAGCATTTCGTTTGTTTGGAGCAGAAGTAATTGAAGAAAATGATAAAGTAATTTTAAAAGCAGATGAATTACGTGGAAATATAATAGATTTAGATATGCCTTCAGTAGGAGCAACAGTTAATTCTATAATTGTTGGAACTCTTGCTAAGGGTGAAACTAAAATTACAAATGCAGCTAAAGAGCCTGAAATTGTAGATTTATGTGATATGTTAAATAAAATGGGTGCTAAAATTACTGGATATGGAACAAGTGAAATAACAATTAATGGTGTTGAAAAGCTTAATGGTACTAATCATGATATAATATCTGATCGTATTGAAACTGGTACTTATGTTATAATTGGATCTTTAATTGGAAATAAATTAAAAATAGATAATATTCATCCTGAACATATCAAGAGTTTAACTGATATGTTAATAGAAATGGGAGCAGATCTTGAAATAAAAGAAGATTATTTAATTATTAATAGTAAAAAACTTAATAGTATTAAGGTTAAAACAGACTATTATCCAGGATTTCCAACAGATCTTCAGCAACCATTTACAACGCTTTTAACTCAATGTGAAGGAATAAGTGAAGTAACAGAGAATATATATGAAAATCGCTATATGAATGTTCCTTATTTAAATAGAATGGGAGCACATATTGAAACAGTAGGTCGAGTTGCAACAATAACTGGTCCAACAAAATTAGTAGGATGTGAAGTTACCGCAACTGATTTAAGAGCAGGAGCTTCCCTTTTGGTAGCCGCTTTAATATCTGAAGGTGAAACTACTATCAAAGAAATAAATCATATATTAAGAGGATATGAGGAAATAGTAGAAAAATTGACAAATGTAGGTGCTAAAATAGAGATTGAAGAAATATAATATATTGCTTTAATCTTTTTTTTGGAGGAATATGAAAAAAATACTATTTTTCATCATAATAATTATATGTATATATTTTATATATCAAGTGAATAATAATAGGTTAGATTATATGGATATAGGAGATTCATCTAGTTTAGGTATTAATTCGTATGGAAATAAAACTTATGGATATAATGATTATATAAAAAATTATTTAGAAACTAATAATTTTTTAAATAGTTATAATAATATATTTTCTAAATCTAAATATAGAATTAGTGAACTAAATAATGATATTATAAATAATAAAGATGTTATTTATAATAATAGAACTTATAATATAAGAAAATCACTAAGAGAAACTGATCTTTTAACGATTTTTATTGGTATGGATGAAGTAATAGATTTAATTAACAGAAATAATACAAGTGAAATAGATAATTTAATTAATAATATGGATAATTTAATAAAAAATATAAAATTATATTGTAAAAATAAAATTATATTAATTGGTTATTATAATCCATATGATAATATAGATTTATATAAATTATTTTCTTATATAAGTGATAAATATATTGAAATAGCAAAAAAATATAATATTATTTATGTTGATATAAATAATATAGTTAGTAATGATAAAACTATATTGCCAAATAAGAATGATTATCATTTAACTAGCAAAGGATATTTAAAAATAAGTAATAGAGTTATTAAATTTATCTAAAAAACTTGATTTTTATGTAAAAACTTGCTATACTACTCTGGAAATATTTATTACTATGGTTTTATCCATGGCGAAAGGAGAATGAAATGAAAAAGAATATTCATCCAGAAAATCATGAAGTTACAGTAACATGTGCTTGTGGTAATACTTTTAAAGCTTTTTCAACTAAGAAAGAAATTAATGTTGAAGTATGTTCTAAATGTCATCCATTTTATACTGGTAAACAAAATAGAGCATCTAGAGCTGGTAGAGTAGATAAATTTAATAAAAAATATGGATTTGAAAAAGAAGCATAATTGTTTTGCTTTTTTTTTATTTTTTTTGTATAATTAGATTGGTGATAATATGGGGAAAATAAAAATAGGTTTTGCTTCAGATCATAGAGGATATTTACTTAAAGAAAAATTAATTGATTATTTTAAGAATAAGGATGATATTATTGATATAGTAGATTGTGGTACTAATTCCTTAGACTCTGTTGATTATCCTGATTATGCTTATCTTTTAGGAAAAGAATTAATTGAAAAAAGAATTGATTATGGTATTGCAATATGTGGATCAGGAATAGGTATTAGTATTGCATTAAATAAGATGAAAGGAGTTTATTGTGCTAAAGTAAATAATGCTTTAGAAGCTAAATATACAAGACTTGATAATGATACAAATGCAGTTAGTTTTTCAGGAGATACAGATTTAGATGAAGCTATTAAGATTGTTGATACATTTATTCATACTGAATTTTCTAATATTGATAGACATATAAATAGAATTAATAAATTTAAAAAAATAGAGGAGCAATTATGACAAAATTTATATTATATGTATTGATTACAATTATTACAGTTTGGGCAGCAGATGGAATAAATATAAATTCTATCTTTAAAAAAGGTCAAGTAATTAAAGCAAGAGTAGCGTATTTATTAATTTTATTATCTATTATTTATTTAGTAACTAATTTAATTTATGATTTTGTTTATATTAAGTTATTTTAATGTATAAAAAGAGTTTTAAAGGAAATACTTTAAATGAGGTGATTTTATGAAATTAAAACCATTTGTATTTCCTTTTTTATATATATCATTAATTATTATGTTAGTAATAGGTTTATATTTTACTAGTAATTCTTTAAAAAAAGAAATTGATTATTCTTTAGAAGATATTACGTATGTATCAAATGTTATACTTAATGATGTTGTCCCAGTTGTAGATACTATTAATAGTGTTATAAATCCTTATAATAGTGAGAGTGTGACTATAGGTAAATATTTCTATAATATAGAAGATGATATTGATAAACAAAAGGAGTCTTTAATATATTTTGATGGAACTTATATGCCAAATAGTGGAGTAGATTATCAAAGTGATAGTGCTTTTGATGTACTTGCTATTATGAATGGAACAGTTATTGATATTAAAGAAGATGAAATACTTGGTAAAATAGTAGAAATTAAGCATGATAATGATATCATTTCTTCGTATGGATCGTTAAAAGAAATTAATGTTCAAAAAGGAGAAAATATTAGTCAAGGATCTAAAATAGGAGTTAGTGGAACTAATAAATTAAATGATTCAGGAAATAATTTGCATTTGGAAATATATCAAAACGGAGTTAATATAGACCCATTAAAAATAATTGGTAAGAATATAGGTGATTTTTAATCATCTTTTTTTAATATTTTATAAAAAAATGGAAATAATAATTTTGAGGTGAATTATGAAAAATATTGGAATAGATTTAGGTACTGCTAATATTTTAATATATGTTAAAGGTCAAGGTATTGTTTTAAATGAACCATCTGTAGTTGCAATAGATACTGAAACTCATGAACCATTAGCGTTTGGGAGTGAAGCTAATTTAATGCTTGGTAAGACTCCTTTTAAAGTTAAGGCTATTAAACCTATGAAAGATGGAGTGATTGCTGATTTTGAAATAACGGAATTAATGCTTGATTATTTTATAAATAAAATAAAAGCTACTGGATTTTTTAAAAAGCCAACTATTATTATTTGTTGTCCAGCAGATACTACACCTGTAGAAAAGAATGCCATTAGAGAAGCTGCAGAAAAATTAGGGGCTAAAAAGGTATATATAGAGGAAGAACCAAAAGTAGCAGCTATAGGAGTAGGACTTGATATTTCAAGACCAAATGGTAATATGATTATCGATATTGGTGGTGGAACAACTGATATTGCGGTTTTATCTTTAGGGGGAATAGTTGTTAGCAAATCTCTTAAAGTTGCAGGTAATGTTTTTGATAATGATATTAAAGAATATATAAAAAATAAGCATAGATTATTAATAGGTGATAGAACTGCTATGAATATAAAACATGAAATTGCATCAGTATATGATGGTGATCCTGATAATATAATGGAAGTTAGAGGAAGAGATTTAGAAAGTGGGCTTCCTAGTATAATTAATATAAATAGTTCAGAAATAGAAGAAGCGTTAAAAAACGATATTGATAAAATAATTATGGCTGCTAAGATGGTATTAGAGGAAACCCCTCCAGAATTGTCGGCAGATATTATTGAAAATGGGGCTGTTTTAACTGGTGGTGGTAGTTTACTTAGTGGTTTAAAAGAATTATTGGAACATGAACTTCAAATACCAATATTTATTGCTGAAAGTCCTTTAACAAGTGTAGTTGAAGGAACAGGTATAATGCTTGAAAATATATAATAAATAATAATACTAGTAATCCTTGAAAAATAAAGATTTTGCTAGTTTTTTTTTGCTATAAGTGATATAATTTTAATGGAGGAATTTATTATGTTTAATAGTACAATTATTTATTCAATTAAAGTTATTATTTTTACAATGATAATATCAGGAATATCTGTTCCATTTGTTAAAAAAATTGCTAATCATGTTAATGCTTTGGATATGCCAAATGAGAGAAAGGTTCATACTAAGCCAATGCCAAGATTGGGTGGTGTTGCTATATATTTTGCCTTTTTAATTAGTTATATGTTTTTTGGAGATATGACTATGCAAATGAATTCAATACTAATAGGAAGTTTTATTATTTTAGTAACTGGTATTATTGACGATATTAATCCTTTAACTGCTAAAGCTAAAATTATTGGTCAAATTATTTCAGCTGCTGTTATAGTTTTTTATGGACAAATCCTTTTAAATAATATATCTTTCTTTGGTATTAACTTAGAATTTGGTCTTTTATCTTATCCAATTACATTATTATTTATTATCGGTTGTATGAATATAATTAATTTAATTGATGGATTAGATGGTCTTGCAAGCGGTATATCTTCAATATTTTTTATTACAATTTTAATAATTTGTTTTTTTCAAGGTAGAACTGTAGGTCTAGATTATACTATAACATTAATTATGCTTGGTAGTACTTTAGGTTTTTTAATTCATAATTTTTATCCAGCTAAGATTTTTTTAGGAGATTCAGGAGCTTTATTTTTAGGTTTTATTATTTCGGTTATCTCATTATTAGGATTTAAAGGAACAATTCTTACATCTTTATTTGTTCCATTACTTATTTTAGCTGTTCCTATTTTAGATACTTTATTTGCTATTTTAAGACGTTTATTTCATCATAAAAAGATTAGTGATGCTGATAAATTACATCTTCATCATCAATTATTAGGAATGAAATTTTCTCATCGTAACACAGTATTAATAATTTATGGAGTTAATATATTATTCGCTGTTGCTTCCATCTTTTATTTACTTGGAGAAGAAATAAATTTATATGTTAGAATAGGTATTTATGTATTATTATTAATATTAGTATTCTGGTTTGTTAATAAAACTAATATTGTTACGGAAAAACAAATTAAAATACTAAGAAAAAAATAATATTTTTGGAGGGGTTATGATTAATTTTATTATTTATGAAGATGAAGAATATTTTTGTAATTTATATAAAGATATAATTCATAAATTTATGGGACCTAGTGATGATAATTATAAGATTTATCAGTTTTATGAGTATAATGAAGAATTAATGAATTTTATTAGAAATCTAAGTGGTCAAAATGTCTATATATTAGATATAGATGTTAAGGGAATGTCAGGTCTTGATTTAGCAAGAAAAATAAGAGAATGTAAGAAAACGTTTGAAGATCAAATAATTATCGCAACAGCATATCAAGATTTAGTTGAAAATGCTTATCATAAAAAAATATTAATGGTTGATTTTATATCAAAATTTGATTCTTTAGAAGATAAATTAATATTATGTTTTAGAGAAATATATGAAACATTTAATGAGAATAAATATTTATCTTTTAAACAAGATGGTGAAATAATTAGGATTCCTTATAAGGATATATTATTTATAGAAAAAGATAAATTTGAGGATTGTTTATATATCGAAACTATTGATGATAAAGTTAAATATAATGGAAGTATTGCTAAAATAGAAAAATTATTAGGTGATGATAAAAGATTTTTTAAAACACATAGAAGCTGTATTGTTAATCTTTTTAAAATTACAAAATTAAATACATCTATACCTACAATATGGTTTAATAGTAAATATACTAATTGTTTATCAAGAGATAAGAAAAAAGAATTAGAAGATTTATGTTTGAATGATTATAGTTATAGGGAGGATTAGTATGTATTTAAATTTAAATAATATTATTGGTTCATTGATATGTTCTATTGGTATGTTTATATCTGCTGTAATTATCTTGAATAAATCAATTAAAAATATAAAATTATATAGATGTTTATTTTTAATACCTATTTCTTTTATCATTATTATTTATTCTACAAATATAGATAATATTATTAAAATTTTTTGTTCTTTATTTACTTTTTCTTTAATATTTAAATTTATATTAGAAGAAAAAATCAATAAGTGTTTTATATATTCGGTAGTATGTTATTTATCTTATATAATAGGAGAAATATCTGTTATTGTTTTAATTTTATTATTAAATATATTATTTAAAGTGGATTTATTATTTATATTATCTAAAAGTATTATAGGAAATTTAATTGTTGGAATTATAAGTTGTATTACGATCTATTTTTTTAGAAATCACATAAATAAGTATATTAATAAAATAGATAATAATAAAACTAATATTATTATAATAGAAGCAGTAATAGGTATTTTTATTTCAATTTCTTCTATTAATTATTTATATATTCATAATTGGGCAGTTAAATATGAATTTGTTTTAACTGTTATTGTTATAATTGGTTCATTTATCTTAATTCACTCTCTTTTAAAAGAACAATTAAAAAATAAAGAAATTATAGATAAGTATTCTTTATTAGAAGAATATTTGCAAACTTCAGCTTTTTTAATTGAAAAATATTCATCAACTGTTCATAAATATAATAATAATTTAATAGCAGTTAAAGGTTATTATAAAAAGAGTATTAGCGAAGGAGATAATTATGTTGATAATTTACTTGAAAATTATAAAACTAAAAAATATAGTTGGTTTAGTAAATTAAATTATATATCTTTTGATACTATAAAATATTTAATATATTATAAATTATCTAAAGCAGAAGAGAAAAATTTAAAAATAATTGTAAATGTTAGTAAAAATATTAAAGAAATTGATAGTAATTTATTAGATATGAATATAAATAGTATAATATTAGAAATAATTGGTGAGTATTTTGATAATGCTTTATATGCGGCATCTTTATCAGTAGAAAAGGAATTACTACTAAATTGTTATTTAGATAATAATAAGTTAATATTTGAAATAGCTAATACATTTATTGATGCTGTTGATATTAATTTAATATATAAGAATGGATATACTACTAAAGGTAAAGGGCATGGATTAGGTTTATATGAAGTTAATAAAAGTATAAATGAAAATGAATGCATAGATGGATTTATAAATATCGAAGATAATTATTTTGTTGCGAAGTTGTTATTAAATTTAGATATAATAAAAAGATAATACTAGCTTTAGACTAATATTATCTTTTTATTATTTATTAAGCATTGATTTAGGCATTTCTGGTTCATCAACAAAGATAATCCAGCAACCAGTTGTAGCAACTCCAGCAACCATTAATCCGATTGCTCCAAGAAGCATAGATAAATATTTTTTCATTTTTCCTCCTTTTCTATTCTATATAACAATAAAATATTATCCTTTATAGTTTTTATAATTATTATAAGGTAATTTAAATATTTTATATGTTATAGGCAAAATTAAGATAGATTGTAATATTATAGAAAATATTAATGTATTTTTAATAATATTATTATTTACTATGAATATTAAAACAGTATATATGATACTTGTAAGAATTGTAATATATTTAAATCTTTTTCTTTTAATTTTATTAATTATAGGTCTTTTTACAGTATCTGCAGGTGCAAATATAACAAAAGAAATAATACATATTATGGATAAAATAATATAAAATAGAATATTAAAAGTATAATTTTTACAAATCCATGGTATTAATAGAAAAAATAATATAGAACTAATCCAACAATATATTCCTTTAGAAGCATGAATTCCAAAAGCTGTTGCTCTTAAAATATTAAAGAAAAATATAAATAATAGAGTTTCTTTCCATATATTAAAAATAATGGATAAGATAAAAACAACAATAAATTTAGTAATAAGTAAATAAATAGATTCTAATCCATATTTAATTTCTTCTTGTTGTTCTTTATTATATTTATTTAAATTATTAATTAGTAACATAGAATGATTTATAATATAATTTTTTATCATTTTCTATCACCGAATTAATTTTATATTAATAATCTACTAGTTTTATAGAATTTAGTTTAAAAAGTTATATATTTATATATTTTGAAATAATATATACTTAAAATGAATAATTATACAGAAAATTATATTAATAATGGCATTTTTTAAATAATTAGTAAAATGTTATTTTATTTTGATAAGATTATTATGCGCGTAATTTTGTAGATCTACTGAAAAATATTATTGAAAGAAGGAGAGATATGAACGT